>Ga0315291_10001941_pt1 | contig 27391 bp, 24 predicted proteins | sample YL17G12_20_MG_FD_203070 | JGI IMG/M metagenome (GOLD analysis project Ga0315291, IMG submission 203070) | Sediment microbial communities from Yellowstone Lake, YNP, Wyoming, USA - YL17G12_20 | ecosystem: Environmental > Aquatic > Freshwater > Lake > Sediment | place: USA: Wyoming | collected...
TTGCATGATGACCTTTTCCTTGCTCAGGTCGACTATGCCCAGCTTCCTGTTCAACGTCATCACGATTCACTCCGGATTAGCGCGCAAATAGACTTACCATATATAAACATTATGAGAATTGTCGAGGGCGTTATGTCTGTTTATTCATATCGGGAAAACGGCCCGGACACCGATAGTCGCGGCGCATGGACGCTCAACCGTACGAGAATATTTTTCCCACGGCCCCGCTCTCGAGCCCGGCCGTCTTTATGAGCAGGTATGCAGCGAACTCTCCTGCCACCGCCAGGTCTTCCACCAGCACCTGGCTGTCGGCCGTCTCGTCGAAGAGCACCTGCGCCGAGGCGGGAACCTCGTCATCGCCCAGCCAGAGGATGCAGACCACCGGAAGGCGCGGGAGCGCCGGAAGGCGGAACTTGAGGTCGCCGGTCGTCAGCTCGGCCGGCACTCCACCGAGCGCCCTTGCCGCAGCTGCGAATTTCTCGGGGCACGGGCCGAATGTCTGGGCCAGCGGCTCCACCACGCGCCGGCGGAAGGCGTCCTGGTAGGCCTCGGCGCCCGGAAACTCGCGAAACGATCTCAGTTTGCCGGAGAGCGGAATGTCCTGCGACCGGAGAATGTAATGGAGGAGGACTATCTCGACCGTGACTCCGGCCTTTTCCCCGCCGTGGTCGAATATCTGCCGTGCGCGGTAGTCGATCGTAGATTCCTTGCCGAAGAACCGTATCGTGCACCGGCCCTCGCCGGCCGGCCGCGCGCCGCTGCGCCTGATGAAGTCCGTGGGCTCCAGCGCTGAGAGTTCGTCCCAGGCCCGGTCGGCCACGGCCCGGTAGCCGAAAGCCGGTCTCGTCCCGCCCTCCAACGCTCAGCCCTCCGAGGCGTAGAGCGCGGCTCCCAGCGCCCCGCAGAACTGGGGGTCGGGCGGGATCTCGACCTTCAGGCCGTAGTCCTGCTCGAAGATGTCGCGCAGGCCCGGGTTGTAGGCTATGACGCCTCCCGTCAGGACGACCGTTCCCGTTATCGGCTCCATCTCCATCACGCGCGCCGCGACGGAGGCGAGCAGGCCCCGGACTATGTCCTCTTTCTTCTCGCCCTTGCGAATGAGCGCCAGCACCTCCGTACTGGTGAAAACTGTGCAGAACGCCCCGATGGGCAATTTCTTCGTCGATTTGCGCGCCAGGTCAGTGAAGTCCTTGAGCGGGATGTCCATCTTGAGCGCCACTTCCTCGAGGAACGCGCCCGTCCCGGCGGCGCATTTGCGGTTCATCTTGAAAGAAATGTGCTTCCCATGCGGGCTCACTCGGATCACCTTGTTGTCCTGGCCGCCGATGTCTATGACCGTGATCTCTTTGGGGAAGTAATGGAACGCGCCCCGAGCATGGCACGATATCTCGGTCCGGACGCCGTCGGCACTGACCGCGTCGCGGCCGAATCCGGTCGCCACCGTCCTTTTCAGGTCCTTGATGGTCGCGCCCGCTTGGCGTAGCGCTTCGTCCCGGCATTCCTCGGCCACTTTCCTGAGCTCGACCCCGGAGCGGCGCAGGCACTTGCCCACGACGCGCTTGTGGCCGTCGACGAGCACCGCCTTGGTGCTCCAGGAGCCGATATCGATGCCCAGGAAGTATTCGGTCATTATTTCTCCAGGAGCTGCTCCGCGAAAGCCTCGATGCTCGTTCTGACCTGGACATCGCTGTAGAACCGCAGGTCGCACAGGTCCCCGTTGATGACCAGCGTCGGTATGCCCTCCTTCGAGAGGCGCTGTGGCATGCCGTAGCGGGAATTGGCGTTGTTGGGGCAGGTCTTCGAGTCGTGGAAGATTATCCCGTCGGCCTTGAAGTCCCGGACGAGCCGCCGGATGTACTCCTGCTTGACCTGCTCGGTGCGGTTGATGAATAGCTTCGTGTAGGCCTTTGCCATCGAGTAGAAAGGCCTCGAGGGGTCCAGCTCGTCGAAGATCCAGCTGTTGCAATAGGTGGAGACCACCAGGCAGACGCGCAGGCTGGAAAACTGCTCTGAAAGGTCCCGCAGGCGTCCCCATACGGGCATGCCGTCCCAGTACAACCGCAGTTTCTCGCCCTCAACGGCGGCGACGCCGTCCTTCACCCGGGCCTTCATCTCGTCCAACAGTAGTTTGTAGTAATCGACGGCCTCCGGCCGGCCCCTCATGACCACGGCAGGGCCCATGTGGATGCACGCGTCGAAGAAAGTGAGCGGCGAGGGAACGGCCGTGCCGGTCCGGAGCACCTCGTTCCAGAGGTCGGTGCACTCCCGCGAGAGGGCGACTGCCTTGCGGAGTTGGGCCATGTCCAGCTTCGTGCCGACCACCTTCTCCAACGGCTCCACCAGCGCCGCGATCTGCGATTCGACGCCCTTGATGTGCCGTTCCTCGAGCGCCGGGACAGGATGGGGCGTGCTTATGCCCATGAGCGGAACATTGAACTCGCGCTGGTAGAACGAGAACCAGTCCTGCACGTCCCGGCACTGGTTGGTGTTGTAGACGAGAACGTCGGGCCTTGGGATTCCCTTGAAGCCGTAGAGCTTCTTGAGCGGCGTTTCCTTCTTGAGATACCCGCCGATGTCCGAGGTCAGGTAGGAGCATATCTCGGGCGAGTAGCCGGCCGCTGTTGCCGCCGGTATGAAATCGGCGCTCGAGCGGCTCGTGCCCAGGATGGCCCCGTGGTTTTCCGGGAAATAGACACGAAAGCCGAATGCATGGAGCAGCTCGGCCGGCCCGACGCTCGTGCACCAGGCGACCTTGCCCTTTCGTTCCTCCGCGGCCTGCCGGATCTCCTCGAAGTGGAGGGCCATGACCTGCTTCAAGGCCCCGGAGGCCTTTATCTCGACGCGCTTTGCCGGCACCCTTTTCCTCTCCGGCGCCTAATGAGAATCCGGGCATATATCCTTTGGCGCGATGACCACCCGGAACTGTGTCAGAAGTTCACATTCGGCATGGTTGGGCGGCTCAATACTTGAGCATGCGCAGGCCGGGGATACGGGCGAAATGGGCGTCCCTTGTAACGACGGTCTCGCCGCGGGAAATGGCCATTCCGGCGATCATTGCATCCTGGACCTCGATCGGTGTGCCTTTCCCGGAAAGTTCGAACAATATCTCAGCCGTTCGTTTCGCATCCGGCGATTCGAACGGGAGGATCGGAATCGCTGAGAGAACCTCGTCCACCTTGGTCCTTTCCCGTGACTGGATCCCGCACTCCAGAACGCCTTTCCAGAGTTCCATGACCGTGGGCGAGGAAACAAACAGCGGTTCGCCGCGCCCCTCCAGCTCATCCAGGAGTTCAGCGGCGCCGGCCTTGCCTCTGAGCAGGTCTACAAGGAAGGTCGTTTCCAAGAGGGGCATGGTTATCCCGCCCGGAGCGCCTCGGCGATCCTGCGTGAGCGACGTTTCATCTCGGTTGTATGGTGCTTCCTGCCCTCTGCGATAGAGCGCTCGAGCCTGTCCGCCGATTCAGCCGATAAACAACCCACGAACTCCCTCAGTGATCGGCGTCCCACTACCCTCATTATCGCCTCGCTGAAGCTCTCCGAGGGGTCCTTGGCCGCCTTGAGGGCCTCGTAGGCCTCGACCGTCACTGTGATCGTCTTTGATGCCATGTGTATACATTTAGGCATGTTGACTTATTTAAACATATCTATGTTTATATACTTGCGAGAAGGGTGGAGGGGCGCAAGGGTACAAGGGTGGAAGTGGGATGCTATTCCTGCTCCATCCCCTTGCACCCATCCACCCTTCCACCCTTACTTCCCTTCACCCGATATAACCGAAATGGTTTTAATGCGCCGTTCGCTTGAGGAAACGAGCAACATGCCGAAGGACGACGAGGAGCAGACGCCCCTGCGCCACATGCGCGCCGAGGACTTCAACGAGTGGTACAACGAGGTGGTCGAGCGCGCCGACCTTTGCGACAAGCGCTACCCGGTGAAGGGCCTGAACATCTGGACCGCCCACGGGTGGAAGGCGATGCAGGCCATCGACGCGCTGATACGCCGGGAGATGGAAGACACCGGCCACGGCGAGGTATGCTTCCCGCTCCTGGTCCCCGAGGACCAGTTCAAGAAGGAGGCGGATCACATAAAGGGCTTCTCGGACGAGGTGTACTGGGTCACGCGCGCCGGCGGCAACGACCTCGACGTGAAGCTGCTTCTCCGCCCCACCTCGGAGACGGCCATGTACCCCATCTTCTCGCTCTGGGTCCGAAGCCACGCCGACCTGCCGCTCAAGATCTTCCAGATAGTCAACGCCTTCCGTTTCGACACGAAACAGACCCGGGCGTTCATCCGCATGCGTGAATTCCACTTCTTCGAGGCGCACACCTGCCACGCCGATTTCGAGGACGCCGAAAGGCAGATCCAGGAGGACATCCAGGTAATGTCCCGGCTCGCCCGGAGCCTTTGCCTGTCATATCTGATCCTCAAGCGGCCCGACTGGGACAAGTTCCCGGGCGCGTACTATTCGCTGGCGGCGGACGCACTCATGCCCGACGGGCGCACATTGCAGATCGGGACCGTCCACCAGTACCGGGACAACTTCGCCAAGGCCTACGACGTGAAGTACGAGGCAGAGGGCGGGGAGCACCGGTTCGTCCACCAGACCACCTACGGGATGAGCGAGCGGCTGCTGGGAGCGGTCGTGGGGATGCACGGCGACGACAACGGCGTCCTCCTGCCTCCGGCCATCGCCCCCATCCAGGTCGTCGTGGTGCCCATCCTGGCCAAGGACAACAAGGAGCCGGTCATCGCCGAGGCGGAGGCGATATCGCGCGAGCTCCAGAAGGCCGGCATCCGCGCCAGGCTCGATTCACGGGACATACGGCCCGGGGCCAAGTACTACCACTGGGAGATGCGCGGCGTCCCGCTCAGGCTCGAAATAGGCCCGCGGGACATGAAGGAGGGGAAGGTCGTGCTTGTACGGCGCGACAACCGCCAGAAGGCGTTCGTGCCGCGGGTCGGGATGATGGCGGAGGTCCGGCGCACCCTGGACCTCGTGGCAATGGACCTTTCGGGTCGCTCGGCCGATATCTTGAAAAAGGGCATACGGGACATTTCCACGCTGGACGAGGAGCCTGCATCCGGTGTTCTTCGGGCGGGCTGGTGCGGCGAGGCCGCCTGCGGCCACGAAATGGAGGACCGGCTGGGCGTCAAGGTGCTAGGCACCCTCTACGAGAGGGTGCCCTTCTCCGGTAAATGCATCGTATGCGGCAAGGACGCTGCCGAACAGGCGTACCTGGCCCGGACCTACTGATTCGGAAGCCGGACCTGCTCCGGCGGGCGGCGCATCGGGCCCATGTGGAATTTGAAAACGCAGGTCTTCGCTCCGGCTGCCTGCGTCGTGGCCTGCTCGGCGGTGCCGTCGAGGCCGGTCCACTGGAAACTGTCGCACAGAATGGTGCGGCAGACGCGGCACGGAACGGGGCTTTCCCGGACGTCGTTCAGCCACAGGCAGTCGAGTATCTCGAACGTGGCCTCGTTTTGGACCTGCGAGTGCTCGGTCCGCACGCCCATGAGGTACAGAAGGCTCGCGTAGAAGCGCAGGAACCGCTTGAACACCGCCTCCCGGCCGGCGGTGCCGAGGCCGTCCGGGTTCTCGTGGCTTCCCATGAGCTGCATGTCATCTTCGAAAAGCGTCTGGAACCCGCGGGCGAACCGCCCCTGGAAGTCCTGCATGGCCGGCTCCAGCCCGCCGGGCGGTACAGCGCGTGCCAAGGACGTGATGGCCAGGACGAGCACGGTGCTCAGGCTGTAGGTTCGCTTCTGCATGAGCTCCTGCTCGGCCGTGCGGAGGCTGGTTATGTCGGAAACCATGCCCAGCACGTGTGCCCGCCCTCCCAGCATCATCGGCGAGATGTTGACCCTGCAGTGCCTGTAGGCGCCATCGGCAGCCTGGATGCGCGCCTCGAATTCGTTCTGCTCGCCGCTCAGGGCCTGGATGAAGTGGGCCAGGGCCTTTCCCTGGTCCTCGGGATGGACGTGCAGCCCGGCCTCCTTGCCGGTCCAGTCGTCCGGCCAGCGGCCGACGATGCGGCCGCACTCCGGGTTGATGAGGACGTAGCGGCTGTCCTCGTCGATGACGAAGATGCCGACGGAGGCGTTGGTGACGACCTCCTCGAGGAAGTCGGCCTTGGCCCGGAGCAGCTCCTCGGATTCCTTGTGCCCGCCGATGTCCTCCACCGTGCCCTCGTAATAGAGCAAGGCACCGTCCCGGGCCAAAACGGCGCGGGCGTTCTCGCGCACGCGAAGTTGGGTCCCGTCGGCCAATGTCCAGGTCGCCTCCAGGCCCCGTATCTCGCCGTCCTTCTGGATCTCCCGGTTGAACCACTCGCGGGTGTACTCGGGCTCGTACACGGTGCCTTGGAGGTTCCGGTCCGAAAGCTCCAGGAACGAGCGGCAGCCCAGCATCCGCACCAGCGTGGCGTTGGCCAGGAGGATCTTTCCGTCGGGCGTGGTGCGGTAGACGCCGATGGGGATGCGGTCGAGAAGGGCCCGAAAATCCTCATCGTCTGCCCGGAGCTCCCCTTTGGTGAGCGGCTCCTTCTCCCTCCCGGCCTCGATGCCGGAAAGCCGGGTCTTGGTGGCCTCCGCCACGGGGCCGGACCGTTCCGTCCTCTTGCTGTCCTCAGCCATTCCATCGTCCTTGTGCGGGGCCAACGCCTTTTGATTAGCTTGTACGGATATTAAAACCTGTCGAAGGGCCCCGGCCCGAACCGGACGATCCCGGCCGGCAAGCCCTCGCACGCCGCGAGGCCTCGCCCGGAATGGCTACCTCCTTCTGGCCGCCGGCCGCACCTCGCTGATGATCCCCAAAACGAACTCCCTCCCCCGCCACATCACCGGCGAAAGGTCGATCGTCATCCGCCCGTAGGAGCCGTCCGCCACCCTCACGCGGGATCGGCACCGGCAGGGCTTGCCGTTCAGTGCCCGGAAAAAACGCGCTCTGGCGCCCTTGGCGTCGGCCGGGTGGAACGGGAGGCAGCACTCGTCGCGCACCCAGTCCGCGGTCGACAGGCCCAGCAGGGCCTGGCATTTGGCCGTCAGGTAGACGAGGTTGCATTTCTCGTCCACGACGAAAAGCCCGTTCGAGGCGCTCTCAAGGAGCGTGTCGAGGAACTCCTCGTGCTCCCAGATGCCCTCGTCGAGCTCCTTGCGGTCGGTGATGTCGTGCACCGCCCCGACTATCTCGCGGGGGCTGCCCCGCTGGTCCCGGAGCATGACCGCGCCGTCGAGGACCCACTTGTAGGAGCCATCGGCGCAGCGCAGCCGGTACTCGCACGAGACGCTCCCTTTTCCGGCCAGGCCGCTCATCTCGCGCACGACCCGCTGGCGGTCTTCGGGATGGATCCGTTCGCCCCAGAACTCCGGGTCGTCCCGCGCCGGCCCGCAGGAGTAGCCAAGCAGTTCGAGCCCTCCGTGGCAGGCCCTCCGCCCGACGAGATCCCCGGGCGGGGCCGTGTAGAATACCGTGCCCGCAGGGACCGGCGCCGCAGCGCGCGCGCTGCCGGAGACAACAGTCCGGTTCCTTGCTCCGGCCTTCCTGCCCGTCATCATGATGCCTGCCATCCGCTCCACCTCAATACGCGTTTCCCCGGTCCCGGGATTGGAAAAATTTCCGTCCCACCAGCCTGTAGGCCAGCTCCCTGAAAACCCGGTCCACGTTGGTCCCGTCGCGGGCGCTGGTCAGGCGCAGCGGGCAGCCGAACTCGCGCGATATCTCGTCGAGAAGCCGTTGGTCGATATCGTCCGGTTGGGTGATGTCGAGCTTGTTCAGGAGCAGGATTATCGGCACCCGGCCGGCGGCGGCCCGGAAGCCCTCTACCCACTTCCACAAATTGACCTGGGTGTCGAGCCGGGCTGCGTCGCCGACGATTATTGCCCCGTCCGCGCCGCGGTAGTACGCTGGGTAGAGCTCGAGGTGCCGGTTCTGGCCGGATATCTCCCATATCCTGAACCTGAGCCTGAGCTCCACGGCCCTCTCCGGGTACTGGAGCACCTGGGTCCTGTTCAGGATCCGGGCCCCCACGGTCGTGGTGTAGGATTCGTCGAAACAGTCCAGGGCGTAGCGGCGGATGAGCGAGGTCTTCCCGACCGCCGGGTCCCCCAGCACGCATATCTTCCTCGTTGCATCTAGCACGGTGTGCCAACCGGTGAGAAGCTCGCGCATGCCCGAGCGCGGGGCAATACGTGGGTTATGCTCGACAAGACCTTGCCGGTCATCCACTCCTCCCGTCAAATCCGTGGCTCCTGATCCTAGTGCCTTTCCTCTCGCATACGGGGCCATCATGTGCGGTACTCTCCCGTCGATAGGCTCGCCTCGGCCATACCCTTGTACTACGCACCTTATATCCATATTTGGAAAAATTACTCGTTATGTTTATATAGGGGTTTATTTCACCGTTAGAGAATGAAAGGAAAAGTTTCCCTTCCCTCTCGGAGGGCCTTGGGGACAAAAGGAGGAAATTACCCTATATGACTACAAGACCTATATTAAAATGATAAGCCATAGCCACGTGTTTTACTTTTAAGTACATTCCTTTTCGTGGATATTAACATAATCTAAGTTTCAACAGCCAGGGATATTAGAAAAGGAACCGTGATATAAACCTGCCTGTTAAAATTTCCCGTTGAGCATATAACTTTGCATTGCAACTGGCCATTGCTTCCGGGCAAGGCCGCGAAGCGGAGGGAATATAATGAACAAGACACTAGCGAAAGCTGGAACCGGGGCCACATTGTTGATTGCGATGGGATTGGTAGCGCTTGCGCTGGGCGCGCCGGCCGTGGGCGCTCTTGAGAGCAAGGACGACGCCTGGGCCGTTATCTTTGCAACCGAGACCAACGGCAGCACCGGTCAGATCGCAGAGGGCTGGGCACTCCACAACTGGCTCCTGGGCCACGGCTGGCTGGACAGCCACATCAAGTTCCTGGCGGACCACCCGAGCGCGGACGCAACCCCGACCACGGAGAACCTGCAGAGCGCGATATCCTATGTTGCGCAAAGGTCCAATTCGAACAGCATGGTTTTCATCGCGGTGATGGACCACGGGCAAGAAGGCCCGGGCTGTTACTATTTTGATGCTGCAAATGGGCAGGTGTCCAATAGTCAACTCGCTGGCTGGGTGAATGGTATCCAGAATTACAAGAAGATGGTAATCGAGGTTAGCTTCCGCTACGCGGGCGGTTTCATCCAGAGCCTGACCGGGCCCAACAGGGTCGTTGTCTCAAGCCACACATCCTCGCAGAACTACATGCCGAACCACTTCATCCTGTCGGAAGGGCTTGGTGCCCCGGGCGCAGACACCAACGGCGACGGATACATCTCCGTGCAGGAGGCGTTCTGCCACCAGGCCATCAAGATATCGACCCAGTTCCCCGGGACCCAGACGCCGCAGATATATGACGGCGCCGGGATGGTCAACCTGGCGGTTTCGTAGACTCGAGCTGGTGAAGGAGGTCCTTGACCTCCTTCACCCAATCTTTCGATTCACACTTGGTGAATAACTTAAGTGATTCGTTCAATCGAACCAGCGCTTTTTCAGCGGCCCCGCTGTCCGCCAGAGCCTTGCCATACTGGAACAAGGTGATGGCATGGTCATAGTTATTCTCTGATTTTCCATATATCTCAAGGCTCTCTTCGAATTTCTGGAATGAGACCGGCCATTTTTTCATTTTGGCATAGACCATGCCATAATTGTACAGCACGAGCGCCCTAGCGATATTATCATCGGTTTCATTCACTATATTTATAGCGTTATCTAAGCACTTGATCGCGCGATTATAATGTTTGTTCTGTGAGTATGGATTGGATACATTGGCCAATGCATAGATGAGGCCGCGCTTGTTCCCGACTTCCTTGTAAAGCTCTATCGTTTTTTCCCAAACGCGGATGGCTTCCTTGAGGTCCTTGTTCAAAAGGTATTCCACACCGATGTTGTTATATGCCCTCGCAAGAGGATACAGCCAGCTACCCTTCTTCAGCTCCTCGATGGCCCGGTTGTAGTATTCAATGGCCTTGTCGCGGTTGCCTAGGCGGCTCTGCACGACCCCCATGTCTATCAGGGTCTCCCCGTGTTCGGCCCCCATCTCCGCCGCCTTCAGGTAGTCGAGGCTCTTTTTCAGAAAGTCCATCGCCTGTTCCAGGTCCCCCATTCTCCAGTGTATCTTGCCGATGCCCCGGTACACGCCCGCCATCGTGGGAAGGTCGTACACGCTCTTTGCGGCCTTCTCGGCGTCGAAGAACTTGGCCAGGGCCTCCTCCATCTGGCCCTGCTCGCGCAGGGCGTTGGCCTGGGCCATCAGGAGCGCGCCCTCCTGGAAGGCGTCCCCCTTGACGGCCGAGAGCGCCTTCTCCAGGTGGATCTGCGCGATCCGCCATTCGCCGCTGGAGAGCGCCAGCTCCGAGCGTATCTTCGAGGCGGCCACGATGCCCCGGACGGGCATTTCGACGTTTTTTGACTCTTCGAGTATCTTCTCCACCAGATCCCGATGCCCCAGCTGTATCACCGGGTGGATGTTCTCCGAGCCCAGCTCGAGCGCGCCCAGCAGGTCGTCGGCCAGCAGGAGATGGTGCATGGCCTCGGCGATGTTCTCGGTCGACTTCAGGCCGCGGTGGTATCTCGCCGCCGTGGCGTGGTAGAGCCGCTTGTCCTGGTTCTTCAGGGCCCTGTAGACGGTCTCGATGACGATGTCCAGCGCCAGGTACTCGTCGGGCGAGGCCTCGTTGACCAGTCCCAGCTTCACCAGCCGGTCCAGCGTCTCCGGCGTGGCCTGGGGTATCTGGAGGGCCGACGAAGGGACGGGCATGCGGAAGACGGTGAGGCAGCCCAGCACCGCCCTCTCCTCGTCCGAGAGCCGTCCCATGACCTCGGTGCCCATGAACTTGCGGAAGTCGCGCACGGCGCCCGTCATTCCCGAGCGCGTGATGAGCTCGATGTACAGCGGGTGGCCGCCGGTCATCCGGTGCACCTTCTCCGCCGGAAGGCCCTTGGCGTTCTCCTTCTCGAGGAGCTCGAGCGTCTCCTCGACCGTGAGGCCCCGAAGCTCCATCTCGCGGACGAGCTCCTTGACGACGAGCTCGCGGTGGTCGAACACGCCCGTTATCGGCTCCCGCGAGGTCGTGACCACCTTCACGCTGGCCAGTTCCCCGGAAGGCTCGCCGGTCTCCACGGGGCCGATGGCCGACAGGAAGACCTTGAGCAGCGGCCGAAAGTCGAACGGGAGCTTCTGGATGTCGTCGAAGATGAGCAGCGCCGAGACCGCGTGGAGGTCCGTCTTCAGGATGGCGGCTGCATCCGGAATGGTTATGGGGTTGAGCTCGCCCCGGATGAAGAACTGGAGCCGCCGGCGGCCCATCCGGGCCAGAAGCTCCGCCACGGGCTCCAGGACGTTGCGGAGCGTGTCCCACTCGCGGCAGATGTGGAAGGCCACGGACACGGTCTTCATGGCGCTCATCACGAATCTGGAGACCAGCGAGGTCTTGCCTATCGCCGCGGGGCCTATGATGGTGAAAAGGCGGGCCGGGCCGCCCTTGAGGAAGTAGCCGAGCTCGGCGAGCTCTTTTTTGCGGCCGACGAAGTGCGGGGAGATCTGGACGGCGTCGCGCAGGTCGACGAGCTCCGGCCCGGCGGACCGGGCCACCCGCGGCCTTCCCGGTCCGCCGGGTGCCCGGTTCCCGGTCGGCCCGGCGCCGGGGGTCCGCCGCGTCACGCTGGCCGTCTTTACGTCCATCCCGAGCGAGCGGCAGAGCGAGACCAGAGCCATTTCGGGCGCCAGGCCCTCGGCATCGAGCTGGCGGGCGTGCCTTGCCAGGATGCCCTTCATCGCCTCCAGCGTGGCGGCAGTTCCCCGGTCCGTCAGCGCAAATGCCAGCGGGCTCCGGCGCAGGCCCGGTATCCTCACTCGCTGTTCGACGACGAGCCCGTCGCTGGTGAGCGGCGCGAGCAGCTTGCTCAGCCGGGAAACGCTCAGCCCGAGCTTGGTGGAGATGCCCTTCTGGGTGGTGTCCTCGGCGCCTATCCTAGCGCCGGCCCACATCTTCACCTCCTTGACGGTCTGGAGGAAGAGCAGGACTCGTGTAGCGGGAGAGAGGTCGTCCCAGGCGGGCTTGAGCTGCATCCGCACACCCAAGGGCGTCTATTCTAATAATTTTATTGCACCGGCCGCTCAGGCGGGACCGGAGGCCCTGTCCGGTACGGGGAGCTCCGGCGGCTTTCCGTTGGAGAGCCCGGCCGGGTGGCCGTCGTGGCCGAGAAGCTTGGGCCGGGCATTTCGGCGTTCCGGGCCCCGGGCGTGGTTGCGCAGGGACCGGGCCGGCCCTTCACGCAGGTCGATGACCCCGGCGCGGGGCCCGGACCGCCGGGGCGCGCCGGGAAGGGCTTCACTGCTTGCGGGCATTGCGACCTTGCCTGCCCCGCTCGCCGGGTCCACTATCGGGAACGTACCAAGTATCAACCGGTAGATTCCCGCAACGCCTTCCACTGGGATTCAGCTTACCTCTACGCACGTATAGGAATGTCGATATTTAAGCATATCCGCCGACGGCGGAGTGACCGCCGGAAAAAGGGGCGAATGACACGCGGCCGCGCCCGTCCGGATGGTGGCCGTCGTCCGGGCCACCGTGCCGGCGTCCCGTCGATCGCATTGCGTATCGTTCGTCGCGCAGAGGGGGAGACCGAAAAAATGCGAGCCGCAGCGAGCTTTTTTTCGGCGCCTGGGACCTGCGCGGAGTGGAATGAGGTCTCAGAGCGTTTTCGAATCGACCCCTCTGCGGCAAAAATTGGATGGCGCAGAGGGGGAGACCGCAAACGAGCGAGCGAAGCGAGCTCGTTGCGGCAAGGATGACTTGCGCTCACGCAAGTCATCCGAGTTTTCGAATCGACCCCTCTGCGGCAAAAATTGGATGGCGCAGAGGGGGAGATTTGAACTCCCGAAGAGCGTTTGCTCCACCGGCTCTCAAGGCCGGCGCCGTCGGCCGCTTGGCTACCTCTGCACCGAACGGGGCATCGGCCGGGGCCGTTAAAGCGTTTTTGGCCTTCCGCCCTTCCGCTTCCAGAAGAGCTCGTCGGCCTCGGCGTAGCTCTCCTTCGAACCAATGTCGAACCACAGCCCGCTGAAGACGAAACCGAAGACGGGGAGCCGCTTGCAGAGCCAGGCCACGAAGTGCCCGGCCGCGTCCGGCGGATTGCCCTCCTTGACGTAGGTCCGGAGCAGCCGCATGGCCTCGCCCGAGAACAGGTAGCAGGCCGTCGAGGCCAATGTCGTGGGCGGTTGGGCGGGCTTCTCGAGGAAATCGAGCATCCGGCCGTCCCGGTCGACCTTCGCTATCCCGTAGAGGGACGCCCGTTCATTCGACCTCACGTCGTAGAGCGCCACGACCGAGGCACCGACCTTCCGGTGCCGCTCGACGAGGTCCACGAGCGAGAAATCGAAGAGGTTGTCCCCGCCCAGAATCAGGCAGTCGCCGTGCATCTTCCTGGCCTGCACCAGGTGGTCGAGCGCCCCCACGCTGCCCAGCTTCTGCCCCTCGGATTCGGCATCCTCGATGAACAGCTCGCAGTCGAGGTTGCCCCGCTCGGTGTCGATGAAATCCCGGAAATGGTGCCAGAACCGGCGGTTGGTGGTTATGTATACCTTCTCCAGATTGGGGAGCGCCTTGAGCCGGTCCAGCGTGTACGAGAGTATCGGCCTCCCTCCGACCGGGAGAAGGGGCTTGGGAGTGTTCTCGGTCAGGGGCAGCAGCCGCCGGGCAAATCCTCCGGCGAGTACGATGCAGTCCATCTGGGCACCCGGAACCTCATCGCTTTATATGATGATAAAACCGGCGAGACGGGCAATGCGGGCAATCGGGCAATCGGGGCGGTTGGTGAAACGGGCAATGCGGGAACGGACGAGCCGGTGAGTGGTCGAGTGGGCGAGTGTACGAGTGGACGAGGGACTGGATGGGCTTCAGTCGTGGTCATTCACTCATCCACTCGTCCACTCGTCCGCTCGTCCACTCGTTCGTCCCCGTATTCCCCGTCATTGCCCGTTATTGCCCGCAATTGCCCGTCGTCTTCACCGCAGGGGCCTTGCCATCACGTGGGCGCTCTCGCCGTCCTTGTAGTAGTTCGGTATCATCCCGGTCACGGTGAAGCCCAGCCTGAAGTAGAACGAAAGCGCGCGCTGGTTGCTCATCCGCAGCTCCAGCGAGACCGAATCGGCCGGAAGCGCCAGCGCCGCCTTCATGAACGTCCACATCAGCTGGGAGCCCAGCCCCTGGCCCCAAAAGCGAGGCTCGACCCCCAGAAGCAGCACCCGCGCCTGCCGGGGCGCAGCTATCATCCCCAGTATGAACGCCACCACCTGCCCTTCCGATTCGACGACCTGGAACCCGTCGGGCCAGCTCTGGAAGAGGTTCATGTACATCGAGACCTCGTAGCGCTCCTTGAAGACGGATTCGACCAGCCGTACGACTGCCGGAAGGTCCTCTGCCCTGAACCGCCGGATTATGAACAAGCCGAAAGAACCCCCGGTCAGGGAGGATCAGCGGATTACCGGCGTCTTTATCCCCGAGGCGGGGATCTCCTGGCTCTCGGGCATCTTCCAGGTGCATTTCTGGTAGAACTTGGGGATCACGCCCAGGATGGTGTCGCATTCGCCGCAGACTATCATGAAGTACAGCCCCTTGTCGCGGATGGAGCCCTCGGTCTCCTTGGCGCAGTGGGGGCAGATGCTCTTGGGCTTGGTCGGTTTCGGCATTTTAGCTTCACCGTCGCATACCAGCACGGAATTAATAATAGATATAATTGCTGGGTGAAACAAGAAACAGTTATATAGAACAGAATGATTATTGTAGAGACTATTGCCTGGAGGAACGCGGATGGTAAATGCGGGCAGAAAATCGAGGGTATTGGCGATCGCTTCCGTGCTGATGATGCTGGGCGCCGGCCTTGGGGCGCTTGCGACACTGGGCACCGGTGAGCGCAACCCCGGCCTCGACGTCGCGGCATTGGGCATCACCACCCACAAGGACATCGACGACCCCTCGGGAAGCGCCCTCTACCCGACCGGCTCCACCAGCGTGACGGTGGCCGTCAAGAACACGGGCGACGTCAATGCGCCGGGGTTCAACGTCGGGATGGAGGTCGGCAAGAGCAGCCCGCCGGCGACCAGGTTCTACGCCGACGCCGAGAGCGCCGCCCTCCCGGCCGGCTGGAGCGTCCAGAACCTCACGACGGGAAAATGGCACGCCACCAACCGCACCTACTCCTCCGCGTCGAACTCGGCCTGGTGCGGCCCCGACGGCCAGGCCGGGGTACAGTATGGCACCAACTGGGAGGAGGAGATGTACACGACCAATGCCATATCGGTGCCCGCGACCAACCCGATGCTCCTTTTCAACCATCTCTACATGACCAAGTACGCCACCGACGGCGGCTACCTGCTGATACGCGATACCTCGAAGCCGGCCGGCGACTGGGACTTCAACGAAACGTCCAACTGGACCTTCACGCAGGGGAACTACATTGCGAAGACGGCATCCATCAACCCCATCTCCAAGGAGGTGTGGTCCTTCTGCGGCGACAGCGGCGGATGGCAGAACGTCGGAATCGAGCTTTCGAATTACGCCGGCAAGAGCATCCAGATCAAGTTCATATTCAGCAGCTCGAGCACCATAAGCGGCAGCCTGGTCGGCTGGTTCATCGACGACGTGCGCGTCACCGACGGGTCCGTCACCACCTTCTCCGACAACTTCGAAAGCGGGATGGGCATGTGGACAATGACCAACCTGATGGGCGAGGTGCCCACGGCCTGGGCCACCCTGCCGGACCTCAGTCCCAGCTACAACAGCTCGAGCAACCGGTGCTTCTCCAACATGGAGCCCGTGGTGAACAACGCCTACGCCATCGGAGAGGACTCGGCCCTGGTCTCGCCCGACATACCGCTCTCGGGGGTCACGAATGCCCGGCTCCATTTCTGGTACAAGATGAGGGCGCAGACCACGAGCGACGGCGGTTTCATCGAGGCCCGGAAGGCGGGAGGCGACTGGGTCGTCCTCAAGCCGGTGCAGCGCAACTATCCCAGCACCATCGATCCCGATTCGCCCTATGGCGGCATCGGAGCGTTGAACACCACCGACCTGGTCAACCCCTGGACCAAGGCGACCTTCGACCTCAGCGCATTCGCCGGCGGCAATGTCAAGGTCCGCTTCCATTTCTTCGCCAATGCCGACGATACGGTGGGGCAGGGGTGGTTCCTCGACGAGGTGACGGTCCTGGCCTGGAATTTCGTGCAGGTAGACTCGCAGGCACGGTCCATATCCGCGCTGGGCACCGGGAAGATCGACAACGCCACATTCAACAACATCAACATCTCCCAGGAGGGCTTCTACATCCTCAAGGCCACCACGCAACTGCCCGCGGACACCAATCCGGGGAACGACATGACTTTCGTGATAATCGAGGTGAGGAACGTGCTCACGCTCGAGCTCCTGTTCAACCGGACGATGCCCCACCCGGTCATCCACGGCCACAAGGCCGACTTCGGGGTGACCGTCTGGAACACCGGGAACAAGCAAAACGACGTCGAATTGCGGAACTCCACCCCTCCGGCCGGGTTCTCGGTCACCTACAACCGCACCTCGCTCATAGTGCTGCCCGGGGCCAAGGCCCTGGTGCGGATGGATGTTGCAGTGCCCATCGACCAGCCCAACGGCGTGTACAGCTTCACCCTCAACGCCAGCTCCCGCGTCGACCCGGCCAGGTACTCCGAGAAGAAGGTGGAGCTCCAGGTGGAGAACAATCCACCCGTGGCGGTGGTGCGGGCGCAGTCCACCGGCCTGGTCTTCACCCCCATCGTTTTCGATGGCAATTTCAGCAGCGACCCGGACGAGGACCTGCTGAACTACAGCTGGGATTTCGGCGACGGGACCAGGGGCTTCGGCAGCATCGCGAGCCACGCCTTTGCCTCGGCCGGCAGGTACATCGTCACCCTCAACGCCTCCGACGGCGGGCCGGGCTCCTCCAGCGCCGCCTCGACCGAGGTGAACATATCCGACAAGGAGCCGGTGGCCATCATCGACATCGACACGCCCATCATCAACGGGACCTTCCAGAAGGACACCGAGGTGGTGTTCAACGCCACGCGCTCGCGCGACGAGGCGCCGACCCTGCTCAACTACACCTGGGACTTCGGGGACAACTCCGATTACGGATACGAGGTCGTGGCCTCCCACGTTTTCGTCTCGGGCGCGCTGTTCACGGTGACCCTCACGGTCACCGACCCGGGTGGCCAGCAGAACTCCAACGCCAGGGACGTCATCATAAACAATCCGCCCTCGGCGAACATATCGCACCCGGTGGACAACCAGATTTACTACACAACGGACGACATCCTGTTCAGCAGTAACGGTAGCTTCGACCCGGACGACAACCCGCTGACCTTCCAGTGGACCGACAACCAGCTCCCCGGCCAGGTGCTGAGCACCTCGCCTTTCTTCAGCAAGGTCCTCACGATCACTGGCAGGCACCTCATCACCCTCACCGTCTTCGACGGCAAGGGGCCGGGAAGCTTCGCCTACGACCAGGTGACCATAGAGATAGCCGACAGGCAGAACCTGGCCCCCTCCCTCGGGAACGGCAGGGTGGACCCGACCTCCGGGGACGAGGGCACCGTGTTCCGTTACACGGTCACCTACTCTGACCCCAACGGGGACGTCCCCGACTACATGCAGGTGGTCATCGACGGCCGGGCTGAGACGCCCTACTCCATGCTGGCAACCGACCTCTCCGACACCAATTTCGCCGACGGCAAGGACTACTACTACTGCACCACCGCCCTGCGCGGCGAGGACTCCCCGCACAATTTCCTGTTCATCACCGCGGACAAGCACGGTTCAGGCAAGGTGTCCACCGAGGTCCAGAGCGGGCCGATGGTGAAGTGGGTCCGCGACATAGGGAAGGACTCCCCCGACACCACCAAGCTCCGGGGCAAGGTCTACCAGACCGGGCCCTACCGGACCATCCTGAGCATCGTCAACAACGTCACCCCACCCGACATCCCGGCCGGAAAGCAGCCGCTGGGGCTGGTCTTCACGATGAACACCACCGCGCCGGCCGAGAGGTGGTTCTGGGCCAATATAACTGTCCTTTATTCCTCGCTGGACTTCAGCAAGCTCAACGAGAGCACGCTCCGCCTGTACTGGAGCGTGGACGGAGGCCCGTGGACCCCGGTGCCGGAGTCGGGGCTGGACATGGACGGGCAGGTGCTCTGGATGAAGGTCACCCGCTCCAGCGCCAAGTTCGCAGTGTTCGGCAACCCGCTGCCCGTGGAGCCCGGCCCCGACGGAGACCACAACGTTACCAAGAAGGACGACACCATGCTCTACCTGGGCATAGTCGGCGCGGTGGTGGCCGTGGTCGTCGTCCTGGCGGCCGCGGTGTACATGCGCCGGAAGCCGGCCGTGCCGCCGGAGCCGGACCTCCAGCGGGTCGAAGAGGTCCCCTCCGAGCCGCGCGCCGAGCGCAGGTGGGCTAGAACCGAAGGGGGGGCCCGCCCGGAGGCGATGGTCGGGACCACGGGCGAGGAAGTGAAGGTCTTCCGTCCTGCCGGCGGCGAGGTCAAGGTATTCCGGCCCGGAGGGGAGGAGAAGATATTCAAGCCCGCCGAGACCGAGGAGGAGGAGAAGATCTTCCGGCCCGGCGCCAAGGAAGTGGTCGAGGAGGAAGCCCGGGAGCCGCCGGTGGTGGATGAGGAGGCGCCCCGCGAGAAGGTCGTGGAGTACCGGGAGGGCGCCGACGAGGAGGAGGACTCCATGCCCGGGAGCCGTCCGGCCGAGGAGGAGGTCGAGGCGTCCGAGGAATCAGAATCGGAGCCCGAGAAACCGGTTGCGAAGCAACCGACCCGGGGCCCCTCCAAGGAGGAGATCGCGGCAAAGGAAACGAAAAAGGCAGAGGACGAATCCCTCGACGAGCTGCTCGACGACCTCAACAAGTAGCCTTCAGTTGGCAACGGGGGCTTCGGCCCCCTTTTTCCTTTTCCGGATGACCCAGTAGGACACGCCGGCCGCCGCGGCCGCCGCGATCGCGCCCCCGCCCCAGGCGACCGCGCCGGTCAGGGCGCCCGGTCCGGCGGCCGGGCCGGTCGTGTTGAACTCCACGAGCGTGACAAGCGATTCCTTTCCGCCCGAGGAGCTCTTGACGTAAAGCGTGTGAGCGCCCGCCGGGAGCTGAGGGAGCTCGAGCGTCCAGTTGCCGAAGGGCGAGGTCTTGTCGGGGTGGAGGCGGGTCCAGCCGCCTCCGTCGACGCGGGTTTCGGCCCGCTCGATGTCGCCGAACCGGTTCCAGGCCAGGCCCCGGGCCTTCACGGTTTGGGCCTTCTGCGTGATATTGGTGACGAATGCCTGCAGGTTCACGTCCACCTTGTCCGCCTCGGTCCGGGCCGCCAGCCGGCTGGCCTCGTAGGCGTCCACCATTCCCCAGCCGTACTCGCGGTTCCAGAACGGGTCCAGCTCCGGCGCCGAGGCGTTCCCCCGCCTCTCGGCCGTGGCCCGTAGTATCTCCATGACGACGGGAGGCGTGAGGTTGGAGTTGGCCTCGAGCAGGAGGGCGCACACCCCGGCCACGAGCGGGGTGGCGTACGAGGTCCCGCTCCCGCGGGGCCCGTAGCCGTTCCCGGCGCCGTTGCCCTTGCGGTCGTAGTTGGCCTGCGTTATCCCGGTGCCGGGCGCGCTGACGTCGGGCTTGAGCTCGTTGTACGGGTCGTCGTCGCCGTTGTCCCGGCGCGGCCCCCGGCTGGAGTAGTCGGCGATGAGGTCGTCTCCCCGGTCGATGGTGTCCTGGTCGACGGTGGCGCCGACGACTATGGCCTTGGAGGAGGCCGAAAGGCCCGTGAGGCCGTCGTTGGACGGGCCGTCGTTGCCCGCGGCGTTCACGACTATGACGCCGGCATCGACGAGCCGGTCCAGGGCCTGCGAGTACAGGTCGGAGCCGTCCGAGGAACCGCCGACGTCTATTCCCCACGAAAGTGAGAGCACCTGGATGCCCCTGTACTGGCCGCCGCCCGGGCCCCAGGATTGGTCCTTGTGGTCGAGCGCCCACTGCTCGCCCTGGAGGGTGGCGTCGTAGAGCTTGATCGGAGAGGGGCCCTCGCCGGGCGCGGCGCCGAAGATGGTCCCTATCCGGAGCTCGACAAGCCGGGCGTCGGGGGCCGTGCCCTGGTACCGCTTCTCGGGGGCGCCGGTGCCCATCGCTATGCCGCTGCAGGTCGTGCCGTGGCCGTTGGTGTCGTCGGCGTTGAACGTGCCGTCGCGAGGCGTAAGCGGGGTCTGGGGCTTGGAGACATCCACGCCTCCCAGCCATTTGCCGACGAGGCTGGGGTGGCTGTCGTCCACGCCGGTGTCCATGACGCAGATGGCGACTTCCTTGCCAGAATAGCCGAGTTCCCAGGCGGTGTGCGGGCTGTACTCGACGGACGGTTTGGCCTTTGCCGCCGGGTTGGCGATGTCCGAACCGATGGCTCCCCGGGACAGAAGGATAAGGGCCAGGGTCACCGGCAACAGCCGCAGATGGAACCTCATCACCCCAACAATAGGTCGCGGGATATTAAGGATTATTGGTGCTTTGCCACTCCCTGAAAAGCTCCGATGCATCCTCTGTCGTGAGGTCGTACCAGTCCTCGTAGGCGTCGGCGACGGCGAAGCAGAGCGTGCGCCGGATGTCCGGGCAGGCCACCCGGTCGGCGACCTTTTCGACCCGGGCCACGGACGATTGGGGTGCGGTCGGGACCGCCACTATCACCTTCTTCGGTCGCCGCCGGCGGACGGAGCGGGCGGCCGCCACCATCGTGAAGCCCGAGGCGAGGCCGTCGTCCGTCAGGATGACGGTCCGGCCCTCGATGGCCTGCTCCGGGGACCCGAAAAACGCCATCCGTCGCGTTATCTCCTGCATCGTGGCGGCCGCAATGCCCCGCACCTGCTCCGGGCCAAGCCGGAGCGCCTTTACGAGTATCTGGTTGAGGATGATGTCCCCCCGGGAGGTGATGGCCCCGAAGCCCGCCTCGGGGTTCCCGGGAATCTGGAGCTTGCGCACTATCTCGACGCCCAGCGGCGCGCCCAGGCCGTTGGCCAGCTCTATCCCCACGGGCACGCCGCCGTTGGGCACCGCAAGCACGGTGCAGTCTTGGCCCGCCAGGCCCCGCAGCAATCCGAACAGCACCTGCCCGGCGTGCCTCCGGTCCTGGAATCTCATCGCGTCATCGCCCCTTTGGCCCCGCCGCCCTTCCGCCGGCCCTCAAGCGCCGTCAATAGCTCGAACTCGAGCTTCCGGGTCGCCACCGGGCGCATGGAGAGGCCGGGCGGCGCCGCCAGCCGGCCCCCCGAGAGCGACGAGATGACCGTGAGGGCGCGCCCGCCGGGAGCAAGGCGCGGCATCAGGCCGGCGAGGAAACGGCGGGCCGGGCCCAGCCCGTCGGGGCCGCCATCCACCGAGGCGTCCAGCCAGCGGTCGCCGGTCAGGTCCTCCGGCGCCGTCGGGAGGTAGGGCGGGTTGAACACGACCAGGTCGAAGCTGCCGCGGATGCCCTCGAAGAGGTCGGATTCGACCACCTCGATGGCGACGCCGTTGCGCGCCGCGTTGTTCCGGGCCAGCCGCACGGCGTGCGGGTTGACATCCGTGGCGACAACGCGGGCGCCCAGCCGGGCGCACAGGACGGCTATCAGGCCCGAGCCAGTGCCCAGGTCGAGAACGCGGCCCCGCACGGGCCCGATGGCCTCGATGAGCAGGAATGTGTCATCCGAGGGCGGGTAGACCTCCGGGTGGTCCAGGAGCTGAAGCTCGATTCCCCTTACGACATACCGGGTCATTTGCCACAAGAAATGGCCGTGCAATCATAAAGTATTAATGGTCAGAGACCGATTGTCCGCCGGAGATAGCCATGAGATGCCCCAATTGCCAGATGGAAGTGGATCCCGCAAGGCCCTCCTGCAACTACTGCGGCACCCCGGTCTACGGCGCCCAGCCAGCCTATCCGTATCCCCAGGCGCCCCCGGCATACTATCCGCCGCCGGGATATGTCGCCCCCGCGCCCGGATACGGCTACTATCCGGCGCCCCGCCAGCCGTCCTCGACCCCGCTTGCGGCCGGCATATTGATCCTCATCGGGGGCGTGCTGGCGCTGATCGACGGCGCCTACATGGCCGCCATCGGGGCGGCGGCGTCGTTTCTGCCCGGCGTCGGCGACATCATAATGATGTGCGCCGCGATAATGATAATCTTCGCCATACTGGCCATCGTGGGAGGCATCTGCGCCCTCCAGCGGAAGGTCTGGGGGCTCGCGCTCGTCGGGGCGATATTCTGCATGATATCGATCGGCCCGATGTTCATCTCATCCATTCTCGGCCTAATCGGCCTCATCCTGGTGGCCATCTCCAAGGACGACTTCGCCTGAACAGGCGTTCGGCCCTATTCTTCCTCGGGGCCGGGCGGGCGCCCGCGACGGCCGCGCCCCGTCGGCGCGCGGACCAGGAGCCAGGCCGCAAACAGAGCGAGCATGACCAGGACCAGGATAAGCGAAAGCGTCGTCCTTCCGGCCGCCGGGTCCGCCGGCTGATCGTAGACCGCGCCTGTCGAGGACTGCGCCTGGTTGCCCAGCGAATCGGCGGCCCGGACCGAGATGGTGTTCCTTCCCGCTGAGAGCGTGACCGTGCCGGACCAGTCATCGCCGGTGAGGATGCAGCGCGTCCAGCTCTTCCCGTCGGCCGATATCTCCACGGACGATACGCCGGACGAGTCCGAGGCCCTGCCCGAGACCACTATCTTGCTGTAGGCGACCTTCAGGCCGGAAGGCGGATAGAGGACGGTGAGCACCGGCGGCGTCCGGTCCGGCGGCGGCGGGGAATAGGCCACCGTGACGAGGGTGGTGTTGACGTTCCCCGAGAGGTCGTAGGCCCTCGCCCGGATGGAGTTTGGGCCCGGAAGAAGGGTGAGCCGCCCGGTCCAGTCGCCCGCGCCGGTGGCGTTCGTCCAGTTGTTACCGTCCAGGCTGAGCTGCACCGCCCGGATGCCGCCGGCGTCGCCGGCGCGCACGGTCACGTCCATCACCGCCGAAGCGACCTCCTGGCCGCTTTCCGGGTAGAGGATGCGCACTTCCGGAGGCATGGTGTCCGGGAGCCGAAGGTCCAGGCGGAGCCAGCCCGTGCCGGCATTTCCGGCCGCGTCCGTGGCCCGGACATAGACAGTGTTCTGTCCCTCGTACAGGATCACCGGGAAGCTCCATTCAGCGGTGCCGTTCACGCGGGTCCAGTTCTCCCGGTCGGGGCCCCACTCGACCAGCACTATTCCATGCAGGTCGGAGCTTAGGCCAAAGACCGTCACCAGGGAGGTGTTGACGACCGAAAACGCGGGCGGCGAGCTGAAATTCACCGCGGGCGGGGTGGTGTCCCGCACGACCAAAAGCTCCTTCAGCGCTGAATTGCCCGCGGCGTCGCGCGATATAACAATGGCCGTGTTGTCTCCCTCGAGCTCGAGCGCCCAGTCCACCTGCAACGGCCGGCCCGGGAGGTGGCCGCCGACCGGGGAACCGTTGAAAAGGACCGTGTCGCCGTCGGTGACAATGCTGACCGTGATGTTTGGGGCGGCCGAGAGATGGCCGGGGGGCGGCCACACCTCGAGGGAGGGCGCCGAGAGGTCGGTTTCGAAACGGACCGAGCTCTGGTTGGAATTGCCGGAGGGGTCCCGGGCGCGCACGGTGAGGGTGTGGAGCCCCTCCGGAAGGCCCGCCAGGCCGAAGCTCCAGCTGCCGGTGCCGTTGGCGCTTGTCCAGGCACCGGCGTCGATTCTGGCCTCGACCAGTACCTCGGATGGCCGGTCCTGCAACGGGTTCGGGTCCCATACGGAGCCCGAGGCCGGAAGCGGGGTGCCGTTTAGCATGGCGCCGTCCGCCGGATAATCGATGGTTATCTGCGGCGGGGTGCCGTCCAGGGTGAGCAGGACCTCCCAATCGCTGTTTATATCGGTGACATTCCAGGCGGTTCTGCCCTCAGATTCTGCCGAGACATTGAACGGGCCGTGGCCCTGGAGCCCTGTCGCGGAGAGCGTGGCGGTGCGCAACGGGATGCCGGGCACCAGGCCCGAGGCATTTGCAGTATACAGAAGGCCGGAGCCGTCCGAGGAGTTCACGCGGACGAGCGCGCCCGCGGCCGGACGGCCGTCGTCCCAGCCCACCGCCACCGTCAGGGACCACTGTATATCCAGGAGGGAGCCGGCATCCAAGACCTCGACCAGGGAAGGGTCGATGTCCGTGTCAAGCGCCTGGGCTCGCGAACCGTTGAGCAAGCGCATGTCCAGCCCGCCCTCGTTGGCGAACCGGCACCGCTGCATCTCCGCGTCCGAGCCGTCGAGCACCGCACCAATGTCGTTTCCCATAAACTGGCAACCCGGGAGGCCGGGGGAGCCGTTCAAAAGATAGAGCCCGGCGGCCCCGTCGCGGAATGTGGAGTTGCTGATGGACGACTGGTTCGTGGCCACCAGCACGCCCGCATTATCCGGCACAGTGGCGCAGGTCCCGGCGTGCGAGACGGTGCAGCCCGAGATGGTTATCTTGGAGCCGGGAAGGGCCCGCACCAGGTACGGCCCGGAGCCGTTGCTCGCTACCGTCGAGTTGCGCAACACCAGCTCGCCGCCGGCGAGCACCTCGAGCACGAGCGTGGATGTTTCCGTGGAATTGAACCTTAGGGTGACGTTGTCGAGGGCCAGCCTCCCGCCGACGGCGATGGTGAGGTTCTCTTCCAGAAAGATCGTCTGGTCGGCGAGATTCTCCGGGCCGGATACGACCCATTCCCTCGCCGGGGCGCCAGCGGAGCCGCCGCCCGTGAGCGGCGAGAGGATGCCCAGCACGAACAGTAACGGGAGTAATGTCGCAGGCCGCATGCGCGATAATCGGACGGGCGGGTATTAAGGATATTGTATATTGGCCCTGGGGTGCAAGGGTGGAAGGGTGCAAGGGTGGAAGGGTGCAAGGGTGCAAGGGTGCAAGGGTGCAAGGGTGCAAGGGTGGAAGGGTGCAAGGGTGGAAGGGCGCAAGGGTGGAAGGGCGCAAGGGTGGAAGGGTAAAGGGGTGGAAGGGTGCAAGGGTGGAAGGGTGCAAGGGAGGGGAAAGAAGCGGAGCTAATCTGGGTCCGCGCTTCCACCCTTCCACCCTTTCACCCTTCTACCCTTCCACCCTTGTTCCCTGCGCCTTTCCCCGGGCTTGAGCAAAGGCTATATACGGCTTGTGTAATGCGGTGTTCACTCGACCTGATGAAGGTGGAGGGGGCGACATGGAAGAGTCCCTTTGCAGCATCGAGATAAGCCGCAGCGCCAACCAGTTCGTGGCCCGGGTGCAGACCGAGCTTGGCGGCCTCAGGGAGTATCGCAGCCGGACCTTCGAGGAGATACTCGAGCAGCTGGTCATCGACCTGCAGGAAGAGTTCGAGAGCGGCTAGACCTTCAGCTCCCCGTTGTCCAGAAGGACCTTCTTTCGGCCGCCCTTCAGGGCGGCGGTCATCGTCGGCGCGTTTATTATGCCGTCGTAGTGGATGAGCGCCGGGGCGTCGTCGTCGTAGTTGGAGCCTATTGCGATGTGGCAGGTCCGGAAGACCTTTTCGTCCTCGAGCACGTTGCCCACTATCTTCGCCGCGCGGTTCAGGCCGATGCCCAGCTCGCCCAGGTTCCTCGAGTTGCGGACGTAGGTGTCCAGGCTGGCCTTGGGAAGCTTGCCGTCCCTTGCGAACTCCCGGGCGCGGACAGATCCCATCTCCACGGCCTTCTCGAAGCGCCGGGCCTCCTCGCCCCCGCTGATGGACCTGGCGAAGCCGCCCTCGACATCGACGGCGATGGGCTCCTTGATGACGATGGCGCCCTTGTCGGTGGAGATGCTCCCGTCGAACACTATCCTGCCTTTTGAAGTGCCGAGGGCCGGCGAAACGAAGACCTCGCCGGCGGGAAGGTTCCCGCCCGAGCCGGGCTTCGAGAAATCGCCGTCGTCCTTGCGCGCGATTCGGCCCTTCAGGCCGATGAAGAGGTCCATGCCCCGGGCTGTGGTGATATGGACCGATTCGGCTGCATCCAGGACCCGGGCCACCGCGGCGCAGTCGCGCTTCATAACCCGGTAGTCGACCGGGACGGTGCGCAGGAACATGTCTGCCGTGACCGAGGGCGACCAGAACGAGCGCGCCTTCTTCACGCCCATGAGGTAGTTGAAGGCGCTGTCCCACTTCTTCTTGCCTGCCCTGAAAGGATTCTTGAGCGCCCACCGGTCCTTGCCCAGCTTCTCCTGGCTTATCGATATGAGCACCTCGGGCTCGCTGCGGATCGCCATGAGCACCGCGTCCTCGGCAAAATCCAGCGTGGTCTTCATCGGCTGCGTAACGAGAACAGGCCGGGCGCCCCGATCGACCGCGGCCGCAAAAAGCGCTTTTGAAATCGACTGTCCGTCCTCGTGCGGGTTGGTGAATATGACCACCCGCTCGCCCTTCTTCACTTTCAGGACCGTGGAAATGGCGACCCTGGCCGCGTCCTTCATCGCGTCATCCATATGCATCGCTCCCGGGTTCCCCGAACGCAACCGGCCGATAAATAATTAGGCACACCGCAACTTATAAATTGGAAAATCCGGATTGGACCGCGTCAGGTGAAGGTGCCACGATGCCCATCTACGAATACGACGGAAAACGGCCGGTGCACGGCGACCGCTGCTTCATATTCGAGAATGCCACCATAATCGGCAACGTGAAGCTGGGCGAGAACTGCTACATCGGCCCGGGGGCGGTGCTGCGCGGCGACTACGGCCGGATAGAGGTGGGCGACCGGAGCTCCATCGAGGACAACTGCGTCATCCACGCCCGGCCCAACCAGCTCACTACCATAGGCTCCGACGTCACGATAGGCCACGGAGCAATAATCCACAACGCGACCATAAAGGACTGGACCGTGATCGGCATGGGAGCGGTCGTGTCCGACTTCTCCGAGGTCGGGGTCTGGTGCGTGGTGGGCGAGGGCGCGGTGGTCAAGAACAAGAGCGTCATCCCCGACGGGAAGATCGCGGTCGGCGTGCCCGCCAAGCCTGTTGCCGACGTCTCCGAGGAGTACCGGACCCAGTGGACCGCGTTCAAGAAGCTCTACAACGACCTGGCCGAGCACCGGTACCGGGAAGGCCTCAAGAAAATAGGGTAAAGGGTGCAAGGGCGCAAGGGTGGATGGGTAAAAAGGGGGGAACGAGCGTCCCCGTCGTCCCCCCTTACCCTTTCACCCTCCTACCCTTCCACCCTTGTCCCTACGGGTGGTAGTAGAACACCAGCGCCATCATAAGATAGACCGAAAGCAGCATCGCGCCCTCGAACCAGTTGCTCTCGCCGTCCTGCGAGACCATTATGACC
>Ga0315291_10001944_pt1 | contig 27376 bp, 19 predicted proteins | sample YL17G12_20_MG_FD_203070 | JGI IMG/M metagenome (GOLD analysis project Ga0315291, IMG submission 203070) | Sediment microbial communities from Yellowstone Lake, YNP, Wyoming, USA - YL17G12_20 | ecosystem: Environmental > Aquatic > Freshwater > Lake > Sediment | place: USA: Wyoming | collected...
CATACCTGCGGAAGCAGGTATCCAGCACTGAAGCCTTTAAGAACTGGACTCCTGCTTCCGCAGGAGTGACAGAAAATAAAAATCACACCCCATAACTGAGGGATTACAAATCCAGAATGAATCGCGAATAAGCTCCCCGTAGCTTGCTGACCTCTTCGAGTAACTGCATTAACTCGGAAACATCGCCGTATCCCAGGTCCTCAAATGTCGCCGCTGGCGTCTTCATTCTAACTCCTGGCTCCTGACTCCTGAATTCTGGCTCCTGAGCAGTTACACTCCCCCTCCCTCAAGGGGCGGGGAGATTTACTGGCTCAGGCGCCCTTGCTCGTGGCTTGGAGTTCGCGAGCTGTTCCACGAGTCGCTGGTCACTCGCTGTCAGTGCGGCAGTGCGATCGCGTCATCGTCATACGCGGCGAACATCTCATCGGCTGTCGAAACAGACTCCTGCTTGAGGAACATTTCGTAGAGCGCCATGAATTTCCTTTTGAACTCGCTCCAGGAGCGCACCTTGAGCGCGGAGCGGATAAGGAAGCGAGGCCGCAGGTGGAAGCTCAGGTAGGCCCGCCGGGCGAGGCAGTCTATCTCCTCATTCGTGAGCTCTGTCCATGGCCGGGGCAGCACCTGGTCTCCGACGTTGCCCAGAATATATTCGCGCCAGTAGTCGTATCCCGTCTGCTCAACCATCTGTTTCCAGAGGGGAGTGAGCGGCTTCGCGAGCGTTTTGGAAAATTGGACGTAGTCAAGGTCCAGGCGCCTGGCGAATTTTACCGTCCGCCGGACTGTTTCGCGCGTATCGCCAGGGGCCCCTACAAGGAAGAAGCCGAGCGGGCGTATCCCCATCTCTTTCGTCATCCGGATGGTATCTTCTATCTGTCGGAGCGTGACCCCCTTGTTCACCCGGTCGAGGATTTCCTGGACCCCGGACTCGAGGCCGTAGTAGATGCGCCGGCATCCGGCCTCCTTCATCTCCCTGAGCAAATGTTCATCCACTGAGTCCACCCGTGCGCGGCAGGCCCACTCGAGGTCGAGCTTTTTATCTTTGAGCAGGCGGCAGATCTCGAGCGTCCTCTTCCGGAAGATGGGGAACTCATAGTCGAAGATATCGATCTCGCGGATGCCATACTTTGTGTAGCACTCCTCGACCTCTGCAACAACAGTTTCCGGTGTGCGGGGGCCGTAGGGCGTTCCGCCCGCCTCGCAGAAGCCACACTGGCGCGGGCATCCGAGGGATGTCACCATCACGGTGAAGTTCCTCCGCTCGGTGGGAAATTCTGCGTAGAGCTCATTGGGGAGGAGGTGGCGCGCGGGGGAGGGGAACTTGTCAAAGTCAATCTGCATCTCGTGCGGGGTGACGATGGTGGTGCCGTTCTGTTTGTACACGAGCCCGGGCACGTCCCCGAACCGCCTGCCTCCCCCGAGCTCTTCGAACAGCTTCGGGATCGTGTAGTAGGCGTGCTCGATCACGCCGAAGTCGATCTCGGGCGGCGCGACGGATTCCCGGGGGTAGACGCGCAGATTGTAGCCGCCGACGACAACCGGGACCTTGAGGTTTTTCTTGAGGTACCGTATCCAGTCGAGCGTCTCCCGGAACATGTAGGTCGTCACCATGAACCCGATGATGTCGGGCGAGAACTCACGCAGGCGGTCGAGCACGTCCTCCTTGCTCAGCCTGAGGGTGCGGGCATCGATGATGGTCGCCTCATGGCCGGCCTTCTCGGCGATGCTCGCCACCCATGCCAGACTCAGCGGGGGGAAGAGGCCGAAGAAGCGCTGCACGATCTTGAGATTCTCCTCGTGCAGCTTGTACGAGAATGGATTAAACACGAGACCTAATCGCATCAGTCATCCATTAGTAAGAGGCATGGCCTGCCCCTGATCTCTTATCCCTTATCCCTGCAGTAGTGGAGCGGGCGATGGGAATCGAACCCACATGACCAGCTTGGAAGGCTGGGGCTCTACCATTGAGCTACGCCCGCTCGAAACAGTTTTATTTCTATCGCCAGCTTGTCCTAGGGATTCAGCAACTTAGGCGATCCCGCCCTAGCGGGTGAGACTAAGTTGCATGAAGCCCTTGGATCCCGTGAGACCCGCTTGTCCCGATGGCTATAGCCATCGGGATCCCGTTCGACCAAGCCACTTGCGTTCTCCCGCTAAGGCGGGCTCCGCAAGTGACGGTCTCACGGGAGAAGGCTGGGGCTCTACCATTGAGCTACGCCTGCCTGAGACGATTGTCCTCAACCCACAGGGGGAGCATCGTGCCTGGCTTCTGAATCCCTTGCGGAGATTCACATAATATATGAAGGGAAGACCCCAGTTCAATAAAAAACGGAAGGCGGGATAAGGGGTCGGCTGCAGGGGTAGCCGCTGATTGACGCGGATAAACGCTGATCTGACCTATAGTTTAAAGTTGAGGGTTAAAAGTTTAACGTGGTCTTTAGGCTTACTACCTTACACGTTAGGCTGTATTTACAATCTGCGAAAATCCGCGCCGATCCGCGGCAAAATCACGTATAATCTGTAACGATATCTATGTGACTGCAATGAGACGATACGGTGCGCTGTATCTGTGCGTCCTGTGCCTCTCCGGAACCGCCGGCGCTGATACCATTCTGGTTGGCGATCTCTGCGGCGTGGGTGCCGGAAAAACCCAGGAGCCCTGTCTCTCGCTCGGCCTTCCCTATCTCATCGCAAGGGCGATCAACGACTCGGGGGATAGCGAGGCGCTGCTGCCGACAGACACCCCCTCAAAAACGCTGAGCACGCTCTACGATGCGCAGGGTACGCCGCGCACCGGCGAAGCCAGGCGTCTTTGCGCGCGCGAAGGGGCAGAGCGTTACCTCCTTGGCTCTTTCGCGAAGAGGAAGGATTCAGCGGGGAGCGGTGAAACGGTTTCCGTCACCTTCTATAGTGGCTCCGTCTCAGGGGACAACGTAGACGTTTTTAAAACGACCGTCGCCGGCGGTGAAGAATCCCTCCCGGAACTCGCCGTCCATGCGGCAGGGAAGATGTGCCGCCTCGCAAAGGATGCGCGCCCTCCGCGAGTTCCCCTGGGATTCCTCCCTCCCTTCTCCCAGGCGCTCCAGCTCGTGAGGGATGGCGAGGCGAAGGGGGCATCGCGGAAAGCGGCGAAGGTGTCGGAGGATTACCCGGAGAGCGCCGACGCGCGCTACCTGAGCGGCCTCGCTGCGCTCGGCGCAAAGAAGCCGTACATGGCCCTCCGTTTGTTCAACGAGGCCCGCAACCTCGATCCGGCCTTCTCCATGCCGGCCTATCGGGAAGGACTCATCTGGCTCTCTCTCGAGCGGACCACGCTCGCGGAGCGCGCCTTCGAACAGGCTGCACGGATCCAGCCTTCCTTCTTCGAGGCCGCCTTTCAGTCAGGGAGACTCAAGGCAATGCGCGGCGATTGCGCGTCCGCCCTGGGGGAATTGCGCCGGGCGGTGAGGCTGCGCGCCAAGGATTCCCGCGCGCGCTACTGGCTGGCGAGCTGCCTGATAAGCGGCGGAAGGGGGGACGAGGGGCGCCGCATCCTCGAAGGATTGATTGCGGAGAGTCCGGGATACGGCCCGGCACATCTGCTCCTCGGGAAGCTCTATTATGAGACCGGGGATTTTCACGCCGCTGAAATCGAGTTGCGGTCTGCGGTGAGGCTCCGTCCGGATGATGCCGAAGCCCATCGCCTCCTCGGCGAGTCGCTCTCGAAGCAGGGAGGGTATAACAGGCACGCCGAGGCGGCGGACGAGTTCCAGAAGGCGCTGCTGCTGGAGAGGAGGAAGTGAATTCACCGCGGAGGTAAATACGGTCTACGGTGAAGGGTTTAGGGTGTGAGGATCCTCGAGGTACGTTCCGCAGAAATTACCTTGTAAATCAGAATCTCCGGACCTCTCGCCGCATGGGCGATGGTGTGAATAAGTATTGCGTGGGTCGGGAGTGATGCATAGAAATCTTGCATGAAACGATAGCGCTCAGGAACATTATTGAAATTATTTTTCCCGATATATTTATCGATCCTATTTTTATCCACGACAATGTAGTCATACCTTCTCAGCTCCATCATCTCACGGGCGAGATCCACGGTCATCCATTCCTCAGCATACCCCCCCTCTTTTTCCATATATCCTATAGGGTGTGGAATGGTCTCGAGGTCGTAGGAGGTTACTGAGCGCTGTGCGACCTTGAGCTGCGCCTTGAAGAAGAGGTTAGAAACCTCCCTGTATCTAAATAATTTTCTCTGCGAGGTCTTTCGCGCAATCAAACGCATCACGCTTTCCTCATCCCGTTTGAGAGGAATCGAGTCATATTCGATGAGGATTCGAGCGCCGGCAGTGATATGGTTCTCCACCCACTTACCCGCGAGTGTTAATGTTGAGGGCTGCGCGAGTGTGTGTGAAATATTAAAGGAGAGCAAGATGGATGGAATGAGGCAAAGCACAACGGTTCCCTGAAGGAGAAAGCGTTCGTGTCCTAATTTCGCGCTGAGTGCATCAATGATTGCTGAAAGGGCATACGCGGCATAGAGGACGAGCAGGGGCACAAGGGGGAGCATGAACCTCCCATAGGCCGCGTTGACATTGGCCCTCCCCATGATTATCGAATAAACGGTGATAAGGGAGAGGAGTGCGACATCCGCGGGAGATCTGCGTTGCAGGCCCATGTATATCCCGATGAGCGCAAGAACATAGATCGGTGGCCCGATCCCCTTAAAGAGTATAGTTCCCCAGAACAAGAGGAATGCGTGGGGGCGTTTCTCCCATCCAAACCAGCCTACTTTGCTGAAGGTGTGCAGATGGTAAAGGTCTCTCACGAATGTCCGTCCGTCGAGTAGTGTATAAGGGGATGTGAGGATAAATATTCCCGCCGCAGTGAAAAGCCACAAAACTGGGCCGAGAGCAACTCTTCTCTCCCGAGGTGTAAGGAAATGCATTACCAGCATAGGAATGAGCAGAATTGCAGCATTATATTTTGTGGCGCAGGCGAGCCCCGCAAAGATACCCGATATAAGATACGTGCTCCTATTCCTGTGAATGCCTATATCCACTATCCAGAGCAGTGAAAGGCAAAAAAAGAAGAGCATGCTGACATCCACGATTGCATAGTGGCAGTTCTGCACATGCAGGGGCGCACATGCGAAAAAACACAGTGCCAGTATGCCTGCTCGGCGGCAAAAGATTTTTCTGCCGAGCATCAGGACGATCGGCAGGGTCGCCATACCGAACAAAACGCTGAGTCCTCTCCCGATGAGGAAAAAGGCGGTCGGATCGCTGAGGTAGTTGATGATGTAATCCTCAGCAGATGAAAACCAGTGCAGCGCCAATCCCACGACATAGCGAAGGGCCAAGAGTGCGAATAGGAGGTAATGGTAGAGTGGTGGATTAATGAAATTGTGCGGGTTAAAGTCGCCGGTTCCAAATTTAAGCGCAGTATAGATCGTCAGGGTTTCATCCGGGTAGGTAGCGGCGGGAAGATCCTGCCGTATCCCATATAGTCTCAATGAGAGTGCGAGTATACACAGTGCACCCAGAAACGTGTAAAGGCAGTATCTCAATTTCCGTTGCGTCTCAGCTCTGATGCGCGTATGCCCATCCGAGAGGAAATTGCGTCCTCCTCATCCCGGCATATTCATTGAAGGGCTCACCGCATCCGCACCGCAGAGCTTTTATCTTTTGTATCGCTCCAGGGCGAATTTCATGATGCGCTCGGCGAAGTCGGTGTAGCTCAGACCGATCTGTTCAGCGGCGTTTGGCAGGTCCTCGTTCTCAGCGATGTTCGGGTTGGGATTCACCTCGAGGACGTACACGGCGTCGTCGGGTGCGAGGATGAGATCGAGGCGCCCGTAATCCCTGAGGCCAAGGGCGCGGTAGGCAGTGAGCGTGATCTCCTCGATCGTCGCGATCGTCTCCTTCTTGAGATCTTTTGGAAAGAGGGACTGGATCCCCCACTTGTTTCGATATGCGAAGTCGAACTTCGCCTTGAAGCTATAGACCTTGAGCTTGTCGCTCGTGGCTTTGCTGAAGTCGAGCTCCACCGGTGGGAGGACGGTCGGTTTGTCGTTGCCCATCACTCCCACGAAGAGTTCGCGCCCCTCGATGTACTCCTCGACAAGGGCCTCGCAGCCGATCTTCTCATGCACGTAGCCGATCCGGCTGGCAAGGGCATCGTCATTTTTGACCACCGAGCTCTCGGCGATGCCGATGGAGGCGTCCTCGGTGAGCGGCTTGACGATCAGGGGGAACCTCAGCTTCGAGGGGCGGATATCGAACTGTCCCTTGGGATACACGGTGAAATCGGCCGACCAGAGGCCGTGGTAGGCGAGGATCTTTTTCGCCAGCCCCTTGTTCTGGGCGAGCATGAGCGCATCAGGGCCGGATCCGGTGTACTTTACCCCCAGCATGTCGAGGAGCGCGGGGATATGGAACTCCATGGCGGAATCCTGGCGGAACGACTCACACGTATTGAACACAATTTCAGGCGGATGCGCATCGAGCTCGGCGATGAGCCCCTTGACGTCATCGTACACGCCGTAGAGTATGATCTCATGTCCGAGTTTACTGAGGTATTTGCAGAGGCGATGGTGTGCGTCCTCGCCCCCGCCGGACATGGCGCGCTCGAGCTCTTTCGCGTCGGACTCGTCGGATGAGCGGTCGTAGAGAATGGTGATCTTAAGTTTCTTCACGCGGCTCGCCTCTCGTCATGCATCGATTGTGCAATCGCGATGGAAATTATATCCGAGCGTGGCGGGCCGTTAAAGAACTATCTTCACCGCGTGATGCACGAGCGTGAACGGGAGCAGGAGAATGTGGAGCGCCGCCGCCAGGACATTCCAGCCGTACGTGTTGACCTTGACCTCCGAGCTCCGCTCGCAGCCTCCCTCCGGCGTGGGGGAAACAGACTCCGCCCTCCTCTCCGTCGTCACGTTGACGCAGGATGAAAGCGCGCAGAGGAGGAGCACGATCAGAGAGACGATTAGCCATCTCATGTGTCATCATCCTCCATTCAGGTGAAATTATTATAGATGAAACTCTTCATATTGAGGAAGTCCAATCGCGCGCCCTGTGTCGTCTGTGTCCCGGGGGGCATTTGCAGGACGATCCCCAATTTCCAGCCATTCCTTGCTGTGCCTTATGAGCGGTGGGCAGTACAAGTTCTCACAGCAGTATTATCTTTTCTTCACCACGAAGAACACGAAGTTGGAGGGAAGAGGTAGTGGATGCCGTTTTCTTCGTGCCCTTCGTGGTGAAAACATCTTCTTAAAAAATGGGGGGTAGTCCGGGGCATTAGACTTGTCCGGGGCATTAGACTTTGACTCGCCATGGGGCGTGTGTTAGGATTCGCGGGCGTTATGAAGATATGCCTGCTCGAGAGCAAGAAGGCTCAATCAGAAACCAATCTCCCCCCCCTCGGCCTCGGCTACCTCGCCTCCTCCCTCCGATCACAGGAAAAGGACGCGCAGGTCTCTTACGAGGAGAATCCTGACGCCATCCTCGGCCTCAGGCCGGATCTGATCGGGATATCGTCTATAACGCGGAACTTCAATGCTGCCATCCAGATCGCCCGCGGGATCAAGCAGTGCTCCGATATACCCATCATTATCGGAGGCGTGCACCTCTCCGCCCTGCCCGAATCAATGCCTGACTGCTTTGACATCGGCGTGATCGGGGACGGAGAAGAGAGCTTCGTGGAGATTGTCCGCGCGCTCTCCCAGAGCGGTCGACTCGAACGCGGAGACCTCTCATCCGTTCCCGGCCTCGTGTATCGCGATCATGGCGCACTGGTGCACACAGGGGCGCGGCGCCTGGAGCGAATCCTCGACAAGTATCCCTTCCCCGAAAGGGATATCTTCATCGGCAAGGGATTTATTCCCTGTCGCACCAACGTGCACATGGTGACCTCCCGCGGATGCCCCTTCAGGTGCACCTTCTGCTATAACAAAGGAGCGTGGGGGCAGTACCGCTATTTCACCGCGCCCTATGTCGTGAGCGAGCTCTCCACCGTCCTCGATCGCTACTGCCCCTCACGCGTTACCTTTATTGATGACCTCTTCACGGGGCACCTGAGGAGGTTGCGGCAGGTCGCGCGCCTGATGCGGGAGAGAGGGTTGCATCGTCGCGCGAGATACGGCTGCAATAGCAGGGCGAATTTGATGAACGAAGAGACCGTCAGCCTGCTCAGGCGGATGGGAGTGAAGGAGGTTTTCCTCGGCCTGGAGTCGGCATCCAACCGCGTCCTGAGCTACCTCAACAAGAGCGGCTGCACGAAGGAGATCAACCAGAGGGCCCTCGACCTCTGCTATAAAAATCGCATCGGCGTCAATGCCAACTTTATCATTGGCACCCCCGTTGAGACAGGGGAGGACCTCGATGAGACGTTGCGGTTCATCAAGGAGAATGTGCGTGCATTTGCGATGCTTACCTTCGGATCGCTCATCCCGCTGCCGGGGACGGTATTCTGGGAGATCGCCAAGCGCCGGGGCCTTATCACGGATGATCTGGATATCAAGAAGGCACTGATTGAGAACATTGACGAGGCGACATTCGATTCATACAACAGGAAATTCGCAGCCGTGTGCGCCGAGGTGCGCGCGCGGCGAAAAAAAATCAGGAATCGCCTCTCCCGCTGGCGGTCCCGGATGAGGACGCTGTTCTGGCGCGGCGTCTATGCGATGAGATTCCACAGAGGTCCGTGCGTGCGATGATGAAGTCGCTTCTCAGGCATTGGAGGGGGGCCTATCTGTCCGTGGTGCTCCTGCTGGCGATCGTCCTGTACCTCCCCCTCAGAAATAACTATTTCTGCGTTGACGATTTCTACAGCCTGATCGTTGCCTCCGAGACGCACTCCATCGGGCATCTTTTTCGGCCCGTCTTCCAGCACCTCGGGCCTCTCCTGCGATTGTATTTTCTAGCCCTCTACCACTTGTTCGGGCTCGACTACCACGCATTCTTTTTCTCCCTGCTGTGCGTGCATCTCATGAACACGCTCCTCGTGTATCTGCTCCTCCGCCGCATTTTTGCCACCTCCTCCGTGATCTTTGCAGCCCCGTTCTATGCCTGGAATCCGCTCTTCTACGAAGCGGTCAACTGGCAGACGAACATAGGGCAGATGCTCTGCATGGCGCTCATCCTCCTTACCCTGCTTTTCCTCACGCGGTACTGGCAATCGGCATGCAGGATGAAACGCTGGCTCCTCCTCTCCATCCTCTGGTGCATCCTCTCCATGCTCGCCTTCAGCATCGGTCTCCTCACCCCCCTCTTCGTGCTCATGTACTACTACCTGGTGCTGAAGGGGAACATGCGTGTTGATATCCGGGAGGATTTCAAAAATCTTGTCGGCTTCTTCCCCGCTGCCGGCGGCTACCTGACCCGCGTGTTCACGCGGGATTATGTGCGGTTCGGGAGCTTCTTCTCGGTCAAACCCCTCCTCCTCAAGTATATCGCGGCGAGTGTATTCTGCGTCCTGCTGCCGGCGTGCGCAGGTCTCGGTCCATTCAGAATCGAGTCCCCTCCATGGTTTCTTCTCTACCTGGGCTGCTGGCTCCTCCTCATCCTTGTGATCGTGCTCCCGCTGCGGAACGATCTGAACTGGAGAATCCTCTCTTTTGCGTCGATCTACCTGCTGATGAATTATACGGTCCACGGCGCCGCAAGGCTCCATCTCTTCGGCGAGGAAATCACCTACTGGCTGCGGTACCAGATATTTCAGGTATTTGGAGCGCTGGTGATCGCGGTCGAACTCGCGCGCGCGGTCGCGCATCGGTTCGACAGACGATCGGGCCCCGCGAGGATTTGGCTCCTCATCGGCATTCAGCTTTTCTTTTTGTGGAGGGCCTCAGTGTATATCGGAAAGCAGAATGACATTTACTGTGCGCGATACAGATACGGGGCGGTTGAACGCTATATCGGAAACGTGAGGCAGAGCTATGCGCTCGCTGCGGGGAAACTGAGGGAGGGGGAGAAGATATATTTAGCGAGGGGGGAAGTTGTTCCGGAGTATGTCATGCCCGCCACTCTCCGGCCGCTCAACGGGCAGCGCCACTTCCTGAACATAGCGCTCCCCCATGACTCGAGGATCAGCTTCAGTCGCGGGAAGGACGGCCGGTCTTTATATAGAATTGACTCCGATGGCGTTTTCGTCCCTACGGTAGCTGGAAATGCCACTTACCGATCTGGCCGATGATGTCCGCGACAGGGTTTTGGGAGCCGGGCTGAGTGATGCCCCAGTACATGGTGTACAATCCCGGAGGTTCATTCCCATTGAATTTGTAAAGCAACAGAGAGCTGCGGCCATTCCGGTGCATGGGCATGCGGGGGAGCGCAGGGGAAATGCCGCGCACCCATCTGCCATCTTTGAAACTGTAGAGGGCTCCCGTGGGAATCCTGCACACCAAATAGGCATCGGGGTCGCCGTACGGATACGTATAGGCTGTGGTGGCGAGGATGTTCCCGGCGTGAAGTCCGATATATTCCGGATGGTTAAAGACGAGGCGCACAAAGGGAGTGCCATCCGCATTCCGGACGGGTGGCGGGGAGGAATAAGTGTTTTCGCGTGCGAGTGCGCCGAGGCCCGGCCACTCGCTGATGTAGTGCGGATCACTGATTGCGTCCCGATACGCCTGTGTGATACTCGGGATCACCATGGATTCCCCGGGATTCGCGAGAACGCGGAAGTCCTTCCCCCCCGTGGAGGGATGATACGCGAAATAATTGTACCAGCAGATGCCGCTCAGGCATGGAAAATCGCTGGCCATGTAACGGTAGGCATCCTTGATCCACTCCTCAGCCGGGTAGTATATTCCCCTTCCCCCGTAGTTGTAGTTCACCGTGCCGAACTCCACGATGAATTGCGGTTTGGCGCGCGCGAGCGCCATACTCCCGGCTGAGCTAAATTTCGTGCTAAACGCCCATTCCCATACAATCTGGTTAAAGAGGAATCCGGGTGTCAGAACACCGCGCTCGGGTTGGCCGTTCAGGCCGCTTGTCCCCACGCAATCCACGATGTCATCGCCGGGGTAGCACGCCCAGATATCAAACCCCTCCACATTGCTCATGTAATTGGGCGACCACATCATCTTCACATTGTCCGCGCCGGCAGAACGGTAGATCTCCGCGATATGCCGGAACGCATTTTTAAACTCGTCGGGGTTGCCGTTCCATGAGCGCGGGACGCCCCACGGGTAGTTTGTGGTGTCGAATTCGTGGAGGATGCGGAGGATGACCTCTCCATTCAGCTTGCCCAGTGCCACTGCAGCGGCGCGGATGGTGTCATCGTAGTCGCCTGCGACTATCTTGCTGAGCCGGTAGTTCGAGTCATTCAAGTCCCCCGCATAGAATTCCATTGTGATAATCGGGATTGCGCCGATGCTCTGAATCTGTTTCGCCACGCCGCTAATTCCAAAATCGCCGTCGGGAGGGTGGTTGTAGGGGATAAAGAACATTACCAGCGGATGCACGCGTCCGCTGACATTCCAGAAATTCCGGATCGCATCCGCATAGGTGAGGCCGCCGGGATATCCCCCCGGGGGCACGTGCACGCCCAGGACAATCTCCGCCATGGATGGGGTGGCGAAACAGATTATGATGAACAGGATTACGCCGAGCTTTCTCATAACCGTCCTCCACTTATAATCGATCTCTCTCTTCCCAATAATAATATAGCATGTGAAGAGAGCATTGTCCATACGTTTGGCCATCGTCTTGTAATGGGACAGTTATAGGGGGTAGCCGCAGATTTACGCGGATGAACGCTGATACACCTATATAAAATCAGCGTGTATCTGCGTGTATCCGCGGCAAGAAACCTTGACCACTCAAACAATCCTTTCTATCTGCGGCAATTCATTGGCTACATTCACCCTGTAAGTGACCCATTACATCGTCTTATGCCTCCCCTGGATTATGCAATGCCACGAAGCGCATCGGATCCGAGCATGGTGAAGCAGTCTATCTCACGCCAGTGCAGTCGGTTATGGATTTCCCTGTTGTTTTGGATCTTTTTGCTCTATTATAGTGCGCGGTGCGGAGCCGTCCGGCTGAGGGGAATAGGAACGGGCAGAAGAGGTAACGTCCATGAGGTTTCATATATTCATCCTTTTTTCCATTCTCGTGTTCTTTACACTATCGCTTCTTGGCGGCGCCTACTTTTCCCCTGCCGATATCCTCCAGATGTGGTCCCCCTTCTCCATTCCCGGTCTGCCGTACACCCCCCGGAACGTGCTCCTCTCCGATATTGTGACACAGATACACCCCTGGCTGAAATTCAGCCGCGACCAGATCCTCGGCGGTTCGTTTCCCCTCTGGAACCCCTGCTCCGGCGCCGGGGTACCTCACTTCGCCAACCTGCAGTCGGCGGTGCTCTTCCCCCTCAATCTCTCTTTTTATGTCCTGCCATGGAAAATCGCTCTGGTCGCCACTCCCTTCCTCAAGCTCTCACTCATCGCATTCTTCACGTATCTCTACCTGCGCGCGCTCGGACTCAACAGGGCGGGTGCGACATTCGGCAGCGTGAACTTCGCATTCCTCGGCTTCAACGTGTTCTGGCTGCAGTGGCCTCTGAGCAGCGTGATGATTTTCTTCCCCCTCCTGCTCTTTCTCATCGAACAGTTCCTCACGCAGAGCGCCCCCGGCAGATCGCTGTCGATCCTCGTCGCTCTTTCGGTGGCGCTCGCCGCCCTCGCCGGCCATATCGAGACGCTCGTTCACATTCTCCTCATCGCACTCGTCTACCTTCTCTGGAGGATGTTATCCAGTGAACTTTCCTGGGGGCAATGCGGGGGGAGGCTCGCACAATTCCTCTTTTTCTCGGTTCTCGGCCTGGGCATGGCGGCCATTCAGTTCGTTCCATTCCTCGAATATCTATTCCTGAGCACCGCGTACGCTCGGCGGGCGGCATACGCGGCGAACCCGCACTACCTTCCGCTGCCCGCGGCGATCCTCAACCTTATTCCCGATTTCTATGGGAACCCCAGCCATAAGAACTACTTCGCTCCATTCACCAATTACTGCGTGTCCGTGGGTGGATTCGCCGGTGTGACCACCTTAATCCTGTCCCTCCTCGCCCTCCTCGGCCCGCAGCGAAAGAACAGATTAGTCTGGTTCTATGTGATTCTGGGGGCGTTCTGCTTCTGCGTGATATACAGGAGAGAGCCGGTCTACCGGCTCCTCACCACACTCCCCTTCCTCGACATGGCCGATAACAGCCGCCTGCTCTTCTGCCTCGGCTTCTCGCTCTGCGTCATCGGGGCCTTCTTTATCCATGCGCTTGTGGAGAGCGGGCCGCGGCCTCCGCGTGCCGCCGCCGTGATCGCCATCGCGGTGCTCGTCCTCGCCGCGGCGGTCGCACTCGCCGTTTTCAACAAGGCCTTTTTCGAGGCGCACCACTTCCAATTCCGCTTCCGCCATAACCTGGAGCCGACAATGTTATTCCTCGCGTTCCTCATAGTGACTTCTCTCATCCTCCTGCTCTGCCGGTACAACCTGCTGGCTGGCAGGCGCGCGGCGCTGTATCTGAGCCTGCTGATGTTCGCGCAGACGGGCGTCCATGCAATCGGTTTCAACCCCGCGATTCCGGAGAGCCAGTTCTACCCCACGCCGCCCGCCCTCCGCTTCCTCCAGCGGGATCATTCGGTGCATCGCTGCCTCTTCGTGGGCGATCTGCTTTTCCCTGACCTCAGCGCCTGGTATGGAATTCAGGAGCCGAGGAGCTATGATGCCATGGGGATCAGCTCATACGGCCTTGTCCAATCGGCGCTGGGGAATTTTGAGAACCTCTTTCAGGTAGTCACAAGCGTCAACGAGGAGATGGCGAGTTTCCTCAATGTGAAATACGTCATGTGCGCGAGGGACCGCGACCTATGGCGCGCGATACGTGTACGCTATCCGGAGCGCTACCGGTGCGTGTACGCCGACCGCTCGGTGTGCATATTTGAGAACCGCTCCTGCCTGCCGCGCGCATTCCTCGTGCCGCGGGTGCGAGTTGCCGCCTCCGATGACGAGGTATTGAAGGAGCTGCCGGGCCTTGACTTTCGCAGTGAGGCGCTGGTCACGGACCGGGATGTCCCTATTTTTCAGGCGGGCGACCTGTCAAACAGTTCCTGCGCCATCACGCGCTACAGGCCGCGCGCGATCGATCTAAAAATCCGCGCGGGAGGGCCCTGCTATATGATCCTGAGCGATAATTACTTTCCGGGCTGGAGGGCATTTATTGATGATCGGGAGGCAACAATCTACAGGGCGAACGGAAGCTTCAGGCTCGTTCCCGTCTCCACCGCGGGTGATCACAATCTGCGCTTTTACTATTCACCGTCTTCCTTTAAAATTGGCGTGGGGATCTCCCTGATTTCAGTGCTCATTGCCGTTGTCACGAGTGTGAGGTGCGTATTCGACTGAAGTGATCATCATTCTGTCGTAGGGGTTCGATTTATCGAACCCGAGTCAAATACGGGCTTGATGAATCAAGCCCCTACAATTCAATGTGCTCTCGATTGGAGAGGTGTGGGATGCTCGAGGGTAAACGGATAGTGGTGGTGCTCCCCGCGTACAATGCCGAGAAGACATTGGAGAGGACCTATCATGAAATCCCCAGGGAAATTGTAGATCTGATACTTCTCACCGACGACAACAGTAGTGACAATACGGTCTCCGTCGCAAAGAGATTGGGAATTGAGGTTCACGTCCACGATAAGAACAGGGGCTATGGAGGCAATCAAAAAACATGCTACCAGAGGGCCCTCGACAAGGGAGCGGATATAATCATCATGCTTCACCCGGATTATCAGTACCCTCCCAGGCTGATAACCGCCATGGCGGGACTCATCACCTCTGGAATGTTTGATGTCGTGCTCGGCTCAAGGATACTGGGCGGCATGGCTCTGAAGGGCGGCATGCCGTTGTATAAATATTTTTCTAATAGAATCCTCACCTTGATAGAGAATATTCTGCTCGGCCAGAAAATTTCCGAATACCACACTGGCTACAGGGGTTTTTCAAGAGAGGTGCTCTCGAATCTCCCCCTCCTGGAAAATTCCGACGACTTTGTTTTTGACAACCAGATATTGGCTCAGGCCATCTTCTTCGGCTACAGGATAGGCGAGATAACGGCGCCTTCGCAGTACACCAGGGAGTCTTCCTCCATAGGATTCGGCAGGAGTGTGGCATACGGATGGGGGGTGATCGTCACCGCCCTGAAATTTGCACTCCAGAAATTGCGGCTCGGCCGGTTTTCAATATTCAACCAGAATGGCAAAAAATTACAGGTCTGAGTGACTCCAGTGAAACAAGAGGCGAATGGGATTTGCTATAGCTATGGTTTTTATCCACTATTTCTGATGTATCTCACCATAAGCTCGGTCCTATACGCTACCTTCGGCAGCTACCGCTCCTGGGCAGCTCTCTCGCTCATCGCATTACTGGCTCCGCTCGGCCTCCTCTATTGCCCCCTGTTCCGGAAGGTGTATGCGGCAAATAGTACGGCTCCACTCATCCTCCTCTCTGCGTGTCTCTGTCTCTTCTCTCTCATCCTTGGTCTCACCAACAGCCTGATGTACTGCGAGAATCCTCTCTCCAATCGTATGATCAATGCATGTGGCCTCTGCGCCTTCCCGCTCGGCATAGGCATCCTGATCACACTCATTCATTCAAAGGGGCGGAATCATATTTTGGCGCTACGCCTCTTGATCATCCTCTGCGCGGGTGTGCTTCTCGCCGGCAAGGTCTTTGTTATCTTTGCATCACCCAAACCCCACATCGATGTGTACTACATTCTCCAGGAGGCGACGAGGGCTCTTTTCGCCGGTGAGAATCCCTACAGGGCGACGTATACAGCGATCTATCCGCCGGGCACCTATTTGCCCAGGCTGTTCTATTTTCCTGTGACTGTTGCACTTCTTGCGCCGTTTCGCTGTGCATTTGGAGATATCCGCACATGCTCTATCTTCTTTGACCTTGTCTGCGCGTGTATGCTCTACCGGATCGCCACGGTGCATGGAATGGCCCGAGGGGATTCTTACCCGAAGCTCGCGGCTCCCCTGTTGGCCCTGGTCTATCTGGCCAATCCGCTGTCCTTTTTCGTGCTCGAGCAGGCATGGACGGAGCCTATTTCAGCCGGCCTCCTCTGTGTGGCTATCTACCTCATCTGCCGTGGGTCTCAGAGGGCCGGGACAATCGTCCTGGGGGTATTCTTCGCCGCGAAGCAATATAATCTCATCCTGCTTCCCTTTGTTTTTCTACTGGAGAATGGAGGGAAGAAAATCCTTGTCGTTTCAATGATCGTGCTCATTACGATCCTGCCCTATCTCATTGCTTCCCCGAAGCAATTCCTGCACAGCACGGTGATGCACCATCTGAAACTGGGGTCCCGGCCTGATGCGCTCAGCCTCGAAAGCCTGCTCTTCAATCGCTATGGAACACACATACCTCCCGCGATCTCCCTGTTGCTCATCCTGTCTCTCCTCATCCTTTTGCTCCTCATAGAGGACCGAAGCATCGTGGGTTTCCTTCGCGCGAGCGTTACGGTCTCTTTTTGCGCGCTCCTCGTCCTCAAGAATGCCTTCTGCAATTACTATTATTTCGTTTCAGCCCAAATGATCTTTCTCATGCTCCTCTGCCTGATTCCGGAGCGCTCCAGGTGCGCGTACGCCCTGTCGCCCGATCGTCTGCGTTGAGCCCAGGTCGCGGGTGGTAAAAATGGCCAGATTGAGAATTGGTAAAGCAGCGGCGGTGAATATATGTATCGCAGCCGCGTTACTTATTTTTATTTCTCTCGTCGCTACAAAGAATATCTCCTTCGGGTCGGCTCCGGGCAACTGGACCTATCCGTACTACCGGGGCATCACATGGGCTCCGATTCTTGTCTCCCTCGCGGCCCTTCCGCTCATCTTCGCGCTGCTATTCCTCACCAACCGATACATAGGGGGGCGCGAGCGCGGGTTCATTTGCCTCTGGCTCATCACCGGTTTTTTCATCCAGCTCGCGCTCCGTTCAGTGTATCCATATTCGCTGGCAACCATTATCCAGAGCGACGCGGCCAATTCGTTCTATAAACCGGCCTTGGAATACCGCGCGGGTGAGCTCCTCGGGCGCTACGAAAGCATAGCCCCGCGAATGCCGCGACACGTGAGGAGCAACATGCCGGGGAAGATCGTATTCTTCTCGCTCCTTCGCGTGTTCACCGCGTCGCCACAGATGATAGGGTACCTCGTTATCCTCCTCTCGAACATCGGCGCCCTGCTGACCTACGCCATGGTGAAGCGCGTGTTTCAGAACTCCCTGACTGCTATCTATTCTTTAGTCCTCTACCTCTTTATTCCCGCAAAGATCTTCTTCTTCCCGATCCTCAATACAGTCACGCCGGTGTTCATTCTCCTCACCCTCCTCATCTTCGTGATGTACCTTGAGTCGCGCAGGGGGATGTATCTCATGCTCCTGGGATTCGCGCTCTATCTCGTATTGTTCTTTGAACCGCTCCCGCTCGTCATGGGCATCGTGTGCGTCGCCCTCTGCGCGAAATATTATTTCGAGAAGAAGATTCAAAAACCGCAGCTCGTGAGCATTGTCGCATACACCGCCCTCTCGTTTCTCGGCCTCCATCTCTCAATGCTCCTCCTCACGGGATTCAATATCTTTGAGGTGTTTGCCCTCGTCCTCCGCGATGCGGTAAAGTTCAATATGACAGATCAGAGGGGCTACGGGATATGGGTCGTTCAAAACCTCAAGGATTTCTTCTTTAATGCGGGCATCGCCCAGATGATCCTCTTCTTTGTTGCGCTTGGAGGTGCGCTCGCGCAGGGTGTCTATGCCCTGAGAGACAGGGTGGGGCGCGGCGGAGAGATCCGGAAAGTACTCCTGGAACCGGGCCCCCTCCTCACCCTCGCCACCGCCGCCGTGGTGCTTTTCCTCGATCTCATCGGCATCAACAGGGGCGAGGTGGTGAGGCTCTGGATATTCCTTGCTGTGTTTATCCAGATCGTGGCCGCGCACTGCTGCGCCGAGCGGCTGGGCAGATCGACGTTTTCGCTTGTCTTGGTCGCGACAATGGTCCAAACTACTATCACACTCAGCATGGTGGGTTTTGTGTATCCCTGATCCGGAGGAGTGAAGATGAAGAGATCGATCGTTGCCTGCACCGTTGCACTCGTCGCGGTGTGTGCGTGGTCGGGAGCGCCGGCAGTGGCGAGCATAAGCATCGGCGCATTTATTCCACCTGGGGATCAAGCGGTAGTCACATACACACAAGATATCCAGGCTTTTAACCGGGGCACCCAGAACCACGCGATCATTCTCCACTACAGGGGATTAGACTACACTGATGTCTACCTCCTCCAGCAGTGCCGGGAGGCCGGTGCGGTGCCCTTCGTCAACTGCCTCTCCGGTTCGTGGACGTACGCGAGCATCATCAACGGGACCCATGATTCCGACCTTCATACCATGGCCCGGGCGTTCAGGGATTTTGGAGACAGGATACTCATGTGCATTGACTCAGAGATGAACCTCGAGAATAAAAATCCCAGCGAGTTTATCTCCATGTGGAGGCATATCCATGATATTTTCACTGTTGAGGGGGCCTCCAAAGTGGAGTGGGTCTGGTCACCCAACTACGCCCCGAGCAATTACACCCAGTACTATCCTGGAGACTCATACGTGCACTGGGTGGGGACTGAAGGATTTTCCGGGAAGAGCCAAGGCGCTCTGGCGGCCGGCCTTTTCGGGCCGATCCTGTCCGCTTTTGCCGCAAGCTATCCCCACAAACCTGCGATAATCTCATACACGGGAGGCGATAAATCCTCAGCATCGGACAAGGTACGTTGGATCACGGACGCCTACGCCACGCTCAAGGGCTACAGCAATCTCAAAGCCGTCATCTGGTGGAACGACATTTCCACGAGCGGTGATGACTTCCGCGTATACCGCACGTCGTATCCGCCTGGCGCGGCTACCGTCCCCGCTGATGTCACCACGGCGTATAAAAACGCCGTCGCCTCCTCCCCTTACATCAGCACGCTGCCCCCATACTCCGATCTCACGGACGGCGGGGGCGGGACGTCGGGCGTGAGCATCGTCCCTTCTCCCGCGACTGTCTCGAGGGGAAGCGCGCTCACCCTCAACTGGACTATCGCCGGCATCAGCCAGAAGATCGATGCCTACCTCGGGGCGATGACGCCGGACGGCAAACTTTATATCGCAGACTCAAAGCTCAGGTGGTCAACCAGCATAAAACCGGTCGCCGGCGGTTTCAACCCGGGCGGGAATGCCGCGGGCTCGCTGCAGTTCCAGATACCGAAGAGCATCCCCGCGGGGATCTACACGCTCGAGGCGGTCATTGTGCCCGCGGGCGCCAGTGCGGCGAGCCCCGGAAACTGGCTGGGCAGCGGAATGTCCACCTCGCCCGTCACGGTACAGTGAGGTATGGAGTCTGAGAGGTGACGGAACGCAGGACGCGGTTACTCATCTGTCTTCTGCTGGCGGTATTGGCGCTCCAGACGGTGGCCAGCATGAGGCAGGCGTCGATGGTCACCGACGAGATAGTGACGTTCCTCCCCGGCTATGCCTCTCTCACGACAGGCGATTTCCGGCTGACCTATGAGCACCCGCCGCTGAGCAAATACATCGCGGCAGTCCCCCTCCTCTTCCTGAAGCCGGACCTTCCTCTGGATCACCCCGCCTGGCGGGAGGCGAACTCGCCCGTGCTCGGTCTCCACTTCCTCTACCACAACAGGGTGGACGCCGAGCGGATTATCTTCTGGGGGAGGATGGGCATCGTCGCCTGCGCCTGCCTCCTCGGAATTTTTGTGTATCAGTGGGCGTCGCGGCTCTTTGGCAAGGTCAGCGGACTGATGGCGCTCTTCCTCTTTTGCTTCTGTCCCAACATGCTCGCGCACGCCGGCATTGCAACCTCGGACATGGCGGCGGCCTGTTTCATCTTCATCGCCGTGTGCTCACTCTGGTGCTTCTGCCGGCGCCCCAACCGGCCGAGGCTGCTCCTTGTCGCCGCGTGCCTCGCCCTCGCCCAGTTGAGCAAGTTCTCCGCGGTCCTGCTCTTCCCCGTCTACCTCATTCTCTATTGCGCGGCATATCTCTCCCCCTCGGCCTTCCCCGCGCTGCGCGCCTTTGTGCACGGAGAGTGCACGGGGCGTGGTCGTGCGTATCGCCTCCTGTCCGCGGCCGTTCCGCTCATCGTCATCTTCTGCGGCGCCGCGGTCGTGATATGGGCCGCGTACCGCTTTGAGACAGCGCCGCTCTCAACACTCATCACTGAACTGCCGAGGGGTGCCGGGAGGCTTGTGCCTCGCCGTCTGCTCGGACTCCCCTGTCCCGCACCCAGCTTTGCACGCGGCCTGCTGTTCCAGGTGGGGCACGCTGCAGAGGGCCATCCCGCGTTTCTCATGGGCCGCTATTCCACCACAGGCTGGTGGTACTATTTCCCTGTGGCATTCCTCATAAAGACACCCGTCGCGACCCTCATCCTCCTCGTCCTGTCGCTCGTGCTGTTTAGAAGAGCGCGCACGGACTGGGGGAACGAGTATTTTGTCATACTGCCCCCCCTCATTTTCTTCACCGCCTGCGTGCTGGGGAAGGTCAATATCGGTCTCCGCTACATCCTGCCGGTATACCCGTTCCTCTTCCTCTTCATTTCAAGACTGGCGATGCCCGCGCTCGGGCGGCGGACGCCCTTCACGTCCGTCGTATATCTGCTCCTCGGCTGGCATCTCGCGTCATCACTCTCCATCTATCCGCACTACCTCGCGTATTTCAACGAGCTCATCGGCGGCCCGAGCCAGGGATACAGGTATCTCGTCGACTCGAATCTGGATTGGGGGCAGGATGTCAAGGGGTTGAAGAATTACCTGCGAGAGAGGGGCATTGATAGAATCTGGGAATGCGGTTTCTACCCTCAGGTGCTGGACTACTATGGAATCAAGCACGTGCCGCTGCCGGCGGATGGAGAGGGCGTGAGCGGTTACGTCGCCATCTCCGCGATGGATATGCAGTGCGTCAGGAGAGGCGACAGGCATGCATTCGACTGGCTGAAGGAGCGCCGCCCGGTGGCGCAGGTGGGTTACTCCATCTTCGTCTACGCTGTTGACGCCCCCCCGAAATCAGCAAGGACTGACCGTGCACGCTCGAGGTGATAGCCGCATGCGGGCGCTCCTGACCATCCTCGCGCTCGCGGGGGTCGTGAGGGCAGCCGCGGCGGTCTATTCATCGGGGTATATGCATCCCGATGAGCCGTTCCAGAGCCTCGAGCAGGCGCACCGCATCGTGTACGGCTACGGCATCGTTCCCTGGGAATTCCTTTTCGGGGCGCGCTTCTGGTTCTTTCCCGCGCTCTACGTGCCTCTCCTGTGGCTCCTGCGCACCCTCGGGCTGGATGATCCGGCGCGCGGCATCGTCATTATCCGGTCCTTCAACGCGCTCTGTTCTCTCGCCCTTGTCTGGGGGGCGTATCTCCTCGGCAGGGAATTAAAGGACGAAGCGACGGGGCTGATCGCCCCGCTCCTCTGCGCCTTCTGGTATCTGTTCGTATACTACAGCGTGCGCACGCTCCCGGACACGTTCGTCGTGAATGTCATCCCCTTCGCGTTTCTGCTGACAGGCCGAAGTCGTGGGGGGAGTCTGAGGGGGAGATTTCTCGGCGGCCTGCTCATGGGTGCGGCCTTCTTCATCCGCTTCCAGGTCGCGATCTTCCTCCTGCCGCTCTCCGTCTTTCTCTGTGTGCGACGCGACATGCGCGGACTCCTGGCAGCAGCGGGTGGTTTTTCAGTCTGCCTCATCCTCCAGGGGGCGATCGACTATCTCCGGTGGGGCAGCGTTGTGCACTCCATGGGCACCTACTTCGCATTCCACTTCACGGGGCTTCCGGCCATGCTCTGGGGGAAAGAGCCGTGGTACTTTTACCTGGCGCAGTTCTGGAACGAGTTCTATCCGATCTCGCCGCTCATGGTACTGCTGTTCATCTACGGCCTCTACGAGTTACCGCTCATAGGCGGCTCTGCCCTTGTGTTCATCGGTATCCTCTCTGTCCTGCTCCATAAAGAGGCGCGATTTCTAGCCCCCGCGCTCCCCCTCCTCTTCGTCTCGATCGCGGCCGGCCTCACGGGGCTCTCGGCGAGAATCGGCAGTTCCGGGCTCAAGCGATTCTTTGCGACAACCGTGGTGGTTGCCATCCTGCTCCTCTCATGCGTCAAGGGCCTCCATTTCCCCTGGCAGCAGAACAGCGGATACGCGTCAGCCCTCGCGTATCTGGGCAGGAGAAGCGATGTGCGGGCGGTCACCGTGGTCGGTGCCTACTGGTGGGAAACAGGAGGGTATTTCTACCTCCACCACAATGTCCCCCTTGAGGCTTTTGGGACACCGGACGAATACCAGAGGTACGCCCCTCCTCGGCGCACCCCTGACATGCTTCTCGAACATGCGATCCGCAGTGCGCGGACGCCTGAAGAGCTGATGGGGCAGACTGGCTACCACTACCATCTGGGTTTGAAGCGTGGCGAGGAGCCGAACTACCTTGTCATCGCACGGAGGTTGCTCACGAGAGGTGTGCGATTGCACCTCCGAAAATATGGCTTCCGGAGAATTCACCTCATGAGGGAGTGCGCGATATATGCGAGGTCCTGAGGGCCAGGCCCTCAGTGCGAGAATCTCAGCTGGAGGCAGCGGAAGAACGCTTCCAGGAAAATCCTTTTGGACATCTTTGATGTGCCGCATATCCGGTCGACAAAGACGATCGGCATCTCGCAGAGGCGGAATCCCTTCTTCCAGGCCCGGAATTTCATCTCGATCATGAACGCGTACCCCTCTGATCTGATAGTCTCGAGCCCGATTGCCTGGAGCACGCGCCTCGCGTAGCAGTTGAACCCGCCGGTGGCGTCCCGCACCGGCAGTCTCGTGACGAGCCTCGTGTAGATGCTCCCGCCGCGACTCACCACCTTGCGATACCACGGCCAGTTCTTCACCCCGCCCCCCGGGACGTAGCGGCTGGCGATCACCACATCGCACTCCCGGCTCCTCTTCAGCATCTCCGGGAGGTCGTGCGGATCATGTGAGAAATCGGCGTCCATGGTAATGATGGTGTCGTAGCCCCTGGAGAGTGCCCATGCGAAGGCGTCGAGGTATGCCCTGCCGAGCCCGCGCTTGTGCGGGCCGTGGAGCACGTGGACGCGCTCGTGCCTCTTCGAAAGCTCATCTGCGATTTTGCCTGTCCCGTCAGGCGAGTTGTCGTCCACGATGAGTATGTCCAGTGGCTCGCGGGCCGCAACAGCCAGCACCTGCTCCGCCAGGGGCGCGATGTTCTCCCGCTCGTTGTAGGTGCCGATCGCCACAAGGATCTTTCCGCTCATCTATGCTGCTCCTCGATTTCGCGGATCGCGGCCTGGAGCCGGTTGATTTCAGCGTGAATGAGGTCACCCCGGCGGCTGCGGACCGCGGCAATGGTCGGTGCCACATCCAGATCAACCGTGAAGTAGTCCCTGGCCAGCCGTTTGAGCGCGTGCGCGTTGCCGATGCTGAGCGTGCGGTGGCTCTCCACAATACCGCGCATGAGTTTGAGCACATCCTGCTGCTCGGGCGTCAGGCCCATCTCGCTCCCCCTCTCTCGTGTTCTGCCAGCGCAGGTTCAGATGATACCATAAGCGGTGTCTTTTTCTCTATCTTGAATGAGCGCGACCCGTAATGCCTCAGTCACGGTGGGCACTAATCTACTTCACGCAGTATTTTTATCCACGGATTAACACGGATTTACACTGATAACCCATTTGAAAATCCGTGCTCATCCGTGAAATCAGTGGATAGTGTAATGGGTCACTTACAGGGTGAATCCAGCAATGAATTGCCGCAGATAAAAAGGATTGTTTGAGTGGTCAAGATTTCTTGCCGCGGATACACGCAGATACACGCTGATTGTATATAGGTGTATCAGCGTTCATCCGCGCAAATCTGCGGCTACCCCCTATAACTGTCCCATTAATGGATAGTCGTTTATGCTGTTTTCCCCCTATGACTAAGGGGTCGCCTCACGCGCTCCGCTCAGGGCGGCGCCGTCCGGAATGGAGCGCCCCGCTCGCCGCGCAGCCGCTTGGAAACATTGAGGCAGCCAATCGCTTCCTGGGTCTTGCCTATCTCAGCGTACCTGGAGGCGAGGAAGTTATATGCCTCCGCTGGCCCGCCGCCGGTTGCGATCAGTGCGCGGCAGGTTTCGGTGTGGTCTCGCTCCATTCCACGTTCGCGATAGTAGAGCGTGAGCACTCTGGTAAAATCGGAAACCGCTTTATCATGCACCCCCAGGTCGGTATAGACGATGCCGCGGTTGAAATAGGCGAGTGGAATATAGCCATCGGGGTACTTTCGAACGGCATCGTCCCAGAGGGCGATGTTGCTGTTCCACACCCTGCACCTGCTCCATGTGAGAACGGATAGCGCCACGATGAGCACAGCGAGCGCAGCGGGCGCGAGCTGTGCGACACGCGTGGTCTCCCTCCGATAGAGCCAGGCAATCAATTCGGCCAGGAGAAAGGAGAGTCCGATCGAGGGGATGTAGGTGAAGCGGTCGGCGACAATCGCTGTCCCGGTGGGGAAAAATTGCAGGGCGGGGAGGGCCGTGATCAGAAAGAAGAAGCTCCCGAAAACTATTTTTCTTGTGTATCGTGCGGAAAATACGATGAGCGCGCTGAGTAGTATGAGTATGAGCGGAGAGACAAGAAATGTCGCGGGTAATAAACCGCCATGCGTGACAGGAAAGGGATAAAGACACGACAGGCGCACCGGCACGATGGACTTGTACAGGTAGAAGAGCAGGGCGTAGGGGGGGATAAAGAGCTGGCCGCACACGGTAAACGCGGGCCCCTTGCGCGCGTAGTCCTTTGCGGTGAAGAGTCCCAGGGTGAGAAAGGCGACGGCGATGATGAAGAGGGGAAGTTTTGTGAGGAGGTTTTTTCTGTCTATTCTCTCGCCGCGGAGGTAGTCGCACAGGAGGAGTACGAGGGGGAGCACCAGCGCTGCCGGTTTTGAGAGAAGGGAGAGGAGGAAAAAGAGGACAAGGCCGAGATACCGGATGGCTGATGCGCGCGCGAGATAATAACAGTAGCAGATGAGCGCGGCGAGAAAGAAGAATGCGTAGAGCACGTCTTTCCTCTCCGTGATCCAGGCGACCGATTCGACGCGAAGCGGGTGCACGCCGAACAGGAGGGCGACCATGAGCGCGGTGAATCTGTTGCGGCTCAGGGAGAAAATGAACCAGAACACCAACAGGCAGTTGCACAGGTGGAGGATGAGGTTGGTTATGTGATAGGCGTACGCATTGAGGTCAAAAAAATGATATTCAATCGCATAGGAGAGGAACACCAGCGGGCAGTAGATCGCGGCGTAGTCTATGGAGCTGAAGAGTGTCGCAATACCGCGCCAGGAGACATCTTTGATCATCGGATTGCGATAGACGTAGCGATCATCGTCAAAATTGACAAAGCCGCCGTGGAGGCAGGGATAGAAGGATATGAACGTGATGACGAGGATGATAAAGAGCGCGATGAGTGTGGCGCGCTTTTCGCTTCCCGTGGCGGTGAGGGGCACGGTCATACCTCAAAAGCTCTTTACTTTACACCTTACACTTTCGGCTTTGAGCTGTGGTTAGGTAATGGGTCGGTTATGGAGGGTACAGATTTGTAGGGGTTCGATTTATCGAACCCGGGCGCGATAAATCGCGCCCCTACACCACACAATATTGCACTTTTCCCCCCATAACTGACCCCTCGCGTAGCTAGAGCCACAGTTGCCGGTCCAGGACACGGTACTGGATCGCCTCGGAGACGTACTGCGGGAGGATCTCGTCGCTCCCCTCGAGATCGGCGATCGTGCGCGAAACCTTCAGCACCCTGTCATATGCTCTCGCCGACAGCCCGAGCTCGGTGATCGCCGTCTTGAGCAGCTCCTGTCCGTCCGCGTTCAGCGGGCAGTGCTTCCTGATCTGCCGGTGATTCATCTCGGCATTGCAGTGGATTTTTTCCTCTCTGAACCGCTCGAGCTGGCGCCCGCGCGCGGCGCTCACGCGGCTCCGCATCGCCTCGGAGCTCTCGCCGGTTGCCTCTCCCGCGAGCTCGCGGTATTTCACGGCGGGCACGTCCACGTGGATGTCGATCCTGTCCAGGAGCGGCCCCGAGATCTTTGACATGTACTGCTGTATCTGGGCGGGCGTGCAGCGGCACGTCCGCTGGGGATCGGTAAAAAATCCGCACGGGCATGGGTTCATGGCCGCGGCGAGCAGGAAGCGTGCGGGATAGGTGATCGTCGCCGCCGCGCGGGATATGTTCACGTGGCCGTCCTCGATCGGCTGTCGAAGGAGCTCGAGCACGTTCCGCTTGAACTCAGGCAGCTCATCGAGGAAGAGGGTGCCGTTGTGCGCGATGCTCACCTCGCCCGGCCGCGGGTAAGTCCCCCCGCCGATCAGCCCCGCGTCCGAGATCGAGTGGTGCGGATTGCGGAAGGGGCGCGTGGCCACGAGCGGCGTCCCCGGCTCGAGGAGGCCCGCGATTGAGTGGATCTTGGTCGTCTCAAGGGCCTCGTCGAGCGTCATCTCCGGTATGATTGTCGGGAGCCTTCTGGCGAGCATCGTCTTGCCTGAACCTGGCGGGCCGATCATGATGATGTTGTGGCCGCCGGCCGCCGCGACCTCGAGTGCCCGCTTCACGTGCGCCTGTCCCTTCACGTCTGAAAAATCGATCGGGTAACTGCGCGCGCGTGTGAACACCTCGGCCATATCCAGTGTGACGGCATTGATCTCAGTTTCTCCCTCGAGGAACGTGACGAGCGCTGCGAGGGAGCCAATAGGATACACCTTGATCCCGTCCACGACAGCGGCCTCTGCGACGTTATCCGCGGGGACGATGATGCCTTTCCGTCCCTCCCGCTTGGCCGCGAGGGTGATGGGGAGCACCCCCTTGACCGCGCGCACGCTCCCGTCGAGGGCGAGCTCGCCCAAGAGGACAAAGTCGCCAAGTCGCTCGCTCCCGATCTGTTTGCTCGCGGCGAGGATCCCTACACCGATGGGGAGGTCGAAGCTCGGCCCCTCCTTTTTGATATCCGCGGGGGCGAGGTTGACGGTGAGGCGCCCCTCGGGGTACACGAAACCGGAATTCTGGATGGCCGTTTTGACGCGGTCCCGGGATTCCTTCACCGCGGTGTCGGGGAGGCCGACGATGACCACCGCCGGGATGCCGCCCGAGACATCAACCTCGATTTCGACGGGGTAGGCCTCGACGCCGTGGATGGAGGCCGAGTAGACCTTGGCGAGCATATCGGTGAGCCCTCACTTGGATTGACCAATCATAGACTATGGGGAAGTGCGTGGCAAGCGGAAAGCACGGTGCTGTGGTGATGGTCAGTTATGAGAGGGTGACTTTTCC
>Ga0315291_10001946_pt1 | contig 27375 bp, 17 predicted proteins | sample YL17G12_20_MG_FD_203070 | JGI IMG/M metagenome (GOLD analysis project Ga0315291, IMG submission 203070) | Sediment microbial communities from Yellowstone Lake, YNP, Wyoming, USA - YL17G12_20 | ecosystem: Environmental > Aquatic > Freshwater > Lake > Sediment | place: USA: Wyoming | collected...
CCGACCTCTCCTGCCTCCCCGCTGCCTACGCCCACTCCGTTCTCGCCGTCCACTGAGCCGGTCGTCTCGCTCAGGCGGGTGGCGGGGACCTGGCTGACGTGGGACGTGACCGCGTTGATGCGGGCCTGGATGGCGGGCGAAGTGCCCGACGACGGGCTGGCGCTGGCCCCCGCGCCCGACCCGGACGCGGACCCGGAGACGGCGGGTGACCTGCTCCTGGCGCGCCAACTTACCGCCAACGATCCCACCACCCGCCCCTACCTCATCGTCGAGTTCGAGGTGCGCCCGGTCACGCCCACCCCGGTACCGGTGCTCCCGGCAGCCGGAAGCCGGGTGGGGTGGGGAGCGGCAGGATTGGTGCTCGTCGGGGTGGCGCTGATGATCGTAGGGTTGGGTGTGCGGCGAGCGCGCTCTCTTAACAAGATCCCCTGACGCTGGCGACAGTGCGCCTCTTGTGTGAGGCTCCAGAAACAAAGATCGTCGGGCTACCCAAAACGGCCTGGCCCGACGATCTCGAGTGTGACTACGGTAGCGGGGGCTGGATTCGACACAGGCCAGGTCCTGAAACTGGATGTTTGAGTGCCTGCCCAAGTTGCCAATGGTTTTCAAGAATAACATAATCACGGCCATGATGAGATTCCAGCGAACAAAGGCCATGAGAGGAATCCTACCATGACGATACTCAAAGGCGGAGTGATCGGCTTTGGCAACATAGGGCAGAACCTCACCGACTACATCAACCAGCATAAGAGCGACGAGGCCCGCATCGTGGCAGCCTGCAACCGGGGCAAGGCTAACCTGGATACCGCCAGGGACCGCTACGGGTTGGCGGTGACGCACGACCCACAGGAGCTGGTGAATATGGACCTGGACTTTGTCCTGGTCGTCTCCACCAGCCACGGGCATGCCAGCCAGGTGATTATGGCAGCGCAGGCCGGCCGGCACGTTTTCTGCGAGAAGCCGATCGCCCTGAACCTGGAAGATGCCGACCGCATGATCGAGGCTGTCGAGTCGGCTGGCATCGTCAACGTGGTGAACTATTCGATGCGTTACATTGACACCTACCTCAAGATCAAGGGGCTGGTGGACTCGGGACAGATGGGTCGTCTCCTTTCCATCTGTCACTTCAAGACGCGCGCCTTTGGCCTATACGGCGCCGGGGCCCGCCACCGGGCAGTGGTCGAGCCGGAAGAATCAGGAGGTTGGACCGTTCACCACGCCTGCCACGACATTGACTTCCTGTACTGGATCAACGGCCCCATGACCACCGTCTACGCCACCACCCAGACGACGGTGCCCGGCAGGGATTCGGAGGAGGTTGTACTGGCCAACGTCACGTTCGAGAACGGCGCCATCGGCGTGATCGGCGACTCGGTGTGCTGCATCCGCGACCATTATACCCACATCATCGGTACCCGGGCCTCGCTGGTGATGAGCGGCGAGCGCGACCAGACGCTGCTACGTTTCCACCGGGAGGGAGAGCGAGAGCCCGTGGTGATCCCCGCCCGGGACTCGAAACGCCCCGGAGGAGGAATTGACCACTTCCTGGAATGCATCCGCCAGGGCGAACAATCGCCCAATTCGCTCGCCAGTGCGCGGCACTCGCTGGCGGTGGCTCTGGCCATGCGGGAATCGGCCCGCACCGGTCAGGCGGTCGCGGTCGCCTGACGGGAAAACAGAACCGTCATCGAGATTGGGAGGTTCAAAACAAATGACCGTGAGGAAGCGATATGCACTTGTGGGCCTTGGCGCGCGTTCGTACTTGTATCTGGATGCCGTCGTCAAGCATTTCCCCGCTACATCCGAACTCGTGGGCCTGTGCGAACCCAATGAGGGGCGAGCGCATCTGGCTGCGGGGCGGGCGCGCGAGCATGGCCTTGAGGTGCCGATCTATGGCGACGATGCGTTCGACCGGATGGTGGTCGAGACGAAACCAGACGTGGTGATCGTGACCAGCAAGGACTGCACACACGATCACTACATCTGTCGGGCGATGGAGCTAGGCTGCGACGTGCTGAGCGAGAAGCCGATGACCACCGACGAGCACAAGTGCCAGCGCATCCTCGACACGCAGAAGAGAACGGGGCGCAAGTGCCGGGTCACGTTCAACTATCGCTATGCGCCACCTCGCACACAGGTCAAGGACCTGCTCATGTCCGGCGTGATCGGCAACGTGGTGTCGGTGGACTTTCACTGGCTGTTGGATACCAGGCACGGCGCCGACTACTTCCGGCGCTGGCATCGCAACAAGCGCAACTCCGGCGGCCTGCTGGTGCACAAGGCGACGCACCATTTTGACCTGGTGAACTGGTGGCTTTCGACGGTGCCGGAGGTGGTCTATGCCAGCGGGACGCGCAACTTTTACAGGCCGGAGACGGCCGAGCGGTACGGGCTTACCCGGCGGGGAGAACGGTGCCTGGATTGCCCTGAGGCGGGCAGGTGCCCGTTCTACATGGATATGCGCGCGTACTCGGGGCTCAGGCGTACGTATCTTGAGAACGAGCAGTACGATGGCTACTTCCGTGATAAATGTGTCTTCAGCGCCGAGATTGACATTGAGGACACGATAGACGTGACCGTGACCTACCGCAACGGCGCGAGGATGAGTTACTCGTTGCACGCCTTTATGCCCTGGGAGGGGTACATCGTCGTTTTCAACGGCTCCAAGGGCCGTCTTGAGCACGTCTGTATGGAGACCGTCTACCTCAGCGGCGATGGCTCCGTGCCCGGTGAACTCCGGCCCGAGGGCACCAAGATCAGGGTCTATCCACTCTTTCAGAGTGGCTATGAGGTCGAGACCTGGAAAAGCAGGGGCGGCCACGGTGGAGCCGATCCTATTATGATAGAAACGCTCTTTGCCCCTGAGCCGCCGGAGGATAAGTACCAACGGGCTGCCGATCAGCGAGCCGGGGCCTGGTCAATCCTGACAGGTGTCGCAGCCAACCGCTCTATCGAGCGCGGGCAGTCCGTGCGGATCACCGAACTTGTCCACGGCCTGGAGCAGCCCGACTATCCGCCGATGCCGTTGTCAACGGAGCCGCTCGAATTGCCGGCGGCAGCCGATCCGCTCCCCGAGTGGCTGAAAAAGTAGTGCGGGGAGCGCGGGCCAAGCACCGGTCACTGGGACAGCCTTCTGCCGAACAGCCTGCTCAGCCGCACCTGCGCCAGCCACAGTTGCCACCGCAGCCTCAGCCAGGCCTGGATCACGTCCCGTTGCTCGAGGGGATTCAACTGGTGAGTGGTGTAGATCGCTCGCACGTAACAAGCGACCAGATGACGCACGTCCTGAACGGCGGGCGCCAACCACTCACCCCAGTACTCTTCCCGCGCCATATCCGCCGCCCATCCCACGAACGCCGTGGCGAACTCGTGGGGTGTGTCACTCACCTGCATCGGTACGGCCAAGCGGTGCGCCTGGCGTCGCAGCCGCCTGTAGAGCACCATCACGGCTGCCGGTGGCCCCAGCCAGCGTAGCCACCAGGCATCAACGGCCACCCCGGCGACGCCCACTAACACCAGTATCGCAAGCCCGACCATCCCGACCAACCACCAGGACCAGTTCGCCACGTTCCACCACGGTCGTGTGGCGGCTTCCCCTGAGTCGGGCGGCCCGGGTGGCTCGATTGGCGCAATGTCCGCCTCGGTGGGCCGCTGGATGGCCGGCAGGCCAGCGGTGGGCTCAAACTCCACCCATCCGTAGCCGGGGAAATAGACTTCGGCCCACGCGTGGGCGTTGGCTTCGCTGATGACATAGGTTCCCCTGGTATAATCGTAGGTACCAGTGGCGTAGCCGGCCACGTAGCGCGCTGGCAGGCCAGCCGCCCGCGCCAGCACCACCATCGCCGTGGCATAGTAGTCGCAGTATCCTTCCTGCAACTCGAAGAGGAAGTAATCGGCCACGTCGCGGTCAGAGGGCGGCAAGGGGACATCAAGATTGTAGGGGAAGCCACGCAGGTAGGTCTCGATGGCCACAGCGCGGTCGTAGGGGGTCGGCTCTGCCGCCGTCAAGCCACGGGCCAGCGCGAACACGCGATCGGGGACCGTATCGGGCAGCCACAGATAGCGGCTGCGCACCCAGGCCGGATAGTCGGTTCCGGCAGCCCGCAACCGTTCCACGGTAAAGACAGGCAACGTTGACACCGCGCGATAGGTCGTCGCCTTAGTTGTCGCGGCGAAGGCGTCGCCAGGGGCACGCCAGGCGACGTTGTAGTCCTGACCAACCGAAACGAGCGTACCCGCGACGTGAATCAGACCTTTCAGGTCACCGACGATTCTTACCTCCTGTTGTAGGGTCCGCTGGGGTAACGTCAAACCCACCGTCGCCGTGATCGCTGGCTCGCCCGCTTCATACTCAACGACTTCTGTATCTCCCGTATACCAACCAAAGGTAACGTAGAGATCGTACGTTCGGCTGCGCCAGTAGTAGCGTGGTACGCTCGGCAGTGCACCCGATTCCTCCAGCGCCATCAACTCTTGCTCTTCGATGACGGGCAACGGGTCGTCCGTCTGGATCACCATCACGCGCTGCCTTGAAATCTCCGTCCCAGAGCCGACGAGATGGCGTCGCGCCAGGCCAGTGGTACGCACTTCGTCGAATACCGCGATCTCCTCCGGCACAGGCTCCGGTGGCCGCTCTACCCCCAGCGATTCAGCCAGGTCGTCCATCGCGTCTCGTTCTTCATCCCGATCTTGCACGTGCTCGACGATTTGTTCAACCGAGAAGGACGGCATCGTCGCTGCCGCCACCACGAGTGCCAGGGCCAGGACGACGACCGTCCTGGTGGTCCTGCCGCTATTGTCCACAGGAGCAATCCCGGCCTCACGCCAACGCCGTATGCGGACTTCGTGCGCCAACAGCGCTGTCAGCAATAGGTTCGCACCCAGCACCACTGGCAGCAGGGTATGCTCCTCCCCCTTGTACCAGAGCGTAGCCAACAATAGCACTCCGGCTGGCGTGACAGCCTGCAACGGCTGGGCACGCCGGCGCGCCGTCCAGCCGGCCCACGCGCTCACAACCCACAGGGCCATGCTCCACACCACGGCCGCTGCCACCGGATCAAAGACCGGCTCGCCAGCAGTTAGCGCTCCACCCCAGTCGTGCACGCGGGTGAGCAGGGTGCCAGCACCAGCCTGCAAATCCCTCAGGCCGAGCAGGACCGGCTCCCGGCTCAGCGGAGGCCCCTGTAGCAGGTTGCCTGGTTCACTTGATAGCAACCGGCGTAAGGCTTCCCCGACCAGATTGATCAGTGCCTGAAGCAGCGCTCCTAGCCTTTCATCCAGCCGACCGGCGCGCAGAAGAACGATCACAAATCCCAGCAGGGGGGTTATGACCAGTGCGATCCAGCCGCGCAGCGGTGTCATCGCCAGCACCCACCCGGCCAATAGACCCAGCACGGCCATGGTCAACATCAGTGGGGCGTCAAGCTCGTGGACCACGCCCGCCAGCCCCAGTGCCACACAGCCTAGCATCACCAAAAGCAGCGCCAGGGAGAGCAGAGCACGTGGCGCCAGTCGCCAGATGGGCCGGCTCGACACCCGTGTCGTCATACCAGCGGCCTCCAGGCTGTGTCGCGAGCGCGGTGTGCCGGCACCACGCGCCCGCTATCCAGGACCTCCCACCTCCAGGGCTCCTGCCAGGTAGGCCGGGCTTCAGAGCTATTGAGCAGGTCTGGCGTGATGACATAGTAGGTCACCCCCAGGCTTGCGAGCAGTCCCGCCGTGTGGCCCGCATCGCCAGTGCCGCCAAAGGAGACAGGATTGAGCAACAACACCGTAGGAACAGCGCCCCGCTTCATCAGGGGCACCAGCGCCTCCACCCACGCGTTATCAACAGCCGGCGTGATGACGACGAGGCTGGCGTGCCGGCCGATCGCCGGCCTCATCCGTCCCAGCAGGCCAGCCAGGGGATACGGGCCAGGGGAGACTAGCGCCAAGTCGCGCAGGATCTCCAAGCGCCGAGCGTCTCCCCCTTGTGGCGGGAGCCACACCAGGTCCTGACCGTGCATCACTAATCCTACAGCCCGCCGCAACTGTAGCCCTCGATCGGCCAGCGAAGCAGCCAGGACGACGCCGTGTTCCTCGGTAGAATCGTCGCCCGCACCTGCTTGAACGTGCCGGTCCATATCCAGCACGATCCACCAATCACCGGCGGGTGTGCCGTCGAAGAGCCGCACGTAGAGCGAGCCTTGGCGAGCAGTCGTGCGCCAATGAATCCAGTGCTGGCTGTCGCCAGGGTTGTACTCTCGCACGCTCGAGGCGCTGGTCGTGCGATCTAGAACATTGGGACGGGGACGTCCCTCACCGGAAAGACCACCGGGCGATACCCGGATGGTGGGCAGAGAGAGCACTGATGGCAAGACCAGAAAGGGCGTCGAGGCAGGATAGTGCAGGCTGACCGTGTACACGCCAAAGGGATCGCCGGTCAACAGAGTCGTCGGGCCCAACGTAAAAAGGCCACGGCGTGTGCAAGTAGCCCATCTGCTCCAGCGCCGCAGACGCCGGGCTTCTGCCTCAGTCGTCCAGCCAGCCAGATAGCCAGGCACCGTCGAGTGATCCACGACCTCGATCCAAAGGGCCGGGATGGCTCCAGTGTTCGTCAGTGTAAAACGTTCCTCCAACTGGTCACCTACCTGCGCCCAGCCAAAGCGCATCTCGCGGGTGAACACTAAACTCCGCGCCAGGAACCTCGCCCACACGTAGCCGGCCAACCACATTCCTCCTAGTCCCACCAGGAAAACGACCCAGCCCCGGTACGGCGAGATGAGCTGTAGCACCAGCAAAACGCCCACCAGGACGGGCAATAGCCACGTGTTGAGTCTCAATCTCGGCTTCATTCAGTCTCGGCTGTTGGTTCTACTTGCCCCAGATCTCCTGCCGGGTATTCTCCAATCTCATACGATGACCTGGTTCAGATCCGACCACTTGCGCATATACCTCATCGTCTTTTCCTTCTCTCGGACCCGGCCCGCCAGTCTGTCCTGGCCTCTGCAAAACTAACCTGGACTGTCACGGTCGGGCAGGGAGTCAAAGTTGGGCACGTCCACGACAAAGACCTGCCCATACCCCTGCGGATCGGCGGTATAGACGATCTGTGTACCTTCGACGTTGAAGCAGGGGTGCAGGTGCACGCGCTGGATGTGGAACGAGCCACGGTGCCACACCAGCACCTTTGGCCCCTCGAACCGCCCATGTCTGAAGCGCCAGAGCAGCAGATAGGGATTCTTACTATCGCCATCCCCGACGACGAGGTTGAGCATAGTGCTGTGAAAGTGCCAGCAGTGCCCTTCGAACGGAGCCTCGACCTGATCGGTATTGTCGTAGCGGATCGAGCCGTAGACGGGGCCGTGTGCAGTGCGCCCATGGTAGCCGATGTGCTCGCCGTCCTGCATCCAGTATTCGTGCCCAATGGACTCGTCCGGCGCGTTGGGGCGTATCTGCCACGCCTCGCCGGTGTCCAGGTTCAGCCCCCAGATACGGTTTTCCACCTTGTGCCACGGCCCTTCGTGGCAGAACGTGATGATATTGGGCAACTTGGGCGACGCATTCAAATGACCCAGCCAGTAATCCTCCTCGTAGACGACCTCAGACGGGCCGCCGTCAATCGGTATCCTGACGATCATACAATGAGGGTGCGCTTCCCAGTACTCGTGGAACCCGACGTAGCCATGCCCAAGATCCATCGTGATTCGGTCAGACAGGTCCTCACCATACCCGGCGCAGATGTTTTTCCCATCGGCGGTGGCGTTGGCGCTGTTCCCCACACAGCCCTTCGGGCGAACGTAGAGCGAGCGCGTATCCAGCGACGCCAGGTCGAGTGCCATCAGCGTGTCGCCGTGGTAAAAGTAGATCTCCTCGCGCGCGGGGTTCTTACTCAGGCCTCCGATCTCGCCCTGCACCGGGTCGAGATCGGTGAGCTGCGTGATGGCGCCGCTCTCCAGGTCAACGCCGAACAGGTTGGTACGGTTCTCCCTGTCGGAGTAGAAAACGATCTTGCGGCCCTCGTCATACCAGCACGGGTAGGTGAAGTAGAAGTGATTGCTGTGGCCTTTGTAGTTCGTCAGTTGGCGCACTGTCGCGCCGCTGACTGAATCCTGATAGATGTTCAATTCGGATTCCCACCGGCTGCCTATACCCGTTCTCGCCATCTTTGAGCCTCCTATCGCGTGTTTGTCACGTCTCTCATTCTAGTACGGATACTCGTACCAGTCCAATAGCCCCAGCGGGGTCGCCGCCCCTGCATACACCAGGAGCGAGGTGTACCTGTCGGCAAAGGAGCGCCCGCGGCCCTCGTCGGCGATCACGGCACCGCTGTCATCCAGGTACTTGGCCCGGGGCTGAACCGTGCTGGAAAAATCCATCGCAGCGAACTGGCGCGTGGCGACCTTCAGGTACTTGGCGTCGCCGGTGATGCGATAGGCGTGCGTCAGCGCCTCCAGCAGGTGGTACGTCGGGGCGGTGCGCCGCAGCGAGGGTAGTTCCTTGTAGTAGGCGATGCCGTCTGGCCCCAGGCAGTGAGCGAGCACATCGTCCACGGTCTCGACGATGAGCCTTTCGACCCGTGCGACCAGCCCGGGGTCGTCTTCGACGAGCAGGTAACGGGCGAAGGAGTTGACGGTGAGCGAGATCATGAACGTCACGCGCGGCATGCTGTGGCTGGTGTACGGGGCCAGCAGAGCACCGTATTCGTCGTACCAGTCCAGGTACATCTCGGCCAGCCGCCGGGCCTCGGCCTTCCAGCGCTCCTCTCCGGTGCCAACCCACATCCCCACCATCGCCCGCAGCGCCCATCCGCCCTCGCGCACCGAGGTTGCGCCGGGCGTGCTCATCTCCGGCCGGGCCAGGTGACGCACGATATTCCCCGCCACCGAACGCGCGGCCTCCAGTGCCTCGGTGCGGCCCGACAGGAAGTAATAATCCAGCAAACCCTCGGTCCACTGGTGAGAGGGTGGGGCGCCGCCCGTCACGTGGTAGCGGGTGTGGATCTTCAGCCCGCCGTTGACCAGCGGGTCGGCGCTGTAGTGGCACAGGTCCACATCCAGCCAGTGGCGCGCCGTGACCAGCGCGGAATCGAGCACGCGGCGCTGTCCGGTGAGGCTATAGTACAGCGCGCAGGCGTGAGGGTGATCGTACTCATTGTTGACCCACACCGTGTGTCCCCGGCCGCGCCCCTGGTTCGTGTAGCCCGCATCGGGCGCGTCACCAAAATGAAACATGCCCAGCGCCGCCGGACGGCCGTCGTGCAGTCTGTTGAGATATGTAATCAGGCGGTCGGGGATGCGCTCTGGAAAGAAATCCTCCAGCCAGGGGTTGTTCTCGCGGCACCAGGCCCGCGACAGGGTCGGGCGGTCGGGGAGCTGGAACTGGAGACTGCGCACGCTGCATTCCTGGAGGGGAGTCTCGGCGGGATGAAAGTGAAGCAGGATGCGGTGGGTTTTGGCCATGCCCTGCAGCAGCGGCGCGGACGGCGCGTCGCCGGGGTACAGCGAGCAGACGATGCCATCCCGCCCGACCCGCAGTTTCTTGGGAAAATTCTGGTGTGCCTGGTAGATGGAGAGGGTCAGACCAGCCCTGTCGTCACGCCAGTCCACCCAAAAGTCGCCGTAGAAGCTGTCAATAAAGTGCTCGTTGGCCTGATAGAGCACCGTCTCTGCAGAGAGCGCCATCTCCAGCGCATCGTTGTCCGACTCCTGAATCACCGTGCGGTAGTAGCCCTGGCCCAGCGCCAGGTACGAGGAGCCGACTGCCTGAGGTGTGAAGGCGAGTTCGATGGCCTCCAGTGCAAGCTCCGGCTCCTGCTCGGCGTGGACGAACTGGTGCTCGATCTCGACGTAGGGCTTGCCGGCGTAGGCCGTGATGCGCCCGCACAGGTCGAGGTAGCCGCTGCCATCGGGCCGCCGATGCTTGCCCAGGGCGCGCACGACGGCGCGCAACGGCCCAGCCTCCTCGATCTCTAGCCCGACCAGCCCCGCCGCGCTGCTGACCTCCTGCCCGTCGCAGCGCATGGTGAAGCCCTTGAAGGGGGTCATCCCCCACAGAAGGGCGCCGGCGAGCCGCACGTTGTGGATCGGCAGGAAACCCTCGTTGGGAATGAGGAAGGACAGAGGGCCAGTGTTGACTGCAATGCCGCCCGGTGTCTCGGCCAGTTCTATCGTCGCCTGCGGCTCGACATCGAGCGGGCTGTCCGCGATCTCCAGGTGCAGCGTCTTGTCTTCGTTGCCGGGAAGATCGGGCTGCAAGTGCACCAGCAGCCACTTGACGCTCCCGTCAGGCCAGGTCGCCAGGACGCGGCGCTGGGTGGGCAACCTGGCCTCTCCATCACGGACAACCAGGGCGCATGGGTCGCCCAGCCTGCCCTGGGCGAACGGAACACTGACGGTAACGGGTTCGGCCCGGCGGTCGAACTGGGAGATTTTCTCAAAGTACAGTGTGTTCACTTTCAGTCCTCGTGCAGTCAGGCCAAGTCCAGCCGCATGGCCTGATCGCCGTAGCGAATCTCCATCTGCTCAGCGGGCAACTCGGCGACGCAGTAGGGATTCTCATAGTGCTTGAAGCCGGTGATGGGCTCCTCCTCCCCGTTGCGCAGCAGCGCTCCTTCCCAGCCGAAGGCCAGCGTCTCGCCGCGCAGCGTAGCGCAGCGCACTGCCAATTCCTCGAAGGCTACGTCCAGCGCCAGCACCTTGTCCTGGAACTCGGCGAAACTGCCGTCGAGTGTGGCCCGCCCCATGTGGCACAGCCAGATGTTGTGCTGGCCGTACGAGCGCAGTTCACGGTAGGCGCTTTCGCCCCGCGTGATGAACTGCAGCCCTCGCGCGGCGGTGAGGGCCAGGTAGCCCTCCCCCTGGCGGGCAAAGGCCCACGTGTGACCGTTCGCGCCGTCGCGCAGCACGTGCTCATCAAAGGCGCGAACTGGGAAATAGGCGTGCGTGAATCCCAGCCAGTCGTCGTCCGGCAGATGATGGCTGGCGATGAGTACGTCCTTCCACTGGGCGACCCGTGGCAGGACGACGTTGCCGTGCCAAAAGTTAGGCCGGTGGGAGCCCTCCTCACTCATGCAGGGTGGATGGGTGACGAAGACGACCGCGTCGGGCCCCAGAGTCGCCTGCCAGATGTGCTGCTGGTATCCCCGCTCACCGGGGTGATAGTCCTGCGCCGAGCAGAGCATATAGTCCGGTGTCTTGTACGTAACTTTGTTCACCTCCCAGGAGCCGCTGGCGCGGTCGCATGCCTCTTCCATTTCGCCTGCGTGACGTTCCCGGTTCCACATCTCCTCGGGCAGGTCAGTAGCGATGGCCTCGATGAGCGGCGGAAGCAGATACTGTTCCTGGGAGGCCAGGCTGACCGTTCCCAACAGGCGCGGGTTCAAGGCACCCATGCCCCACATCAACCGGCCGATGCCGGCCGTGGGTTCCAGGCGTCCCCCAGTGATCATGGGCGAATAGGTGCGCCCGTGGGTGGAGCCAAAGACGCCCTTGTACGAGTTGAGTGCCATGGTGAAGAACATCTTGTCCATAACGACCGAGGCCAGCTCGTAGACCTGGGGCGCTTTAGCCAGGTCGGCCAGGTGCGAAAGGGCCAGCAGATCCTCCTCAAAGTAGCAGTTAGAGTCCCACTCGCGGAACCCACCGCTCCCCCGTTTGCGCAGCCAGGCGATGGCCAGCCGTTCCGCCTTCTCGCGGTGCCACTGGCCGGTCTGCCCGGCATTGGTGAAGGTCCGGTCGGGATAGAACTGGCCGGCCAGGACCTCACAGGCGTGGAACAGGATCTGATGGTTCTCAGACCAGTAGCACATGGCGTCCTCTCCCGGCTCGTCCATCCAGTACTTGAAGTTGAGGACGCATTCCTCCAGCGGCCCACGGAGGTCTTCAGGGAAGGCCGGATTGTCCCAGTAGCGGTGCATTACGCCCAGTAAGCCAACCAGGTAGAAATCGCTGCAATCCTTGCGCTGATTGATGCCCTCGATGGCCTCCACGAGCACTTGCGTCTTGATGTCGTGCCAGCGACCGACCGCCATCTTGGCGATCTCGGAGTAGATGCCACTTTCCCTGCGGAACGCATCGTACAGCGCCTCTATGCGGCGCTCCGTGTAGGTGCCATACGGCTGCTGAGAATAGCGGTTCTTGACCGTCCACAAGCCGACGCAGCGCGTGATGCGCATGTTGCCTTCATGGTACTCGTTGGGCCGCGGCATCAGGAGAACGTGGTAGTAACCTTCCTGCAGTTGGTAGGGGATGCCCACATTGAACCGGTTGCCAGCGGCTCCCACTCGCAGCGATTCCGAGTAGATGCGGCCCTCCGGTGACTGGACGCGGACCATCAAGTCAGCCGATGCAGTCATGTCCTCTGGCCAGCGCAGGGTGATGGGGTCATCAACCATGTAGACGTCCTTTTCCAGGTATGCGGCCTCGAACGCGTTTTCGAGTGTTTGGCGGCGGGCGACGGCCTCGATCAGCGTGGGCAGGAACACGCCAGTCTCCTCAGGTTCGTCGGGAAGACCGGTGACCTGCAGCGCCATGGCGTAGGGGCACTCGCGGGCAGCCACCTCCTCAAAGCGCACCAGAATTTCGTTGTGCCCTTCTTGGAGGGCGGCCTGGAATGGGACGCTGTGGGGAATCTGGTGATGAAAGTGCTCCTGGCGATGCACGTGCTGGCCGTTCAGCCAGACGTCGGCGGGGCCGTTGGTCGTCAGAACGAGCGTCACCTCTTGGGGGACGGGACTGGCCACGCGGGTGTAGGCCCAGGTCCGCAGGTAGTGGCAGGTGTGGTAAAAAGCCGTGACGTCAACCAGGTGGTCGTCGCGGCAGCGGACGTAACGCCACCTCAACTCTGTGCCATCCAGTGTGAACTTGGCCAGTTCCGCGGGAGGTTCGCTGATGCCCGACTTTTCCTCGTAGAAGTGGCGGGCGATCTGAGCCTTATAGTCCTCCCCCTCGAAGCGATCTAAATCCAGGACGGGAGTGGCCAGAGGGCCAGCCACGATCCAGTTATGAACGTAACCGTTTTGAAGGTCATAGGCAGCGTAGTGTACAGACATGCAAGAAACCTCCTGAGTAGATTGTTTCACTCCGAGTGCAAACACGGGCAAGCCTGCACGATGGTACGGCTTATCCCCAATGTGCTCTCAGCAGGTCGAAGTTTCGCCGGGAAAAAGCCCTGGCGATGACGATCACTCCCAGCAGCACCATGACGACCACAAAGATCGCAATTAGATAGGCAATGTCCTGGCGAGCGATTATGGGTACCAGGGGCGGTAACGCGACTACCGCTGCCCCTGTCACCGTGAAGAAGGGTACGAAGAACTCGGAAGCCGCGGCACCGATGATGGTACCGGCGACCGCTCCACAGGCCGTCAGCAGCGCATACTCCATCATGACCTGGATGACCACTTGCCGGAGACTCAATCCTAGGGCGCGCAACACCGCCAGGCCGAACAAGCGTTCGCGGAGCGAGGCGTAACTGTGGAGCAGCAGCCCCAGGCCCGCCATAGCCACGGCGGCCAGGAAACCCACGGAGAGAGTGCCAAAGACGCCCACCCGCTCTACCTTGGCCTGCTCCTCTGCAATCAGTGCACGGGCATCACCCTGCCTGGTAGCCTCTATGCCCATCGTAGTATAGGCGGCCCTGAAAACAGCCTGCCCGTCGCTGTCCTCCCGCACACGCAGCCAGATGCGATGCTGAGGGGGAACACCAACAGCGACGGAGAGATGTTCCAGATTTCCGATGACGGCCATCTCATCATCTTCTTCATAGACCGTCGGAAAGTGTTCAAAAGCCCCGACTATCGTGAACAAAGAGTTGACTTTCAACCCTGAGCCCACCGTCACTTTCAGGGGAATCTTGTCGCCGATTTGAACAGGATGTTGATCCAGGAACCGATGCGAGACGAGGATGGCGTCAGGCAAGAGCGCCAATCGGTTCATCAGTGCGCCCAGAGGCTCCTGCGCAAGGTCCTGCCGGAACCATGCGACCGATGGGAAGTCGAGCCGATCAAGGGCCAGGAAGCGCCCGCTAACCTCGTTTTCTGTAGTGAGATTGGCCTCCACAGGGTAGTTTCCCACTCTGGTGGCCGCCGCGACCCCAGGCAGATCGAGGAACTCGTACGGAAGAGGAATCCAAAGCCCGCCGGCAGGTCCTGCGCTCTCCGTCGTTTCTGCTCCTGCCTGTATTCCGCCTCGTGGGTAAGGCTCAAAGGCCAGGTCGGCTCCCACGCGGTAGTACATCCGATCCACCAACCACTGATCCAGGCTGGCCGCCATTGACAGCATGTAGACCCCCAATGCCAGAGAGGTGGTGAGCAACAACAGCGGGTTGATGGTACCTAGGCTGTGTCGGCTCAGTTGGCGCAGTGTCAAGTGCGGCGTGATCCAAGGAATCACACCGGCCAGGCCATCTAGTATGCGCATGACCAGGGGAAAGACGCGCAGAGCCACCAGGGCGGCCATCAGGATGAACAGCCCTGGCACCAGAATGAGCAGCGGGTCCCGATACAGGTCTTCTGGCCGGTCTTGCACCAACATGGCCAGCGTCCCCCGCTTGGATAGTTGGTGATAGGCATAGGCAGTGGGAAAGATCAGCAAGAAGTCCAGGTAATACCGGTACCAGAAAGGCGCCCGCACTGGACGAGCCTGCTCCCGCTCCACATCAACCACACTGTGACGAGCAGCCTGAGCAGCCGACCACAGTCGAGTGGTCAGGGTCACGCCCAAAGCCACCACAATCAGAGGCACGTCAACCCCCCGCATGGAGACGGGCATGGGAGGGCGTGGTGTGAAAGAGAGAAAGCTAGACGCATACCCCATCAGCGACGCCAGCGCCATGCCAAAGCCGATGCCGAGGGGACATCCAACGACGAACAGCAGCAGCTCTTCGATCAGGGTGAGCTCCAAGATGCCCCACAGGCTCGCCCCACGGCTGACCAGAACAGCCGTATCCCGCCACTGCCAGCGCGCGATAATGGCCGACGTCAAGATCAGAAAGCACAGCAGAAAGCCAAAAGCCGGCACATTGAAACTCAATAGCAGGGTGATCAGGGTCGTCTCCCGTCCCGCGAATTCTCTGAGCGGATCGAGAGGGGGAGAATCGAGGCGAACGCCGGGTAGGTATTGGTTGACGACGGCCAGTCCTCGCTTGAACCCCTCAATGTAGCGGTCAACGTCGGCGGGATTAATTCTGCTCTCGTCCAGGATGATGTGCCAGTAGACACCTCCGGTCTTGGAGGGGATTATGGGTTCTATAAAGGTGACATAGTCCTGGCGACGAACCAGGAGCGTGTCCTTCAGCGCACTATCTGGATCGGCAAACCAGAACACGTCTGTAGGGTCGCTGGCCTGCCAGATGCCCCTCACGCGGATAGGAACGGCGGTACTACTCAGAGTCTTGCCGATTCTGAACTCGTCGCCGATGCGCATACCGGTTCTCTCGGCCAGCCGGCTGTGCACCCACACGTCGAGCGTATCGCCTGACACGCCATCGTCAAGCGGATCGCCCTCAACTATCGCAAGGTGGTCCGCGACGTCGGCGATGTACGACAGGTCAATGGAACCCAAGTAGGACTGTCCATCGCCAAACAGGCTTGACCCTTCTTGTGGCTGAAGCATCATGCCGCCGCTTTTCACCTGCACTCCCACGTACTTTGCAGGCAAGCCCACCTCTGAAGCGAGCGTACCGGCCACGTCGCCCGCTGCCTGCTCCGTCGCTTCTAGCGTGAGGGGTTGGCGGGCTGAGGGAAACGTGTAGACAGTGGTCGAAAAAGCAGGGCGCCCGGTCATGTGGCTAAACTCTGCCAACTTCTGATTTAGAATGAGCTGCGCTGAGGCTTGAGAGAAGCAAGAGGTGTTCGAGACCAATCCCACCGACAGAACAATCCCCAGCAAGGCCAGCAGCGTGAGACCTGGGTGGTGCCATTGGCGCTTCAGGACAAAGTTGGCCAGCTCAAAGGGGCGAACCAGCGACCCTATCAGAAGAGAGGTCCCGCTTGTACGCCCACGCCTGGCCGCCGGGTGAGATGGCTGCCTGGCGGAAGCGATTTCGACTTGCGCTGTGAGGGACCTCAGAGGTTCCTGCAATGGCATAGAACGTCACCAGTTCGGAGGGTATCTGTAATACTCGGCGAGTTCCCGTAGCGGCAGTCGTTCTGCACGACCCACATGAATAAACGCATCCGCCCCGCGCCGGTACCTGCCGCGAGCGAGCCTGCCGTGGTCGCCACCAAACCGCCGGTCGCGCCTGCCTTTCTGAAATCGTCAATCACACGCTGGCGGATCTCCTCCGGGCTGCCGTTGCGTAGTAGGAAGGGGGGCATATGCCCGTGGATGGTTGCATCGGGCATCTTTGCACGGATGAGGCCGGCGTCCACCTGCGGCCCATAGTTGACCTCGCGGATGCCCAGCTCATACTGCTGGTCCAGCAAGTGGGCCATGGCGCTGTCGGAGTGCTGATAGCGCTGTGCATTGCCAGGAGCCATCGCCTCCAGCACCCTTTGGAGCACCGGGAAGCAGTATTCGCGGTACAGCCCCGGGCTGAATAGCGCACAGTTGTCGTCGGTGGTCCACCAGCCGGGCCGGTCGTTGCCGCTAAACTCACGCAAGATGCGGTTGAACTCGATCATTTTCTCGGCCAGGACGTCGCGGAAACGAGCGATCAGGTCGGGGTAGTCGTATAGCCACAGCAGGAGCGTGGTCGGCTCGATCACCGAGGTCATGATCGTCGCCGGGCCACGGCTGCCCGTGCCCAGCATAGGCAGCGGTTTGCCTTCGGCCTTACGCTGCTCCCATTCCTCCAGGTATTCGTCGGACAAGCTCCACGTGTGCAGGTCGGTTCTCTCGGCCTCGTCGAGAATCCTGGCAAACTCGTGCGGGTCGTCCGTCACTGGCGTCAGCCAGGGCGTGCCTCCCTCCCTGTAGCTGAACTCGCATTGGAAGAGGTTTTCGATGCGTTTGGGTTCGTGCTCCCAGGTGTCCTCGCTGAAGAACGTTTGTCCCACGTTCTTGCGCGTGATCTCGTTGACTTGTCTGTGTAACTCGTCACGATAGGGTTTGTCCTGGTAATAACGCAGGGTCGAGGGAACGTCCATAAACCCGAAAATCCAGTGGTCGTCGGGAGAGAAGGAGAGCGCACAGCGCGGCTTGTCGGTCGCAAAGGCCTGGCAAAGCACGTTCTCTTCCCAGAATGCCTCGACGTCCAGCTCTTGGGTCAAATCCATGAATTCTTGTTCGACAATCATCATATAGCCCGATCAGCCGACTGCTGCGCTACAGCCCCTTCTTCAGGGACCAGCCACGGAGGGAATGCGAAACCTCGCTCCCACAGATTACTCGCGTGGAGGAAACGATAGACGTCGTTCACGTAATAATGGCCAAAACGCTTCTCCGGCAGAATGTCCACGAAGCGCGAGGCCACGAGTTCAGCCATCGCCTCGTCCATCCCCGCTTCGACCTCGTAATCGAAATAGATCGCCAGGTCCCGATCCGGGTCCTGGACGATGCGCTTGATCCCGTACGTTGCAGGGTCACAATAAGCGGGCGCGTACCGCTCTAGGAGAAAGGCGCCCGGCGAAGCCGAATGAATGGCATGCTTGTGCTCGTAGACGAAATTGACTGTCTCCTGGGCGTGGTCAAGGGTCTCGCCAGGGAAACCGAAGAAGAAAAAGACGTGGTTCCAGATCCCGGCCTGCGCCCCTTCGCGCAGGATACGGCCCATCTGCTCGCGCTGCGTGCCCTTAACCATGCGCTGCATGATCGGCTCGGAAGCGGTCTCCAGGCCAAAGAGCAGCATGCGACAGCCGCCCCGGGCCATGCTCTCCAGCAGTTGGCCCGTGAGCGTCTTTTCAAAGCGCACACACCCGCACCAATGGATCGGCGCGCCGAGCGCCTCGAGCAGCGGCGACATGTGCTTCAGATTGCGCGACGTGATGGCCTCGTCGGCGAAAAAGATGTGCCGGGTGCCGTATTTATCGTGCAGCGCCATCATCCGTTCGGCCACACGCTCCGCGGGCAGTTGATCGAAGGAGTGGGGCGCACCGTAGCCCACGTTGCAAAAGGCGCACTTGCCGTGATAACACCCGCGCGAGGTGATCAGTGGCAGCACCAACCTGGGGGTCAAATAGCGATCCAGCGGCAAACCGTCGAAATCGGGCAAGAGGAGATCGGCCATCCTTTCCGCTTCCTCGTACGGCGTGGTTCGAATCTGGCCGTCGTCCTTGTAGATCAAATTGGGAACCTTTGACAGGTCCCCGTCGCCGTCGAGCACCTCGACCAGGCGCAGGAGGGGCTTCTCACCCTCGAACACGACGGCGCTGTCGAACAGGTCGAAGAGAGCGGGCACCCGGGGAAGCGCCTCCCGCAACATGGTGATGTGCGGCCCACCGACGGTGACGTGGCAGGGAAGCCCAGCCTCCTTGATCAAGTATGCCAGCGTCGTCCCGGCCAGCATCTGCTCCAGCGTGGGGATGGAGATGCCGACGACGTCGGGCTCTTCACGCTCGATGTCGGCCACGACGCCCCGCCGGAAGATGTCGAGAAACATGTTGTGCTGTGGATCGCGTATCGCTTGCGGTAGGCTCCGGCTCCTATCTACAGGGGCTGGTGGGGTGTACGTCGAGAGTTCGAGCGCAGCCGGGTAAAAGGCCAGCGATGCCATCTCCAGGCTTTGCACCACCACCTGAAAGGCGCGCAGACCGGCGGGGCCGTCGAGAAAGGCGGCGCTGCGGAGCACGCTCATCGCATCTTCGATCTGGGTGGCGAACCCCGCGCCGTGCGCCAGCGCCCACTCGACCCTGCCACGCCTGGAGGCAGGCCACCGGTCGCCACGCGCGCGATAGTCCCGCCGCAGATGGTCCATGGCCTGTGCCAGGTAGGCGCGCGTCAGAACCTCGTCGAAGGTCTCCAGGTTCAGGTCACGTTGCACGACCTCGACGCCGTGCGAGCGCAGATAGGACGCGAGCGCCGGCAGCGCCAGGTGCGGCATCGTCGGCGTCCAGTGCGGGGGGAAGAGCAGCATGACTTTCATAGCCTCGACCGATCGGACAGCCCTATTATACTACCACAACAAACCGGAGCGGCAAGTGAGGCGCCAGACGTATCACGCCCGACTTTCGCCTCAGCCGCTCCGCTCTATTCACGTTTCGGCAACGCCCAGCCATCCGGGTCAGCGCGGCGGAATACTCGACAGGCCCGCAGGCTCAGGTGTGGGGGAAGCACCGCACCAGGTGCCCCGGTTCGACCTCGACGAGGGATGGCTCCTCCACATTGCACTTACCGGCCACCGCCTCCTTACAGCGCGGGTTGAACGAGCAGCCCTGTGGCAGCGCGTAGGGATCCGGCACCATCCCCCGGATCGAAGCCAGTCGCCGTCGCTCTTGGGTGCTCTGGCCTAGCCGGGGAATGGACTCTAGCAAGGCTCGCGTGTACGGATGCAGAGGATTGTGGAAGGTGGTATCTACGTCCGCCTGCTCGACAATCTTCCCCATATACATCACGGCCACCTCCTCCGTCATCTGGGCGACGACGCCCAGATTGTGGGTGATGTACATGATGGCCATGCCTAGTTCGTGCTGAAGACGGCGCATGAGCTGCAGAATCTGCGCCTCGGTGGTGACGTCCAGCGCGGTGGTCGGCTCGTCGGCGATGAGCAGGGTGGGGTGGCACGACAGCGCCATGGCGATCACCCCGCGCTGCCGCATACCCCCGCTCAGCTCGTGCGGATACCGATCAATCGTGTGGCTGGGCTGCGGCATCCCCACCAGGTCCAGCATCTCAATTGCCTTCTCCCGTGCTTCGGTCTTGGAAAGCCTCTGATGCAGGATGATAGCCTCCACGATCTGGCTGCCGATGGTGTGCACAGGGCTCAGCGACATCATGGGTTCCTGGGGTACCAGGGCGATCTCGCATCCACGGATGCTGCGCATCTGGTCCCCCATGGGATCCAGGTCGGTCAGTTTCACGGTCTCCGCCAGCATGCTGGGGCCGTTGTCCCTGAGCGTCCGGTAAAGGCTAATCTGGCCCTCCACGATGCGCCCTGGCCTGGGGATGATGCGCAGGATCGAGCGAGCGGTGATGGACTTGCCGCACCCGCTCTCACCCACCACCCCCAGGGTCTGCCCCCGGTTGATGGTGAAATCAACCCCATCCACCGCCCGGACGGTCCCTTCATCCAGGAAGAAGTAGGTCTTGAGGTTCCCAACTTCAAGCAGCACCCGTTGATCTTCCATGGGGTCCTCCTAGCGGGCGTAGGGATCGGCGGCGTCGCGCAGCCCATCTCCCATGAAGTTAAAAGCCAGCACGGCGGTGACGATGAAGACGGCCGGTCCGAACAATACCCATGGGGCCTGTGCCAGCGAGCGCACGTTGTTGGCCTCCTGCAGCAGCACGCCCCAACTGATGGCCGGCGCCCGCAGCCCCAGGCCGATGAAGCTGAGGCCGGTCTCGGCCAGGATCATGCCTGGGATGGCCAGCGTCAGCGAGGCGATGATGTGGCTGAGGAAGGAGGGCACCATGTGCCGCAGGATGATGCGCATTTCGCTGGAGCCGGCCAGGCGAGCAGCCAGGACGAAATCTTCCTCGCGCAAGGCCAGAAAGCGGCCGCGCACTACCCGCGCCATCCCCGTCCAACCGATGAGGGAGAGGATTACCGTGATGCCAAAATACAGCCGGATGACAGGCCAGTCGGGCGGCAGGGCCGCACTTAACGCCATCCACAGCGGGATGTCTGGGATGGTACGGATGAACTCGATGACGCGCTGGATGATCATATCTGGCCTGCCGCCATAGTAGCCGGAGATGCCGCCCAGGACGATGCCCAGGGTCAGGCTCAGAAAGACGCCCACCAGGCCGATAGAGAGCGAGATGCGCGCGCCGTAGCACAGGCGGGAGAACAGGTCGCGCCCCAGGCGATCGGCCCCTGCCAGAAAGACGCCCTGCTCCTCCTGTGGGACGGTCAGGCCGAAGAGGTGGAGATCAGTCTTGAGAAGCCCCCACAGCTTGTACTCGGTGCCGCGCACAAAGAACCGAATTGGGAAGCGGGTTGTGGTGTCTTCCTGGTAGATGTTGCGCATGTTCTCGTCGCGTTCGCGGATCGTCTTGTAGACAAACGGCATGTGCCAGTTGCCCTCGGCATCGCGGATGTGGATCCTGCTAGGCGGCGACAGCTTGTATTTGATGAAATACTGTCCGGGGTCATAGGGGGCCACGAACTCGCTCAAGATGCCCACCAGGTAGAACAACGCCAGGATGCCCACGCTGACCAGCGCCATCTTGTGCTTGCGAAATCGCCACCACATCAACTTCCAGTAGGGGGCGACGTATATCTTTTCTTCCACGCCTGTAGTTTTCTCCGCAGCGCTCTCGACGCGCTCGAGTGCATCCGTTGCCTCGGCCGAGTCCTGCGGCTGTTCCAGGTCTGCCATTGACTCTATCCTCCCAGGCGGATGCGGGGGTCAACCAACGCCAGCAGGATGTCCGAGACCAGCGTGCCGATGACGGTCAGCGTGCTCACCAGCATCAGAAAACTGCCTGCCAGGTACATGTCCTGCGACGTCAAGGCCCGCAGCATCATCGGTCCGAACGTCTGCAGGTTCAGCACCACCGCCACCAGCGTCTGCCCGGAGACCAGGCTGGCCAGCGACCAGCCTATAGTGCTGAAGAAGGGGTTCAGTGCCACCCGCACCGGGTACTTCCAGATCAGTTTGCCCTCTTTGAGCCCCTTGGCCCGCGCCGTCTCCACGTACGGCTTGTTCAGCTCGTCCAGTAGATTGGCCCGCGTGGTGCGGATACCTCCGGCCGTGCTGCCGATGGCGATGACGATGACCGGAATCCACAGGTGCTTGAGCAGGTCCACCACCTTGTCCCAGCTCCACGGCGCCACCATGTACTCCTGGGAGAACAGGCCTCCGACGTTCAACCCCAACCTGGTCATGGCGACCCACATGACGACCAGCGCGATCATAAAGCCTGGCGTGCCCGCGCCGATGAAATTGATGATGGACAGGATATAGTCAGGAATGGAATACTGGTGCGTGGCTGAATACACGCCGATCGGAATGGCCACGAACCAGCTCACCAGGAGTGCGACCAGGGAGAGCACCACCGTCAGCGCCATGCGCTCCCAGATCAGGTCCTTGACCGGTTTCTGCCACTCCATGGATTGGCCCCAGTCGCCGCGGAGAATAATGCCGGAGACCCACTTGTAGTATTGGACGTAGACAGGCTGGCCGAGTCCATACCGCACCTCCAGGCTCCTCAGCTCTTCATCGTCCACGAATTCGCCCGCCTGGCGCAACGTGGCCGCGTAAGACGTCAGATAGTCTCCCGGCGGAAGTTGGATGGTGATGAAGGAAATGATCGAGATGGCGATCAGGGTCGGGATCATGAGCAGCACTCGTCGCACGATGTAACCTAACATACTCACCTCCGAGAACACCAGACAATGAGGTGGGAAGGAGGGCGGAACTGCAGTTCCGCCCTCCCCGGTTGGGATCACCCGCTATGTAGCGTGCTTTTCAGGCTCATCCCAAAAGTACGTCTCGGTCTGCAGGAAGTGCTCGTCGCCGGTCGTGTCGTCCAGGGGCATGCCTGGCAAGTAGTTACGGAAGCCGTTCTTGACGATGACGATTCCCGGCTGCTCGCCCAGGATGCCGATCATCGGCAACTCCTCGGCCCAGATGTCGAGGATGCCCTCGAACAGCCTGTTCTGCTCGACCGGGTCCGGCTCCTTTGTAATCTGGTCATAGATGTCCCAGATGTTCCAGATCCAGTGGCCCTCCGGGGGCTCCACGCCAGCGGCATCGGTGCCGCCGCTGGTGAACCACAGGCCCCAGCCAGGGCACCACGGGCGGTCCGGCTGTACGCCGCGGAAGATGATCGCCTCGGGCGCCAGGGGCAGGACCGTGCGGTCGCCGCCCCACGAGGCCGCCTCGATCTCGTTGGCCGTATAGTGCTCGGTGTACAGCGCACGCTCAAAGTACTTGTAACTGGCCTTGATGCCCACGGCGGTCCAGTACCCGATGACCATTTGCATGGCATCCTCGAGCGGCGTGCCGACCTCGTCGGTGCCCTCCATGACGAAGCTGATCGGCCCGCTGCCATCCTTGAACAGGCGGAAGCCATCGGCGTCCTTCTCCGTGTAACCGGCCTCGTCCAGCAGCTGGTTGGCCACGTCGGGATCGTACTCGATGTAGGCGTTCGTCAGCTTCTCGTAATAGTTGGGCGACATCGCGAGCGGGCTGTACTGGCGCGGCTTGAGCATGCCGTCGTAGACCAGCTCGTTGATCTCGTCGCGGTTGATGGCCAGCGAGAGGGCGATGCGCACGTTCCGGTCATTGAAGACCTCGGCCAACTTCGCGTTCTTGCAGGCGAGGTTGAGCTGCACGGCAATGTGACTGGCCATGATCCCCAGCACGACCTGGTAGTCGCCGTTCGCCTCGTTCTCCTTGAACAGGCTGTAGTTGGCGATAGAGGTGTGGCGGTAGTGGAAGTCGAGCTCGCCGTTGACGACCCACAGATTGAACACGTCGGTCGTTTCGAACAGGCGATGGGTGACCTTGTCTAAGTACGGCAACTGATTGCCTTCAGGGTCTACGGCGAAATAGTAGGGGTTGCGCTCCATGAGGAACAGCTCTTCGGAGAGCATGTTCTTGGACAGCCACGGCATCGTGACGGGTCTATCGGGGTTCATGTACCACAAGTTTCTGTCTTCGAAGTACTCATTCCAGGCATTGAACCCGGCGGCCGTGACGGCTGCCTGCAGCACGTCTTTGTTGTCGCACAGCTCGATGTGGAACCGCCTCATGTACTCGCCTGGCGCCAGGAAGCCGGTGTGATCGCGAGTGGTCTGGTAGGGGAACAACGGCTTGGGATGAGCGAACTCGTAGACGACGGTGTAGGCGTCGGGGAACTCGGCCTGGCACAGCACCTTGTTGCCCGCCTCGTCTCTCGTGGTGAGCTTTTCCCACGGAGAGGGTTGGAGGTCCGTGTTCTGGACATAGTACTTGTAGAACCACTCGTAATCGGCGCTGGTGCATTCGGTGCCGTCGGACCACTTTAGGCCCTCGCGCAGGTGCAGGGTGAACGTCGTCGCGTCGTCGCTGACCTCCCAGGACTCGATGAGACGGGGCACCATGTTCAGGTCCTGGTCAAACCAGACCAGGGTGCGGTCATTGTGCTTCGTGGGCCCCCACCGGTCGGAAACACCCTTGAACGCCCGGCGCATAGTGCCGCCATAGTTGCCGATTGACTCTGCTACCTGGCAGACGTAGGGGTTCTTGGGCAGCCGTTCGTCCACCGGCGGCATTGTACCCTGGGTCACCAGGTCGGCCAGCATCGGCGCCTCGCTGTAAGTGGGCTGAGGCACTGCTGTGGCCTCCGGCACCGGTGTGGCTGTGGGCTTGGGCGGTGCGGTCGTGGGCGCCGCCGTCGGTGGTGGCGCCTCGGTCGCCCGTGGAGCGCAAGCGCTCACCACAGCGCCTGCCGCCGCCACCGCCGATAGGCTCAGAAACTCTCGCCTGGTAATCGTTCGTCTCTGTGACATCTCTTTCCCTCCTACTCTTGTTATGACCATGGTTATTAATATGCGGACAATTTGTAGCTACGTCCTTTGAGCGTCAATTCCCGTCATCATCACCCCCTTTCACCGGTTTCAGTTCACTTTCTCGGTCGGGCCAAGCACGCCGGTTAGATGCAGTTCCTCCGCTCGATGGCAGCTCACAAAGTGGTCTGGCCCAACCTCTCGCAGAACCGGCTCCTCCGTTTCGCAACGCTCGATCCGGTAGCGGCAACGCGGGTGAAAATAGCAACCGCTGGGTGGATGGGCCGGATCCGCCACTTCGCCAGGCAGCACAATCGGCTCGCCACGCGTGCGCGGGTCTGGCTTGGGGACCGCTGAGAGCAACGCCTCGGTGTACGGATGCCGGGGATCGAGAAACAACTCGTCCGTCGTGGCCGTCTCCACCAGCTTCCCCACGTACATCACCGCGACGCGGTCGCTGATGTGTTCGACAACGCTCAAGTCGTGCGAGATGAACAAATAGGTTAGACCGAATTCCTCTTGCAGATCCTGCAGCAGGTTTAACGTCTGGGCCTGGATCGAAACGTCCAGTGCCGAGACCGGCTCGTCACACACCACGAGCTGCGGGTGCGGAGCCAGTGCCCGCGCCACCCCGATGCGCTGCCGCTGGCCGCCGCTGAAGGCGTGCGGATAGCGATTCATGTACTCCGGCCGCAAGCCGACCACTTTCAGGAGTTCGGCCACGCGATCCTGCAATTCATGCCCACGCGCGATCCCGTTCACGATCAGCGACTCCCCCACGATCTGCAGTAGTGTCATACGGGGGTTGAGGGAGGAGTAGGGGTCCTGGAAAACCATCTGCATGTTCTGGCGCAGTTGCTTGAGCTGTTGCTTGTTCAGGGTCGCCACGTTGACGCGCCCCATATTGCGGTCTTCGAACCACACCTCCCCAGCGGTCGGCTCGTAAGCACGCAGGATCAACCGCCCCGTCGTCGTCTTACCACAACCGCTCTCGCCTACCAAGCCCAGCGTCTCTCTCTCGCGGATGTAGAAACTCACCCCGTCTACGGCCCTGACGTGGCCGACTGTTCTGGACAGGAGGAAACTGCGCTGGATGGGAAAGTGCTTCTTCAGACCCCGCACATCGAGCAACAGCCGCTCGTGTTCAGATACTTCGACCAAAGCTCGCTATCCTTTCGTAGTGTGATCGGGCGATCAGATCAACAGATGGAGACCGTACGCTATGCCCAGGAACACCACTTCGGCGAACAGCATCTTTGCTGCACGCACGAGCACCACCGACAGAGTCTCATCGGACCTGTGGGTGAAATACCCTTCCGTAGCTATCACAAAGATGAGCCAGACGAGGCCCACAAACACCGACCCGACATAGTTCCACAGCCTCAGCGACCAGGGGCTGCCGCGAAGCAATCCGATGGGCACGTCAACGACGAGCACAGTCCTCAGCCACAGTGCCCCCCACAGCGACAGGGCGGCAGAGGCGAGCCAGAGACCATATCCAAGAGCGACCCGGACTATCCGTCTCACCGATCACCTCAACCTCAATACCCTTACCGCACGGTGCGTGCCCCGCAGCACGACTCCCGCTCGACGAGATGGCTGCGCACCCAGATATTGCCGCGCGTGATTTCCTCGTTTTCGATCTGCTTCAGCAACAGCTCAGCGGCCAGGTAACCAACCTCCATATGAGAGAAACGCACCGTCGTAAGCGCCGGATAACCCTCTGGCGACTGCCTGGCATCGTCCTGGCCGATCACGGAAACGTCCTCCGGGACGCGCAGCCCGATGTCGCGCAATCCCTGCATGGCCTCTATGGCTTTGGCATCGTGGACGGCGAAGATGGCCGTCACGTCAGGCCGGCGTGCCATCAGAGACTTGACCGCCCTGGCTCCATCTCTGGCCAGGACGACCAGTTCCGCATCGCTTTCGCCGTTTAGGTCGGCCATTGCCTTGCGATAGCAGCCTAGCCGCTGCTGATACCAGTCGTACTTGACGTCGGCCTCGCCAGCCAGAAAGGCGATGGCCCGGTGTCCCATACGGGTCAGATGCTCCAGTGCGATCCCCGCCTGCTCGGAGTGACGATGCCCTACCGTGCTGATAGGCTCCTCCGGCCAATCGCGGCACAGCACGACTACGGGGATGTTGCTCCTCAAGGCCTGGACCACGGATTCGCTGTCTCGCCGCAAGCCAGGCCCCATGAGGATCAGCCCTTCGGGCGGTAACCCATCGCCATCCAGAAACTGAGTGCCGATATGCTCAAGGACCTCTTTCTGGTAGCCAGCCAGGAGGGTGAGGTGGACGTTGGCTTCCAGGGCAAAAGCCCGAGCACCTCTCAAAAATCCCAGGACGACGTCATATGGCTCGGCGCGAGATTCGTCTATTACATGGTGGAGAATGGTGATGGTCTTGCGCTCCAGGGAGCGCAGCGGGCGGTGTTCGGGCAACCGGTAGCCCAGGTCCTCGACTGCCCGCAAGATGGCCTGTCGCGTCTCAGGGGCAACGCCGGGTTTTTTGTTCAGTACCAGCGAGACGGTCGCTTTCGAGACGCCGGCTCGTTGGGCCACGTCTTCCATCGTTAGGTGCATTTGGGGGCCGTCTTTATGAGTCCATTTAAACAAACAGGTTGTTTGTTTAGACTCATTTTACCACATTCTTCCCCGTTTTGTCAAGAGTTTCTCAGAAAACTCAGAAAACTGGGTGTTCGCTGGTAAACGCGACCCGGCAAACCAGTGGCAGGAGGGTCCTGTTGCGAGGTGTTTGCTCCGAAACCAAAGATCGTCGGGCTACCCAAAACGGCCTGGCCCGACGATCTCGAGTGTGACTAAGGTAGCGGGGGCTGGATTCGAACCAGCGACCTCCGGG
>Ga0315291_10001948_pt1 | contig 27365 bp, 24 predicted proteins | sample YL17G12_20_MG_FD_203070 | JGI IMG/M metagenome (GOLD analysis project Ga0315291, IMG submission 203070) | Sediment microbial communities from Yellowstone Lake, YNP, Wyoming, USA - YL17G12_20 | ecosystem: Environmental > Aquatic > Freshwater > Lake > Sediment | place: USA: Wyoming | collected...
ATCATTTTGAGAAATAAACGTGTAATATCAGGCGAAAATAAATTCTTCCCGTGAAAAATCAGAAATCAAAGCCAAAGGGAGATAGAAAAACACCGCTTAAATCAATTACTCGGACAGACTCCTAGAAATCGCCTTATAATTTGTTGAACGGCTTTGGTTTTTTCTATGAGTAGACCTTTATCTTTCTCATAGTTCAAAACGTCGGAAGAAATCCGACCGTTGTCTTTTCTATAAAGGAGCAATTCTATTTGTACCTCATAAATCTTTCTCGGTTTCTTATCGCGAGCTTCAGTTCTGAAGTTAATTACCGTCGTTTTAGGCGGTGAGCTGTCTACTCTGGTATCCTTTATTGCCTTCGCGAAATCATCAATAATTTCTCTCGTTTTTGATTTTGTCATGTCGTCCATTTTAACTTCCTTCCTTTAAATTCTGGAAATCCGAACAGAATTGTAATTTTTGAGAGATTTTTCACCAATACTATTTAGCATTGTAGGCAAACTCTCTGTCATATTTTTATTTCTCCTTTGCCTTTATCCCGCACCTATTAAGTATTCATTCTTTGTTTAAATGAATAGGTGCGGGGTCTAATTCGGCTCGATTGTATCCCGCACCTACTTGCTATTCAATCCCGCACCTTTTTTTATTCAATAACTCGTTGGTGCGGGATTCAATTATTCCTATTATCACTACGGTGTAATAAATAGGTGCGGGGTTTACCCCATTTTCTACCATTTTTTATTTCCCTTGCCCCGTTAGATGCCGCTTCGGCTATCTAACTGGGGTCTGTCCTTTTTCAATTCGTCTTAGTTAAAACGTAACCGGTAAACGTTGGCCGTAACGAGCATCGCAACCGCAACCGCCTTACGCATGTTCATTCTCTACCATTCTTATCTCTTTGTCAACGGTTTCTCCTGCTCACCTTTACCCCGTGAGATGTCCCTTGTCCTATGGACTCCTTATGGAGGACTATCTCATCGGGGTGCTCCACTGCCTGTCCCGCATCAATTAGGCCGCTACTGTGAATTGGTGCGGGGTTCACCCGCTCTGTTGGCCGTTAATCTGCGAAATTAACTGCGGCAGTTCGCTAAGTTTATCAATTCTTATTACATTCTGGGGTATATTTTTCGTTGTGTTTGTATAGGCTGTCTTTATAGCCGCAAGCATATTTGCTTTAAGTGCGCCGATAATGTCTATATCGAGTCTATCGCCGACGAAGAGCACGTTTTGAGGTTGACAATCCATTTTTTTTGCAGCCTCTGTGAAAATCCTGCTGTCGGGTTTGCGAAACCCGAACTGATACGAATAAAGCCTGACAGAAAAAAACTCAAGAATACCAACCTCACAAAGGTGCTTTTCAAGCATTAGGGCGCTGATAAAGGTGTTCGAAAGTATGCCCAGTTTCACTCCTGCCTGTTTCAATTTGCCGAGCGTCTGTTTTATATCGGCCTCGGTTTTTGCCAGCCTGCTCAAAGGCTCATACCAGCACCAGCCGAAATCCTGCCACTCCTGGCCGGACAGTCTAACGCCCCTTTTCCGCTCAATCTTTTTTAAAAGCTCGAACGAATCAAAATCCCTGCCGCTAATTGCCGACCAAATACGAAAAATACGAATCATCCAAAGGTGTCTGAGCAGAAAAAAACGCAGCGAACCGGTCGGCTGATTAAACTTCTTGAGAAAATCGTATGCAAGTCTTCCACCCTGTTCGAAAAGAGATATCACATCGACCCTGCCAAAGTTTAATAGCGTCTCGCCAATGTCGAAAAACACTGCCTGGATTTTTCTCTCAGCCAAAAAACACTCCTGTCAAAAACGGATTTGGCCGAGATGGGAGTCGAACCCATACGTCCTTTCGGACATGGGATTTTAAATCCCAAGCGTCTGCCGATTCCGCCACTCGGCCAAGCGTGCGATTATCGTAGCCGAGCACGGAATAAATGTCAACATAAGATTACTATCAAAGAAAGCCGTCGAAATCAATTTTGCGGTGATTTAACCCATGAGATACGAAGCTATCCGGTGGGTTTAACTTTTTTGCGGTGATTTAACCCATGAGATACGTCGATTCCGAGCTGTCTCATTCGCTCAAGTTTTCCCGGCGGGTTTAACTTCTTTCGGTATGCTGTCGCAAAGAAGCCTGCTGAGCTGTCTGCTTCCAGTTGCTCTTTGACAGGAAATTGATAAGGTGGGCAAAGCGAACGTTAAGCTCCTCAAACAGCGGCCTGTATCTGGAATTGTCTGAGTCTCTTGCGGCAGTTTCGAGCTGTTTTGCAAGCTCCGAGATTTTTGACGCACCAATTGTGGCCGATGCTCCCTTGAGAGAATGCGAGTAGAATTTTATTTCGTTGGCGTCGTTTTTTTCCACGGCCTGTGACAACATTTTCATCCTTTCAGTGTTGTCCTTGATAAAAATAGGTATTATCTCGTCAATCAGGCTCCCTTCTCCAATCCTCTCGGTAAGAAGCTGCCAGTTTATTTCGATTTCCGAGCCGTCCAAGAAAGCGGATACTTCCTGCTGCTTAACCACCTTGTCGCTTCCGCCTTGTCGGACAAGTTTGTCCTCTGTGTCGGCTGAACCGCCAAGGCGGTTTGGAGCCTCGGCAGAAAGATACCTCGAAAGGGTCTCAATAAGCTTTTTCCTGTCTATCGGCTTGGGAAGATAACCACTGCAGCCGGCAGCAAAACACTTCTCGTCATCACCCTTCATTGCACAGGCAGTCAGGGCGATTATCGGAATTTTAATGCCTTCTTTTCGAAGATACTCCGTCGCTTCATAGCCGTTCATCACAGGCATCTGAATATCCATCAGGATAACATCAAATTTCTCCGTCATCGCCTTTTGCACCGCCTGCCGACCGTTTTCAACAATCACCACCTCAATACCCAGCTTCTTCAACAAAAGCTCTATAAGAGCCTGATTTGTGGGACTATCTTCCGCAACCAGAACCCTGCCGCCAAGCTGCAGATTATCCGTTTGGACAGATAACTGCCGAGCCTGGCCGGCGACATTAACTGAGCCGCTGCGTTCAACCGCTCCTGCCGGCTGCATACCGGCCGGGATAATCAGAGTAAAAACAGAACCTTTGCCAGCTGTGCCGCTGATTGTTACGCTGCCTCCGAGAAGCTCGGCAAGACGCTGCGTGATTGTCAGTCCCAGCCCCGCACCTATTTGCGCCGGCCGGGAGAACTTTAAATTCGCCGGCAAAGCTGCTTCTGCCCGGCCTTCATTAGCCCAGCCACTGTGCAAACAGGTGCGGGGTTCGGTATCCTCAATATCAAATCGAATAAAAGGTTTGCTGCCGCTATTGTCCCAGAAAACCCTGACATAAACATGACCCTTGTCAGTAAACCTGACTGCATTGCTTACAAGATTTATCAGGCATTGTTTCAGCCTTGCCGAATCCGTGCGAATAAATTCAGGCAGCGGCCGGCTGCGAATAATTTCAAATTGAAGCCCTTTCTCTATCGCTGCCGGACGCATAAGCGATTCAACCGCCGCAAGAACACTTTCAACGCTGCAATCTGCAATTTCAATTTCGAGTTTGTCTGCCTCGATTTTTGAAAAGTCAAGAATGTCGTTTATCAACTGCAGAAGATGCCTGGAGCTATCGCGGATAATTGCGACCTGCTTTTTCTGCTGCTCCGAGAGATTCTCCTCGGCGAGCATCTCGCTGAAACCTATAATTGCATTCATCGGAATGCGAATCTCGTGACTCATCTCGGCCAGGAACTCGCTCTTGCTCCGGCCGGCTTCCATTGCCTGCTGCGTCATTAAATTGGCGTGACTAATCGACGCCTGAAGCTGGCGGTTTATCTGCTCGGCCTGTAATCTTGCAGTCTCTGCCCCGGCCCGGGCCGCCTCAAGCTCGCTCGTCCGCCGGCTGACAAGCTGTTCAAGCTCAAGCCGATAAAGATGAGATTGGCTCTGAATCTGCGCCAGGAAAAACACCATTGAAGCTGCAATAATCATCGAAAGCACAAAAACAACAAGACGCAAATGCGCAGTCTGCCGGGCAATCCGGTCAGAAACGATATCGCTCATCTCCTCAAGCAAAACAGTGCAATATACTTGCGAAGTTGACAGTATGCCTCGGCAGTTACTTATTATCTGCGCAAGCTGATTGTAATCACTTTCATAACTATCTTTGCCTGAAAGATAACCCAGCCCGTACAGCAAGCCGCCATAGGAGAGAGCGGATTCCTTCGCTCCGTCTTTGAAGCTTTGGAGCGTAGACGGCTGGTTCGCCTTGATGTATTCTGTCAGATGCGAGGCCGACTGTTCCATCCTGCCCTTCAGTACCGACCATAACCGGTTCATGTCACTTAACTTTTTTCCAAACAGCCGATTTTCCCTCGCAAGTTCCAGTGTCAGAGGACTGTTCAGAAAGTTCCTGAGTCTTGTATCAAAGGTCCTCAGGCTGTAGAGCCATTTTTTCCCATCCCTGTTCGCAGCAGGTTCTACGAGCAGGTTCATCGGCTGGCGTTCGAGCAAATACCACGAATTCATCAGGATGCGCACCTGGTCTCGGCTTGAATACAGATAATCTTCCCTGCTGTCCGTATAAAACGAAAGCGCTATTATGCCCGCCGAACTCAGTGCTATCACTACAACGGTCAAAATAGTCGAGGAAAACTTTAATCCACCCGCTTTAATCATTTCACAACCTTAACGAATCAGCCACAAAGACATCCGCCGTCGCACATTTGTGCTATGGCGAGACAGGCGAAGACACAAAAAAATTGAAGATCCCCGCCCCTGCCTTCGCAGGGGTGACATTCCTTCGCGAGGACAAGTTTAAGATTGAAGAATGAAGATTTAATAAAGCTGTTTTAGAAATCTTCAATTATTCAATTTTCAATACAAATTCCCTTCGTGTCCCGATGGCTACGACCATAGAAATTATCGTCAAACCAGCAATCCCAATTTATCGGGACTGTCATAATGCAGAGACACTGAAAGAACTGGAAACGGAGTAATTTATAACACCTTGAAGAACAAGGAGTTAGGGTTGTAATTTTAAATTTTTATCCGTCGCAGGACGGATTTAATTTTGAATTTTTAATTTTTGGTTAGTTTTGCGAGCTTATCGGACTTGTCCGGCATTGGACCAAACAGTGGGGATATACCGTTTCTGTCGGCTTTAAAGCGGTTATAAATCAATGTTGTATGCAAAGTTCGGTAAATGTTCCGATTCTTGATAAAATCAGACAATTATTATGCATCCGATATATGAGTACAATGTCTCTGCGAACATAACAATCAAACCAGTCCGAGCCTTTTGCCACCAATTTATTAATGACATACCCAGCAGGCATTTTTCCAGCCTGTAAGGTAGTTATTATTTTTTTAAGCTCCGCTCTGAATTCTTTTTTGTTCTTCAGGCGGTTTTCGGTACGCTTGACGTCTTTTTTGAATTGGCTGGCATAAAATGTTCTCAACGGTCAAGCTCCCTGAAAAGCTCATCAACGTCTGATACCTCATGCAAATCTCGACCAGCATCAACCTTAGCCATTGTTCTGGCGGTGAGTTTATTGGGAATGTGGAGCTCAAAAGGTAGTACGGCGAAGCGGGTTTCCGGCACAATCCTGACACGGACATTACAGCCAAGAGCTGCAGCAATGCGATTGATTGTATCAAGACTATGACCTGCATAATCGGCATCTTCAAGTCTGCTGATGACGGACTGTGTTGTGTTAATAAGTTCAGCAAGCCGCTTTTGACTCAGTCCTGCTTTTGTTCTGAGCCTGTAAATTTGTGCTGCTATCTCAGCATTGATGTGATCCTTCCGGAGAGAGGCAAGCTTGGCGGGGTCATCCTTTATATACCAGTTACGCAGAATCTTTGAGGCGTCTGTAATTATTCTGGCCTCCATAATTCTTTCCTTTCAATATTCTCAACCTTTTATTTTCATGGCAGTGCATCTTAGGATTTCGCATGGTAAGTGTAAGTCGTACGATTTCTCATCCATTTTTTGAGATTATCATAAGCTTCCCTGATTTCTTTTTCAGATACTTTGTCAACCCTTGTGCATCCGTGTGAAAGCAGAACGGCGTTTTTACCACAAAAAGCATACAAAATCCTATAATGTACGTTACTATGACGTGCTCTTAATTCATAGATTCCATCCTCAAGCATATCACAGTCTGGCTTGCGAAGTTCATTTCCAAACATTCTCAACCGTTCTATTTTGACAATACACTTTTCTCTGGCCTTTTGGGGGATTGTGACCATCCAGTCCAGCAAAGGAACGGAATCGTCAGATTCTTTAAAGATAACAACTTTCATCTCAGGCATTTAATTTGCCCTTTCAAAAATCATCTTCTGCTTCTTCCCGACCGTATATATTATCGCAATTTTGCGATATTAGGTCAAGTAAAAATCCGGAAAAATTATTTTTTATCCAAGTTGTTATTTTGACTGATGTTATGAATGAATTACTTAGGTTTTTCAACCAGAACGGCAAGGATTTTTGAGGCGGTTTGCAATGAAAAAGAAACCTATTCTTCACATCCTAAAATCAGTTGCTTTTCCCGAGGTGAAACTGTACTGCTTTTTCTAATTCCATCGAGGATTTTCTTAAGGACGGGCTGTGGCAGCGGCGGCAATATTTCGTAATTTTGGGAGGTTAGTATTTTCTTCAATTTGTTTTTCGGGGTACGGACAGGACGCTCACAGCAAATAAGGCAGTCTTCTGCAAACTCTGAATAGTCATTTGGAGAAAGTGGAATATGCACATCATCGCCGCCTTTGCAGTTTCGATGGAGATTATAAGCCGTAGTACTTGTAGACAGAATTAACAAATCATCTTGTTGTGGATTTTTGTTTAGGACAAAATAGTATCGTTTTTTAGAAGATTCTCCGAGGTTAGCTCTAAATGCGCCTCCTTGCGTAAAGATTGCATTAAACTTGAGCTTTTCTGGAAGGTCCATCAAAGAAAATCTGCCCAGGCTTCCTGCTCATCGTATATAATTTCAAGAATTTTTCTTGCGTTATTGTCTAAATCTTCAAAAAAGTCTTCGTATGGTATTAATTTGCGGCCATTCTCTGGAGGCGTGTTTTTCTTATATGCTTTAAGCTCATGTGTCATATCGCTAAGTTTGAATTTGTCGATATGGCCGTAGTTTTTATAAATATCTTCCAGCACCTCAAGGTCTGATTCTGAAAGCCAATCCTCATCCGCTATCTGATGTCCCTGCTTTTCTATTACTTGTTTATCAAGAAGCATAAAAAGCAGAGAGGTATTTACTGTTGCAGTACTATCAAGAAAATCAAGCAATTCTGAACAAACCGGCCCAAATTGCATTGCATAATAAGAGCCGCCAATAATCGGTCGTCCATATCTGGCCAAATGTTCTCTGTCGATATAGTAAAACAACTTCACAAGCTGAAGCTTGTCCATAAAGCCATTATTCTTGTGCAAGAGCCACAAAATGGCCTGAGTGGCTTTTTTTTGGTCGTACGGAAATTTTATGGGTCTGTTAGATTGAGTCATATACACTCCCGATTATTCTACTATAATTTATTCGGTTAAATCAAGAGTTTTGTTCAATAAAATTATACCTTTTGGACTATTTTAATCCTGTTTTCTCACATTCCCCTCATTTTCCGCCAATACAGCAAGCGGCTTTAAGGCGGTTGCAGGGTCAACCCCGCCGCGGTGTGCTGCGGGGCCAATAGCCGGTAAAGATTTAAACTGGTTAATATCAACAGCCCGTTTCAAACGTGTCTGCAAAGCAAGATTTTTAATTTCTTTCGACGCAGTCGCTTTCCTCGGGCTGCGGCACATCACAGAGGACACCAAAGCCCCGGAGGTCGGCAATTCTCACCTGCCTGTTATCGTTTGAGTAAAACTCGGTGAAACAGAAAAATTCGAGTTCCGTATCCACATAAAAAATTCTGCCGAGGACATTTACTTTCTTGCCAAAAAATCCCTCAAAGAGGAAAACAACCAACAAACCATTAGCAGTCAACAGTAACGCAATAAAATCATCTTTGCTGAATTCACTTTTCAGAACTATTCGTTTTTTTATGCTCATTTAAGTCGCTCCTTAACAAAAAAGTTTTGAACGGTTCATTTTTAAATACGGGGAAATTCAGCGGCGCATAACTTTCATCGCCGGCCTGAAGAACAAATTTATCGCGTGCAAGGGCACATAAGATTAAGCCTTTTGGCGTAAAAGGACTATAAAAGCAGAGACGTTTTTTGCCTGAGCGAAATCTCGCATAATAGTAAGTATGGGTAACATTCTTCCCTTTGTCTTTTTTTATACACACGCCGGTATAACCGGTTGAACTTTTTGTAAAACGATTCAGAATGCTCTGTCTGGCGTCAACTATTCTTAAATTTTCTCTGCGGTTATCGAGAGCATCCCTGTTTATATGGTCAACAATCTGGCCTTTTTGCGCCTTGGCAGTAAGACGTGAAAGCTGGCAGACATCGGCCGGGTTTGCCCGCGATTTGACCATAATCCGGTCCTTGTTTAAGTAAACAGAATATTTTTCGCAGACATTGTAAAAGACATCAGGGTCAACCTTAATCAGTCTGCCTGCAACTTTTCTGAGCAGATAATCCCGTTTTTTCTTAATCATCATTTGTAATGCGTAATGATTTATGCGAAAGACAAAACAAACCCCCAGTAAAACCCCGCCGCAACGTGCTGCGGGACAGGCTGGGGGCTAAATATCAAAAAGACCGGCAGGAACAAGGCTCTATACGAGTAATTGTTTAACCTGACCTGCCGGTTGTTGTTTTTCTATATTTATCTAACAAGTGCGTATTTTAACAAATTATTTAAAAAAAGCAAGTATTTTTTGGTTATTTTGTAAATTTTTTTGTATTTTCACTAATCGCTTAACAGAAAAGGGGGTACCCCACACCATTTGTCCTATAGTTAGGCAGATAAGTGCTGAGCAAGAATAGCGTTATCGGTGAATTTAAAGCAAATAGGTGCGGGATTATTGGGGTTCAATATGGGCAATAATTGACAACGCCTGCTTTTTGGCTTAATATGCCGGTCTTTTGAAGCAGCCACGAAGGCACAAAGGCACAAAGAAGATACGAATTATTTTAAAAACTTTGTGTTTTAGGGTCCTGATGGCTATAAAAAAATAGAAATTAGGAATAATTTGTGTAAATCCGTGTAATCCGTGGTTAATAAAGAAGGGTATCTATGCAGAACAAGGTGAATCCGGGTCTTACTGAGCTGGATGAGCTTTGTATCCAGACGATAAGATTTTTGTCGATGGACGGCGTTCAGAAGGCAAAGAGCGGCCATCCGGGAATGCCGATGGGAATGGCGCCGGCAACATACGTGCTGTGGACAAAATATCTGCGATACAATCCGGCAAATCCAAAATGGCTGGGACGCGACAGATTCGTCCTGAGCGCAGGCCATGGAAGTATGCTGCTGTATTCGCTTTTGTATCTGACAGGATATGATTTAAGCCTCGATGATTTGAAAAACTTTCGCCAGTGGAAGAGCAAAACGCCAGGGCATCCGGAATTCGGCCATACCCCCGGCGTTGAGGCTACCACAGGCCCACTCGGCCAGGGAATAAGCAATGCCGTCGGAATGGCGATTGCACAAAAATATCTGGCTGCATATTTCAACCGCGATAACTCCAATATCTTCGACTATAACATCTACGTCGTCGCAAGCGACGGCGACCTGCAGGAAGGCGTCTCATCAGAGGCCTGCTCGCTGGCCGGACATCTGGGGCTTGACAGACTTATCGTGATTTATGATGACAACCATATATCTATTGACGGCAACACAAGTCTTTCATTTACAGAAGACAGGGCAAAAAGATTTGAAGCATACAACTGGTATGTGCAGGTTGTCGGCGGCGACGGCAACGATATGATTTCCTTTGAAAAGGCCTTGAAAAACGCTATCGCAGAAAAGACCAGGCCGAGCATAATCAATCTTCGTACACATATCGGCTACGGCAGCCCGAATTTTCAGGATACTCATAAAGCTCATGGAGCGCCGCTGGGGGAAGATGAAGTAAAACTAATCAAGAAAAACTTCGGCTGGGACCCGGAAAAAACTTTCCAGGTGCCCGAAAAAGTTCTGGAGAGTATGAGAAAGGCAAAAATCAAAGGCGCCGAGCTGGAAAAACAATGGAATGAAAAATTTCAGAGCTATACGAAAAAATATTCGGAACTTTCGAAACTTATCACTGACGCTCAGGCCGGCAGGTTCGGCGTTGATATTGAAAAACTTCTGCCGAAATTCGGTCCTGAACCGATGGCGACAAGACAGGCTTCAGGCAAAACTCTCGATGCACTGATGCCGTCACTGCCGCTGGTGCTCGGAGGCTCAGCAGACCTTACGCCGTCAAATAATACAAGATTCAAAGATGTAGAAGATTTTCAAAAAGATAAGCCCACAGGAAGATACATCCGCTACGGCGTAAGGGAACACGCAATGGCGGCAATAATGAACGGTATCGCGGCAGGCGGACTTTTGCGGCCTTACGGCGGAACATTCTTCTGCTTCAGTGATTATATGCGGCCGGCAATAAGAATGGCGGCTATGAGCGGATATAGAACAATTTTTGTCTTCACACACGACAGTATCGGCCTTGGCGAAGACGGCCCGACTCATCAGCCAATTGAACATACTGCCGCCCTGCGGACCATACCGAATCTGCTCATCATAAGACCTGCCGATGCAAATGAAACTGCTTACGCATGGAAGTTCGCACTCGAATATAAAGCCGGGCCTGTCGCTCTGCTTTTGACAAGACAGAGTATCCCGACACTCGACAGGTCAAAATATCCGCCTGCTTCGAACATTGAAAAGGGAGCTTATATACTGGTTAAGCAGGAAAAGCCGGATATCATAATCATGGCAACCGGCTCAGAGGTGCCAATCGCTCTGGAAGGAGCTGAAAAACTTGCCGCTGAAAACATCAAGGCTCAGGTTGTCAATATGCCATCATGGGAGCTGTTCGAGGCACAGGATAAAACGTACCGCGATTCGGTACTGCCGCCGAATGTAAAGGCAAGGGTTGCAATCGAGGCAGGCGTCGAACTCGGATGGTCAAAATATCTCGGCGACAAAGGCGTCTTTCTGGGAATCAAGGGGTTTGGCGTATCGGCACCATATAAGGTCTGCTACGAGAAATTTGGTCTTACGCCGGACGCTGTCGCTGACGCTGCGAAAAAGTCCATTCAGGACAAGTAAAATTATGGCGAGCAGAGTAAAAACGATTGCGGTAATGACGGGAGGCGGAGACTGCCCCGGTCTTAATGCGGTTATCCGCGCGGTAACGAAAACAGCAATAACCAGATATTCAATGACAGTATGGGGCATTGAGGACGGATACCTGGGTCTTATTGAAAAAAGGCTGCGGCCGCTCAGCTATAATGATGTCAGTCATATTCTCAGTATAGGCGGCACAATTCTCGGCTCAAATAATACGGCAGACCCGTTCAGGTGTCCGGTCAAAAATGAAGGCGGCAAAATCAGATTCGAAGATGTCTCGGATTCCTGCATCCAGACTTTGGCTGAAAAGCAAATTGATGCTCTTGTCTGCATCGGCGGCGATGGAACGATGAACTCTGCTGCGGCCTTTGCGAAGAAGGGGCTTACCGTAGTCGGCGTGCCAAAAACGATTGATAACGACCTGTGGGGCACTGATATTACTTTCGGATTCAATACCGCTGTAACTACTGCCACTGAAGCCATCGACAAACTCCGAACCACCGCAAGCTCACACCATCGCGTTATGGTCGTCGAAGTAATGGGCAGATATGCCGGCTGGATTGCTTTGCATTCCGGAGTTGCAAGCGGAGGCGATTGTATCCTAATACCTGAAATCCCTTACAGAATCGAAAAGGTTTGCCGATTCGTTCAGCAGCGGAACAGCAGGGGCAAAAGTTACAGCATTGTAGTTGTCGCTGAAGGCGCGAAAGAGTTTGGCGGAAAAATGGTTGTCAGGAAAACCCTTGCACTCAGCCCTGACCCGATACGACTCGGCGGAATAGCCAATAAGCTTGCCGAGCAGATTGAGCAGATAACAAAACTTGAAACACGCGCTGTAATTCTCGGTTATATTCAGCGAGGCGGCACGCCTACGCCGTACGACAGGATATTAGCCACGAGCTTCGGTTTTACGGCGATGGAATTATTAGTCAGTGGTGTCAAAGATCGCTTAGTTGTGCTCAAAGACGGCAAACTTTCAAGCGTTCCATTGTCGCAGGTGGCGGGCAAAATAAAGACAGTCCCGAAAAACCATCCGCTGATAAAAGCTGCCAGAGCCGTTAATACCTGCTTTGGCGACTAATGCTTCGGACAAATACTGTCCTTGATTTTATGAATATTGGACAGGATAAAAATGTTCAACAAATAGTTTCGCAGCTCAAGTCCGCCGATGTCAACAGGCCGGTAAACCCCCACACCAAAAAGTTTGGTGAGGGGGTAAAAGCTGCAGGAACATGGGGGTCCTTTGCGCCTTTGCTGGCACTGCATATTCACGAGCAGCTTAAAAAACCAATCCTCTACATAAGCCCGCACCTTGACGATGCCGACAATGTCGTCGATGACCTTATCGCATTCCATCTTTCGTCTGTCTCTTCTAAAGCTTCTACCCCTGTCGAGGCTTCCGTCTTGGATAAAGTTGCGGCTGACAAAAAGGCAGACTACGGAGGACAAATCGGCGGCAAAAATATTGAAACGCTGCTCGGCTGGGCCGGCGAAGAATTCATTGATGCAACCGATGAAATCGGCTCAACAAGGGCAAGGCTCGTTTTGAAACTGGCTGCAGCAAAAGGCGGCAAACAGCAGTATCCTGACATTATTTCAGCTTCAATACAGGCACTCATGCAGCCTGTGCCAAAACCGGAAAAACTTTTCGAAAAAGGCCTGCTGCTTCAAACCGGAAAGACAATCCAGATGGAGCAGGCGGCTGCATGGCTGACCGATAACGGCTTTGAAAACGTCGGACAGATTGACCTGCCGGGACAATTCGCAAAAAGAGGAGGCATAATCGATATCTTTGCACCCGTTACCACCCAATCAAGCCAGCCGCAGGCGGTAAGAGTCGAATTTTTCGGCGATTGCATCGAAAGCATCAGAACAATAGACCTCGATACTCAACGGTCAACCAGCCTTATCGAGAGCATTACAATCACATCCGCTATCCTTGATGATGATAATCAGACGCTTTTTTTAAATATCATCGAGGCGGACACTATCATCTTTATTGAAGAGCCGACCGACGTGCAGGAAGTTGCTGATGTTTTCATTCACCGAGTCGAAAACCCGCAAAAACTTTACAACTGGAGCGAAATATTCAAGGCGCTTGCCGGTTTTAAAAAAGTCTTCATAAGCAAATTTGCGGATGACCCGGACAGCATCGAACTGAGAATAAAGAGCATGCAGCAGTTCGAATACAAAACCGGTCCTCTCTGGTCGGGCCACAGGACGACACTGCAGCAGTTAACGCAGCTTGCGAAGACAGACTGGAATGTTTATATGTATTGTGAAAACACCGCCGAGGCAAAAAGGATACAGGAAATCCTCGCTGAAGATGGAATTGCCCTTACAGAAAATTTTCATCTGCCCATCGGTTTTGTTCATCGAGGCTTCATAGTTGAAGACCTCAGGATAATTGTCGCGACGCACCACGAATTGTTTGGCCAGTCAATCGTGCGCCGAACAACCAGACCTGTCGGAACTACAGTGCCGGTTGACTCATTCGCTGAACTTAACAAAGGCGATTACGTCGTGCACATCAACTACGGCATAGGAAAATTCAAGGGTATCGAAACCATCGAAAAGGAAGGCAGGAAATATGAATTCCTCACACTCCAATATGCCGATAAGGCTGTTATTCACGTCCCTGCTCAGAACGTCGGACTTGTGCAAAAATATATCGGCACTTCTGCCGTCCGACCCAAGCTAAGCAAAATAGGGACAAAAAAGTGGGAAAGACAGAAAAAGAAAATCGCTGCGGCAACAGCAGACCTCGCTGCAGAGCTGCTCGAAATACAGGCAAAAAGACAAAGCATTGCAGGAATCGCCTATGGAGGCGATTCCAACTGGCAGAGAGAATTTGAAGAGTCTTTCCTCTATCAGGAAACGCCAGACCAGATTACCACTGCTGAGCGGATAAAGACCGATATGCAAAAGCCTCTTCCGATGGACAGGCTCCTGTGCGGCGATGTGGGATACGGCAAAACAGAACTTGCGATGAGGGCGGCTTTCAAGGCAGTCGAGGGGGGCAAACAAGTTGCCCTGCTTGTGCCAACCACTGTTCTGTGTATTCAGCATGAAAGAACCTTTACACAAAGATTCGCAGATTTTCCAATAGCCATCGAATCAATCAACCGCTTCAAGACAAAGGCCCAGGCCGCTGAAATCCTGGCGCGAGCCAGGCAGGGAAAGGTCGATATCCTCATCGGAACTCACCGCCTGCTCAGCGGCGATGTGGGATTCAAAGACCTGGGGCTGTTGATAATCGATGAGGAGCAAAGATTCGGGGTTGAGCACAAGGAAAAACTAAAAAAGATGCGAATCAATGTCGATGTCCTGACGATGACCGCAACGCCTATTCCGAGAACACTTCATATGGCACTTCTGGGCCTTAGGGATATAAGCTCACTTGCTACTCCGCCGCTGGACCGCAGGGCCGTTGTAACGCACGTAAAAGGATACGACACAGAACTTATAAAAAGAGCCGTAACTGTCGAACTCAACAGACAGGGACAGGTCTTCTTCGTACACAACAGGGTGCAGACAATTCAGAAATTTGCCGATGAGATACACAAACTCCTGCCTGACGCCAAAATTGCGGTTGCTCACGGTCGGATGCACAAACATGAACTTGAAAAGGCCATGATTGACTTTGTGCTCGGCAGAATTGACGTGCTTGTCTGCTCGGCGATAATCGAATCCGGCATAGATATTCCAAACGCCAACACCATTATCATTAATGACGCCGACCGGTTCGGGCTTGCCCAGCTTCATCAGCTTCGCGGCAGGGTCGGAAGATTCAAATACCGCGCCTTTGCCTATTTCCTGCTTCCGAAATCAAGAACTATCAGTCCCGTAGCGGTCAAAAGACTTAAGGCTATTGAAGAATATTCTCAGCTCGGAGCAGGATTTAAAATTGCGCTGCGAGACCTCGAAATCCGCGGCGCAGGCAATATACTCGGGCCCGAACAATCAGGGCACATTAACACTGTAGGTTTTGAACTCTTCTGCAAGCTGCTTGCCGATGCGGTAAAAAGACTTAAAAAAGAACCTGTCGAAAAAGAGCTGCTTACCGTCATCGATTTGGGCCTCCCAACATGCATACCTCGAAACTACATACCGTCAGATTCACAGAGAATGAATGTATATCGCCAGATTGCCGCGGCAAGAACGGCCGAAGACCTGGCCAGACTAACCGAGCAGCTTGCCGACATGTTCGGGGCGGTCTGCCGGGAAGTGCAAAGCCTGATGGACCTTGCCGAATTACGAATACTTGCATCGGCATACAATGTCCGCTCGATAACAATTATGGGAAAAGATGTAGTCTTTGCCTTCGAGAAAGACACAACCGAAAATACTGCTGAACTTTTTATGAAAGCACCGGGAATCGTCAGAATACCCGACCCGACAACGGTATATATCAGGCTTGAGGAAAAGTATTTTGAGCCTGACACGCTGCTTGCGTTGCTGAGAAAAATCCTTCGCAAAAATGCTTAACATAAACTATAATTCGGCCATTCGAAAATTTTGCAGGATGGCGATTATGAAAACAAAAAACCTTATCATCTCAGCAGTAACAGGTTTTGCCATTGTCTGGCTCTGCGGCTGCGGAAAAACGGAAACCGACAAGCCGGACGTCGATGAGGCAAGACTGGCAGCAGTAAAGCCGCAAACCGACCAGCCGAACATGCCGCAGCCTGCCGGCGGAATCGTCCTGTCCGTCGAATCGACCGCAATAACCGCTGACGAGCTCATTGCCCCGATAAAGCCGCAATTGGACAGCCTTGCCGCTCAATACGACTATGAACAGTTCGCAATTCGAGCAAAAGCCATGCTCGGAAATCTCTTAATACAGAAAATCACCGATATAAAATTATACGAAAAGGCAAAGGCCGCTCTGCCGGAAAACGTCGACCAGGCTATTATCGACAAAATCGTGGAACAGGAAGTGCAGAGATTCATCGCACGTTACGGCGGCAATTACGCCGCTGCAGAACAAGCGCTGAAAAAAATGGGAACAAACTGGCAGGATTTCCATCGGCAGCAGCGAAGAGCCGTCCTGGTACAATCATTCCTGTCAGATGAAATCAAGGTCGAAAAACCCATTACTCATTCGGAACTTGTGCAATACTATGAATCCATAAAAGACGAGTATTTTGCAAAGGACCAGCTCATTGAGTTTCGGCTTATCGACCTCGAAGTCAAAAAATTTACCGACCCCAACGACCCGAATGTAAACGCCGAGCAAAAAGCAATGGAATTTGCGCGCCAGCTTGCTGAAAGGATTAAAAACGGTGAAGATTTTGCAGAACTTGCAAAAAAATATTCGCACGACGAAGCTAAACAAAACGGCGGGCTGTGGAAACCGGTCCGGCCGGGCTCATTAGTCGAACCTTATAACGCCATCGAAACCGCTGCCGAGAATATGAATATCGGAGGAGTTTCTGAGCCCATTGCCGCCGGCGAGCATATTTTTATTGTAAAACTCGAAAACAAACAGGCGCAAGGATATGAGCCTTTTGAAAAGATCCAGACTGAAGTTGAAGCCAGATACGTCCTTGAAAGAAGATGGAAAATGGTTAATGAAACGATAAACAAAATTATCTCACAGGTTGACCTGTCTTATGCAGATAACTTTCTGGAGTTCTGCATAGAACGAGCCTGGCTGCAGGCAGGGAAATAGCCACGAAGACACGAAGAAAAAAATCTAATTAAAAAAACTTTGTGTCTTTGTGCCTTAGTGGCTATAAAAAAGAAAATGAAAAAGATACTTCACGGCATAGATTTGGTCGATTTTCCGCGGATAGAAGAGATGATTGAGCGGCATGGCAGCCATTTTCTCGACAGAATTTTTACACAAACCGAACAAGAGCAAGCCAACGTGATGAAAAACCGCATCGAAAGACTTGCCGGCAGATTCGCCGCAAAAGAAGCGATTCTTAAAATGCTCGGCACAGGCTGGAGAGGAAAAATCGCATGGACGGATATCGAAATAACCAACAATCAGTTTGGTCAGCCGCAGGTGCGACTATCCGGCGAAGTAAAAAAAATCGCATCAAAGCTGGGCGTTAAGGAGGTAAGCTTAAGCATCACTCACACGGCAAATTTCGTTATCGCCTCGGCTGTGGCACTGGCGAAAGAATAGCCACCAAGACACGAAGGCACAAAGTAGATAAAAAATCCGAAATTCGAATATCGAAATCCGAAACAATATCAAATGACCAAAATTCGAATGTTCAAAACGACAGTATCGATATTGTAACACAAAATATGCCTAATAGAATGAAAACAAATAAGTTTGACTGTATAGTAATCGGCGCAGGACATGCCGGGGCTGAGGCGGCACACGCGGCGGCAAAAATCGGGGCAAAAACACTGCTTGTAACCATCAGCAGAAACACAATCGCAAAGGCAAGCTGCAACCCGGCCGTAGGCGGAATAGCAAAAGGCCAGATTGCAAGAGAAATAGACGCTCTGGGCGGCATTATGGGCCTTGCCACGGATGCTGCCGGCATACAATTTCGAATGCTTAACCGCTCAAAAGGCCCCGCCGTTCGCTCGCCGCGGGCACAAATTGACAAATACAAATATTCTGAATTTATCCGAGACGAGCTTGAAAAAACGCCTAATCTTGAAATCGTTGAGGCCCTCGTTGCTGAAATACTTACTGAAAACAACCAGGCCCTCACACCAATACATTGGTGTGAGGGGCAGGTTAAAGGAATTCTCTGCACTGACGGCAGAATTTTTTACAGCGGCGCGGTAATTATCACAACGGGAACTTTCCTGAAGGGCATAATGCATCTCGGCAGCAAACAATGGGCGGGCGGAAGATTAGACGAGCCTGCCGCAAACGAACTGTCGGACTGCCTGACAAAGCTTGGACTTGAAGTAAAACGGCTAAAAACCGGAACGCCGCCAAGGCTCGACGCGGCAACAATCGACTATGATAAAACGCAAATCCAGTATGGCGATGAAAATCCTCAGCCGTTTTCCTTTATGACAGAAACCATCAGCCAAAAACAAATTCCCTGCTGGATAACATACACGAACGAAAAGATTCACAAACTTCTGCTGGACAATCTCGACAGGGCACCGCTTTATACGGGCCAGATAAAAACTACCGGCCCGCGATACTGTCCGAGCATAGAAACAAAAATCGTCCGATTCGCAGACAAAGGCAGACATCAGGTATTTCTCGAGCCGGAAGATGCGCAGGTAAAAACAATTTACTGCAATGGTATAAGCACCTCCGTGCCCGAAGATGTGCAGGAGCAGATGATTAAGCTGATGGCCGGAACCGAAAATGCAAAAATCATTCACTACGGTTACGCCATCGAGTATGACTACTGCCCTGCTGTCCAGCTAAAACCCAGTCTTGAGACGAAAAAAATCAATGGTTTGTTCCTTGCCGGCCAGATTAACGGAACAAGCGGCTACGAAGAAGCAGCGGGGCAGGGAATTATCGCAGGTATAAACGCCGCAAGGCTTTTAGACAGAAAAGAGCCGCTAATCCTCGGCAGAGACCAGGCATACATCGGCGTGATGATTGACGATTTGCTGACAAGACAAATCGATGAGCCATACCGCATGTTCACATCGAGAGCCGAATGGCGATTGAGCTTAAGGTCTGATAACGCGGACAGAAGATTGACTCAAATCGGCAAATCGGTCGGATTAGTTTGCGAAAAACGATGGGAAAAATTCCAGCTCAAACTATCACAAATTGCGGCACTTGCCGAAGTCCTGAAAAATACACGAAAAGACGGCGCATCTCTCTGGCAGCTGCTCAAACAGCCAAACAGTCCCATCGCAGAAACGCTGGCTGATTTGCCGCAGATAAAACATAAGAACTTCAAGCCGGATACTATTGAAGCTGTAGTAATCGACGCAAAATATGAGGGCTATCTTGTCAAACAGGAAAATGCCGTCGGGAAACTTAAAAAGATGGAGAACTATAAACTGCCTGATGGGCTTGACTATGACAGAATCGAACACCTCCGTGCAGAAGCCAGACAGAAACTAAAACAATTCAGGCCATACACGTTAGGCCAGGTGAGTAGAATCGGCGGCATCACGCCTGCCGACATCACAGTCATACAAATCCATCTTAAAAAACATCACAAAGCCCGGCCGCAGTAAAGTCGGCGGTTTATTCCTGCATAGTTTTGATAAAACTATCGGCCTCGGCAATTGATTTTTCCATCTCCATTATCAATCGGCCGATATCAGATTCCATCGTGCCAAGCTCGCTTTGAAGCGAAGCGATGGCCTGGGCATTGAGGTTGTGCTTTAAAAACAATACCTGGTCGCGAAAAGCGGAAAGAACCGGCTCGATTTTGCTTTCGGCCTGCTTCATCGAACCAATTAACTGCGCGTATCTCTGACGGGTCTGCTCCAGCTTTCTCCTGCTCGCCGCTTTCAACTCAGGATTTTTGTACTGGTCAAGCTCCTTCGTCCATTCGTCAAAGAGGGCCTGTGCAACATCTTCAACATCGTTAATCCGCTTTTTGACTGCGGATGCCTTCGATTCGCTTTTGTCGAGCTCGCTTTTAAGCTGGTCATACTTTTCCTGCAGTTTGCCGCCTTCGACATTTACAACACTTCGGAATTTATCCAGCGCCGAAGCGAACTGCTCCTTGGTCTGCTGCTGCGCATCACGGGCATCCTTTACACGGTCAACAAGGATATCCCTTTTGTATTTGCCGAACTTCTCCATTGTGCCGTAATAAAGGCTCTGACAGCCTGCAGCAAATAATAATACAATCGATATTATCGCCGCTTTTTTCATTTTTCCGCTCCTTCAGAACGCATAAATTCTGAATATGATTTTACATAAAAGTGCCGTTAAAACAAGATTGGAAATAAAAATAAATTGAGAGAAATGTCAGACTTGGGCGGAAGTAAGGACTGTTACATCGGCGTCGGATAATTGATTCTGCTCGGCCGGCTTGAAAGGCAGGGGTTCGGCAAACTGCACCGCTATTCGTTTCAGATAGCTGTTTGCATTGCCGACGCGACATACCTTTGCTATACGGGTGAATTTCCTGTTCTGAACGGCACCTTCCGGCGTAAACCACGGCACCGCAAATCGTGCGGTTATCTGCTGACCGCAGTCGGGGGCGCCTTTTTTGTTATAACATGTAAACGCCATACCCCTGCTGCTTATATCAACCAGTTGGCCCTGCAGAGTCTTATCATCTCCATCCGGATTAAACCAGATATTGCCGCTCAATTTGAGACGCTGCTCTCTGCGACGCTCTCTGAAATCAGAACCGTCATCGCTGCCGGCGGTGCGGTCTTTTAAAATCCACAGTGTCTTCTCAACAACAGCTTTCCAGTCGCTTTCATTAAAACCCTGCCGGATTGTGTCCGGCGTAACATGGGATATGAAGCTCGCATTTTTAGGCATGACAACCCTCGCACCGCAGACGACTTTGCCGTTATAGACATAAAGATTCAGGGGAGCACCGGTCACAGAAGGCCGATTTTCAATCGCCTCGGAAATAAGCCGTTCTATTTGAGGCACATTCATCCCGTTAGAAATCCTTCTTTAAATTACACACTCTTATACTTTGTTATTTTAAACAGGCGCGTCCCATTGGAAATCTTCTTTTCTGTTTACGATTTCTAACGGGATTCATACCGCAGCCTTTAAAAAATTATCAGACCACAATATGGTATCGGCATATAGAAACCGGACTTAACCGGAAAAACTACTTTGCAAGCCGGAATGTGTCGCCGGCTATCGCAAGCTCCTCATTTGTGGGGACACAATAGACCTTTACGCGGCTTTGGGCCGAACTTATCAGACCTTCCCTGCGGATTGTCGCCTCGTTTGCCGCCGAATCAATCTTTATACCTATCTGCTCAAGATTCCTGCAAACCTGTGCCCTGACCTCGGCGACATTTTCTCCTATTCCGCCGGTAAAAACCAGAGCATCGAGCCTGCCGAGAACTGCTGTATATGAGCCGATATATTTTCTTATGCGATAGCAGAAAATATCAAAGGCAAGTTTTGCCCGGTCATTGCCGGCCTCGGCCTGCTCGCGAATATTGCGCATATCGTTCGAAACGCCTGATATGCCGAGCAGGCCACTTTGCTTGTTGCACATATCGTTAAGCTCATCAAGGCTGTAGCCCTTGTCCGAAAGGTAAAACAGAATGGCAGGGTCAAAATCGCCGCTGCGAGTGCCCATAACAACGCCTTCAAGAGGAGTAAGACCCATCGAAGTATCGACGCTTTTGCCGCCCTTAACAGCGGTTATCGAACAGCCGTTGCCAAGATGACAGGTAATGACGTTTACATCATATTTGTCTCTGCCCATTATCGCAGCACAGCGTCGCGCAACATACCTATGACTTGTGCCGTGAAAGCCGTATTTTCTTACGCGATACTTTTCGTAAATCTCATAAGGAAGCCCATAAATATAAGCGACTTTCGGAATACTCGTATGAAAGGCCGTATCAAAACAGGCCACCTGCAATGCCTCCGGCAGACCTTTTTGTGCAGCCTTAATCCCCGTCAGATTAGGCGGATTGTGCAACGGCGCAAGGTCGGCAAATTTTTCGATTGATGCAATAACCTCGTCATTGATTACTACCGAGCCTGTAAACTCCTCGCCGCCGTGGACAACTCGATGGCCGACGGCTGTAATTTCAGAAACGTCTTTTATTACGCCGGTCTGCGGACCGACAAGCGTATCGAGAATCAGTTTCATACCTGCTGAATGGTCTGCTACCTTTGTCTTGATTTTGTGTTCCTTCGAATCGCAGAAATGGCTTAGCTGCGAGGTCTCTTCGCCGATTTTTTCCAGAAGCCCTTTTGCAAGCACCTTTTCTGCAGGCATCTCGAACAATTGATACTTGATTGAGCTGCTGCCTGCGTTGATAACAAGAACTTTCATCCCGCACCTTCTTTACATTTAATTCTGTTTAAACCTTTTATAATTCTATTTTTCATTTCGACTCTTAATAAAAAATGTCAAAAATTGAATATTTTAGAAGGTGCGGGATTCATTTATTATTGACCCTTTATAATTGGAACATATTTGAATAATCGGTTATATCAATCCTCGCCTTAAGGTCAATCGAATTCCCCCTAAAAAATAATTCGCCGTTTAACCCCTCACTTTCAGTGCGGGTTTTCTCTCCCCGTTTCACGACGGGTTTTTCTAACCCCGGACTGCTGTCATTCTGAAATTTCTCCCTCCGGCTGATTGGCCTCTCGATTCGGAGGATTACGATTGATGTTGGGGTCTGCCCAGCCGCACTTTTTAAGGTATTCACCTAATTCGCAAGAAGTCCATTCATTGCCGTAAACCTTGGGACTGGTTATATCTACCTCCGCAGGAACTAAATATTTTCCCTTATCGGTGATGATCTTCATCCTTCCCTGCCAGTATGGCCCCCATTGAAAGTCATGGTCGGCATTTCGCATGGCGTTGTCAATCAGTCTTATGCATTCATCTAAATTTTCTTTTGGAACATTCCGGCTGGCCCATGAATCTATATCAACCCCTAGAATCTCATCGCAAAAGCTAATCTTTTCTATCTTTTCCTCCTGCAAATGCGGCCACAACCCAACCAAAGTTGAATATTCTCTCCAATTGTTCTGTGGTCTGCGCTCTTCAACAGGTACTGCGTATTTTCCCTTATTTGTTACAATTTTCAGCATTCCCTGGCAGGTGTATATGGAATATCTCTCGACCGCCACATTGAACCTGTCCTCAAGTGAATCACTAAATAATTCTTTGGTCCCCTCTAAGTTTTCCTTTGGGATTTCACCAAAAACAAGCCATGACTCGACATCAGTTTCAAGGTCTCCATCGCATAAGATGATTCCTTCTATTTTTTCCTTCTTCAAACGCGGCCATAGCTCCTTTAAACTTTTGTACTTTGTCCACTTACTTCGCGAACTGGATTTAATGCATCCCACGCAAATCAGGCCAACCAGAAAAACCAATGTAAATATTATTATTTTTTTCATAATATTCGCCGTCATTCTGAAGGTTTTTGCGATGGCTGATTGGAATTAGAATTACAAAATCCGCACTTCTTAAGACATTCTCCCAATTCAGCAGAAGACCATTCATTGCCGAAAACTCTGGGACTGGTTGTCTTACATATATCAGTCTCTGCCGGAACTAAATATTTTCCTTTGTCTGTAATAATCTTTATCCTCCCTTGCCAGACTGGCCCCCATTGAAAGTGATTAGGGTCGGCACTTCGCATGGCATTGCCAATCAGTCTTATGCATTCATCTAAATTTACTTTTGGAACATTCCGGCAAGCCCATGAATCTATATCAACCCTCAGAATCTCATTACAAAAGCTAATCCTTTCTATCTTTTCTTTCTGCAGGCGAGGCCAAATGGCTACTAAACTTACATGCTCCCGCCAATTATTCTGTGGGATATGTTCCTGAACAGGTGTTACGTATTTTCCCTTGTTTGTTATAATTCTCAGCACTCCCTGACAGGTGCTTACGGGATATTGTTGCGGCGGTATGTCGAACCCGCTATCAAATCCATCGCCCAATAATTCTTTGACCATCCCTAAGTCTTTCCTTAGGATTCCACCACAAACATACCATGACTCGACATCGGTATCAGGGTCTTCATCGCAAAAACAGATGCTTTCTATTTTTTCATTCTTCAAACGCGGCCACAGTTCCTTTAGACTTTTGTATCTTGTCCACTTGCCCCGCGAAAAGGATTTAACGCACCCCACGCAAATCAGGCTGACCAAAAATACCAACGTAAATATAACTATCCTTTTCATAATATTTCGCCGCCTGCCCCGTGAGATGCCGCAGATATCTCGCCGGGGTCGACTTTCAACTTGCGATAATCTTAGCATACTGATAATAAATCAAATCCCGTATTGCCTGCCCTCGAGGTGTACTTCCGCGGACTCTCAAACCGAGGGTTTTGACGTCTCTATCGGGCATGGCATCTGGAATCTTTCAACGCACTTGGATACATGTATATCGATCTTTGATGTGGGCATTCACGTATCTACCTTTGGATGAAGCACTTAGTAATCCCTTATATTCATGTTCCGGTACGCCAGAGTATCGGTAAATACTCCCGGAATTGAATTCAACTTCCAAGGTATTTGTGGCTTCATCGTACCCGATTGAGTTTATATTGCTGGAGGCTACATTAATTCTTTCCATTGTATTTTCCCTTATTTTGATTTAGGCATTCTGCGTATTTAAGTATATTGGCCGAAAGCTTAATTAAATTCGCTGACTGTAGCCCTTGTTCTTGAAGCTTTTCTAAAATGGCAGATATTAAAATTTGATTTTTCTGTTTTGCTTCCACAAGACCATATTTATTTCGAACTTCATTTTCAGCCTTTTGCCAATTTTCCTCTCCTACGTCATTTCTCACTATACTTCCTATTTCCGTATCCCACATGATAAAATTCTCTTCCCAGATCGTCTTTTCTGGAGTCGGGTTATATTTATCATAGGACAAGAGTTTCAAAAGACAGCTATTGTCTTTTACGTTCTTTTTTATGTCATCTGATTTTGTCAGATCAGCATCTCCATCAACCACAACAAAAAATGAAATACCAAGTTCTTGTGCTATTGCTATATAACGAGCTATTTCACACTTATTCCCAGCAGGAATAAGATGGCAACCTAATGTCCTAAATCTGTTCCAAATCTTATTGAGTTGAAACTGAGTTGCGATATAAGCAATATCTTCCGGTCCTTCTACTAATATTGGTATATTCGAAAAAAATAGTTCTTTTTGTGTTGGGTACATAGTCTGATTTACAACAGCCATTAAATCGTTAGGGCGTCTTGGTTGTTCACCCAAAGCTTCTTTTAATCTTCCTTCTACCTTTCCCCATGTTGTAGAAAACACATCAGAATAACAGTATTGACTTGTCGATTTTCTCATTATTCTTACTTGTTCAAAACTATTAATTCGGACAAAATAAGGACTATGTGTAGTAATTATAATTTGACTATTTCTTTCAGGCCTCGATAATTCCTCCAAAATATCTGCAAAATGTTGTGCTTGTGGTGGATGCTGATATAATTCAGGTTCTTCAATAGCAAGCAGCAACCTAGGAACTTTCGTTTCATCACTACCTGCAAGTTCTTGTAAAAGTGCCAAGAGATAGCCTCGTTGGAGACCGTGCCCAGCTCTTTGTATTTCTCCAATAAAATCACCGTCTCCAATTTCTGCACGTGCTATAGGGGACTGAATACTAACAGATTTTTTGTCATCGTAATACCAGTTTAAATCAAGTGAAACTCTGCTAGTAATCCACTCCTGCAATCTTTTCTGAATAGATAATCCGATCCCATTTAAAAAGTTTTTATGCTTGGCTAAGATTCCAGTATATTCTTCTACTGCTTTTGCTTTCAGCGATTTTATTTCCTCGGTAAAATCTAATTTAGTCCTTACAGTGCGCTCTAATAATTTCCCTAAAGCGGTCTTACTTCCTTCTTCTTGTTCACTTGAAGCATCCTTAACAGCAGGGACATATATCCATTGAATATAATTCTCAAGTTTATACTCTCCTCGTGTAAATCCAAAGAACTGGTTTGGTTCATCTTTAAACCTGCATCTATCAGCGTGATTCTCTTCATATTCTCTTAACGCATCATGCATTCCCGGCTTAGTTGAAATATCTGGCAAATCAGGAAATTTTTTTTGAATATTAGTATAAATATCTCGGAGCTCGGCCACTCTTGCCCCTTGCTTATCTGCTGCAAAATATTCTGAAAACTCATCCATGACCAATCTTGATCCATAATGTTTTACTGAGGCATTGTTAGCGTCATTATTCCAGTCTGCTTGCACGAAAATGATAAGTTTTCCCTGCCGATAATAAAGCTGAAATTCTTTTTGTGCTTCTTCTGAGAGATTTTCAAAAGTTAGTGTTATCTTTATTGGCTCTTTGATATTTTTGTGGTGAAAATCTTCTTCATTCAAAACTGTTTTGTTGGTGACCGCAGGAGTATCGTTCTGAAAGAAAATATTTAATGCAGTCAAAATATTTGATTTGCCAGAACTATTCGCACCCACAAAACAGGTGTAGTCGTCAAATCTGATAGTTTTATCTTTAAAGGATCGAAAGTTTTCGATTTTTAACTCCGTAAGTTTCATTTTGTCCTCTCAATATTTTTATGAAAATTTTTAATATATATTTTCCTGATGCTGTTCCTCGATGCTTGTCCGCCTCCGGCGGATTTACAAAATTCTATCTCTTTTTCTTATCAAACTCCAATTCAGTTTGTCTATGTCCCTTACCTTTAGCTTTGACTGCTTTCTTAAAGGTGATATTCGTTTGTTGCAATGGTGGACAGGCAACCTGTTTTCCATTCAGTATTTCTTCTATCGTCAAAATTTGCAGCCGTGGGTATTTCTTTTTGTTCCACGGTGAATCATAAAACCCAGCACTTGCCGCTTCCGTCCGCATCGCCTTTGTAGGTTCTTCCATCGATAGCAAAACACCTATCTGTGCCTTTTCACGGTCTATTACGCCTCGCAAATCCCTTATATGTGAAACATTAACAGTTCCCGCTTTGACAGAAAATATAATCTGTTTTGTTTTGCCTGAAGGCCCTTCATCATGAAAATATAATCTGCCGTCAATTCCTTTATCCGCTCCCATTTTCTGCTCGACCGGCCTTGCGCCGACAAGCCCTAGCGCCCACCATTGAAACTGCCACGGGTCCTGCTCCGCTAACGTTTTTGCGTCATGTATTTCTACCGGCTCACCTATTACCTCATAATTAACTTGACTGCCGAACATATCGCTAAGCCGATTTTTCATAAGTGATATTGCCAAGTACGTTATATCAATACCAATCCAACGTCTGTTCAGTTTTTGCGCTGCTGCTATCGTCGTCCCGCATCCGCAAAACGGGTCTAATACTAAATCACCTTCATTACTGCTGGCCTGTATAATCCGTTCCAGCAATGCTTCCGGCTTTTGTGTTGGATAACCAAGTCGCTCTTTAGCTTGAGAATTTATTTCAGCAATATCAGTCCAAACATCACCAATTGGATGGCCGGGCATTTCATCTAGGAGTCTGTCCGAGTAATTGATTTAAGCGGTGTTTTTCTATCTCCCTTTGGCTTTGATTTCTGATTTTTCACGGGAAGAATTTATTTTCGCCTGATATTACACGT
>Ga0315291_10001949_pt1 | contig 27358 bp, 20 predicted proteins | sample YL17G12_20_MG_FD_203070 | JGI IMG/M metagenome (GOLD analysis project Ga0315291, IMG submission 203070) | Sediment microbial communities from Yellowstone Lake, YNP, Wyoming, USA - YL17G12_20 | ecosystem: Environmental > Aquatic > Freshwater > Lake > Sediment | place: USA: Wyoming | collected...
CGCAGGCTGTCCTTCTCCGGGTCAACCGTGTCGATGAGCCTGCGTTTCAACTCGACCCACTGGGCCGGATCGATGAGGCATTCAAAGACCGAGTTCTGTACCCGCTGGCCGCGATTCTCGCAGAGCTTGGCCACGTGCCGAAGCCGGCTCTGACCATCGGGCGTTTCCGTGTTCACATCGTAAGCGACCAAGACCAACATCACGTTCACCTTTCCCCTATCGCCACAGGAACGGCGGATAGCCTTCAAGCTCCCCGCGCAGATAGCGAGCCAGAATCTGGGCTTGGACATGGGCGAGCAAGCCAAGCGAAACCTTCTCCTGCAAGAACAGGTGCGTGATCTCTTCCTGCTTACGCTTCTGCCACGCGACGAGCACGGCCTTTCGTGTCTCATCGTCCATCGTCACGGCCCCGGATTCGGTCTTGGTGAACCCTTCCGGCTTGACCTGCTGCCGATTCACCAGCGAGAGGGCCAAACGATCAACGAGATATGCCCGCAGTTCCTCCATCAAGTCGAGGGCCAGGCCGGGCCGGCCGGGTCTATCCCTGTGGAGGAAGCCCACCGCCGGATCGAGTCCGACGCCCTCCAAGGCCGACTCTACGTCGTGCACCAGCAGTGTGTAGAGGAACGAGAGCAAGGCGTTCATGTTGTCCAACGGCGGCCGGCGGCTGCGTTCCTTGAAGAAGAAATGCTCCTTGTTCGAGTTGATGAGATGGTCAAAGACGCCGAAGTAGGTCGCGGCGGCACTTCCCTCAACGCCCCGAATCTGATCGACGGTCGGCTGCTCCTGAAGGGTCTTGATGTACTGCTGCATATCCTCAAGGGCCTGCTTCATGGGAGTCGAATCCGCAAGTTCCGGCCCATCCCGCATCGCTCGTTGCAGGACGATCCGGCTGTTGGCGATCTTGGCGGTCACCACGGAACGAGCGATCTCGGCGCTCGTCGCCGGATCATCCGCCCGGCGGTACTGCTCCCGCCGCAACAGAACATTGCCGCTGATAGGGCCGTGAACGCGGGCGAGGAAGCGGCCGTTCTCCGTCAGGAACGATAGCGTCACGTTCCGCTCGCCGCAAAGCCCCAGCAGAAACGGGCTGCACAGGACGTTGCCGAAACAGACAATCGCCCCCAAGTTGTGAATGGGCACGCGGAGCTTGACCTCCTGCTCCTGGTGGACGAGCACGGTATCGCCCTCTTTCGACAGGTAGCTTCCCTGGGTCGTCACGAACAGCGTATTGAGCAATTGCTTCATTCGTCCATCCCCGCTTGCGAGAGGTAATGCCGGATGTTCTTGTGGATGCCGGTGATCTTGGGCATGCAGCATTCGAGCAGCGAGCAGCTTTCGCACTTCTTGGAGTACGCGGCCCTGGGCGTCTGGCGGCTGCGGAACAGCTCATGCAGTTGTCCGGCCGTGTCCCGCGTCTGCTGCCGCAGAGTCTCAGTGAACTCCACTTCCTTACGCCGTCGCGGCCGGCCGTAGAACAAGGCCCCTCTGGGGATACTCGCACCGAGCATCTCCTCCAGGCACATCGCCTGGGCGCACAACTGGACCTCATCGCAGACATCGATCTTCGGCTTGCCACGCTTGTACTCGACGGGGAAGGGCCTGTAGCTCCCTTCAAGTCTGGGAACCGCCGCACCGTCCGCATCCGCATGGAACTCGACCACATCGGCCTGCCCGACCAGCCCCAGCACGAGCGAGCGGAGCCTCAGCCCGCGCACGATGCGAACCCCGTCGCGGCTCTCAGCCTCAGTCTCATGCACCTTCTCATGCAGCCCCCGCCCCTCGGCCGTAAACACATTCTCCGTCCACACCTGCTCGATATGGATCAACGCGCACTGCCGTGGGCAGAACACCAGGTGCTGCAACGCGGAAATCGGAATCAATTCGTCTTCGGAGTACACGATTTTATGCTATCGTCAAGCCAGTTTTGTTCATCTTGAGTATTGGCAACACTCCCTGCATATAGCCGAGAAAGTCCGGGTCATAGTCGTACTCCCATACATACAAGCCGTATTCGTCGTCCGACGAATCGAAGATGGGTTTGAGCCGGAGAGAGTCGATTTTTGACGCCCAAAGCTGAACACAATGCCTCTGTAGTTCATTGGATGCCATGCGGAAGCCTTTTTTCAGTCTTGCAGCTATGTCCCTGTCAACCAAGACAGTTCGCGTTTCGCTGTCGATTACGCGGCACAACCTGGCGACATCAGGGTATTCCATTTCGCGTTCCTTTGTGAGGATTTCACGAGCCTTTCTGTTCTTGTGATCCGTCATCTCGCGAGTGAACGCTTTGTCAAGAATCGCCTGAAGGTCATACTGGTCGAATACACTCTCATCAAATAGGCCATCCAGCACCCTCTTGGACAATGCGAATGAGGGGTTCTCGTTGTAGAAGGGAGGATCGCAAACTCGGAAATCCCACACTTCTGAAGTCTGGTACTCACTATTGCGGTTAACCCGACCGCCAATCTGTACAAGGCTGGTGAGAGAACATGACTCCCTGAAGCCAGTTCTGAAAGAGAAGTCGACACCAGCCTCAACACAGCTTGTCGCCACAAGCGTCCAATCGGCGCAGGAGTATTTAAGCTTCTCCTTCACACGTTCCATGATCAAACTCCTGTGTATCGGCGCAAGAGCAGTTGACAGATGAAGCACGTCGAGACCCTTCTTCCTCATGCTGTCTGCAAGCACCGCAGCAGACTGCACTGTATTCATGATGACAAGTCGCGGCCCTCTCTTACTTATGACCCATTCAACAAGCGATGTGCCGGTAAACGGCTTTACCTCCCTTTTAGGAATGATGCGTCTGCTCTCCTGCGTGCGCATTTCAGCCGCAAGCTTCGAGGCAACAACATCGTGTACTGGCCGTCTGACGGCAGTTGGATGGATAAACTCTGGAAGCTCCCAAAAGCGACATAGACTGCCACTGGCAAAAACAATAGTGCCTCGCCATTTCTCAGCGAAGGCATCAAACCATTCCCATATCTGAGGCCACATGTGGACGGGAACCGCAGCGTGCGACTCATCGACGAACACAGCACTTCCCGGCAACTGATGAAACTTCCGAAGGCGTGTCGGGTGATTTGACGCGAGTGTTTCGAAGAACTGTACGGCAGTTGTGACAATGACGGGACTTCTCCATAGCGTAGCCATTCCCCGCAAGGCAATATCCTTGAAGTCGGCCTGATGATGATGCTCGGCAACGACTTCATCAGGGTTTTCGTCAGACAAAACCAAGGCCTTCCGGTACACATCAACTGACTGCCGGATGATATTTGTGTAGGGAAGAACAACAAATACTCGCCGCAGGTTCTGTTCCTGCGCGACTCTGAGCAGATACGCCATTACGGCCGTGGTTTTTCCAGTACCCACAGGAGCATCGCACGCGAGGATTCTGCTCACAGATAGCGGGACATTCCTGCACTCGTTATAGAATGCCTGCCGAGTCGCATTACGTTCTTTGTCGGCCTTGGCAACTCCACGGCCGAGGGACGACACATACTGATCTAATGCCAGAATCCGCTCAGCCCATCTGGCTGGTATTTGCTTTGTCTTCGTCTCTTCTCCATAGTGGCGAGTGGTGTCAGAGTAGTCCGCGTCAACCAGACATGATAAGGCGAGTCTGCGTGTCAACCCGCATTTATCTAAAGGCGGCACCGCCTGTGCTGCGGGCATTAGGGGCAAGCCGCAGGCTGTGTGCTTCCCGACATACTCGTCAAGGTGAGAGTCTACATGCTCTGATACTTCCAGAATCCGAAATGGCTTATTGCCCTTCTGTCGCTCGTTCTCCTGACTGAACAGACCTGCATGATGAGCCGCAGCAATTACCGCGGATTCTTGTCTCTTCAAGAGAAGCAGCGCCTTTGTTCCGGCGTCTTCGTGCCTTACAGGAAGCTTCTTTTTCGACTCGCTTCTCAGAATGTCCTGATTGGCCTTGTCCAGCTTCCCAAGGTCGTGATAGATGGCAGCCGCCTTGACCATCTCGACAAAGCGAACTTTATCCCCGGAATAGAAACCAGCGGCCGCCAGTGCATTCTCCACGGCCCGCCCTTCAACTCCAGAAACGTGCTTCTGGTATGGCTGCGCGGGACTATCGCCATGCGGACTATGGGCAAGCGGCTCAGGCATTCTTACACCAATCCGGCAGTTTCACAGAGAGGTCGCAGAAGTTCGTCACCCTATCCTTGAGCGTATCGGGAAGAGCCGGTGGCACGTCGTACTCCTTATCCATGCTCAGAGAGGAGGGAACATCATTGTTCTTGTCTTTCTTTGAGGGCGTGAGGGCATCAATGAACGCAAACTCCGAGAACGACCCGAGCGAGTCTTCATGTTCGCCGTACCACGCATGGCGGACCTCGACCAGATTTCGCGAAACGGATTTGGTGCCTGCGTATGCACACTTCAGCAGGGCCAGCATTATCGCGATATCCTTCGCCTTACAACCGCTCTGTCTTGCCGCCACTGGATTCACAAAGAAAGGCATACAGTATACACCGTGCTCAATATGGCGATCTCCCAATGGTGCCATCCCTCTATCCTTCCCTTCTTGAGCGGAAGTCTTTTTTGTGAGAGTCTCCCTTTCGACTCTCACACGTGCAACCGACAGACCTAAGCCAAACTGAGCAACACCCGTCCTGATGTATTTGCGGTCTGTTTTTCCTCCACCATCGGGTGCATCCTCTCCTTTCTCAAGAAAAGTTGCACCGAATACTCTTGCATCCCAATACTTATTGGCCACACCTTGTCCGTCAGTCTGGGAATCGATAAGTGTTAAAACCTTCTTCCACGCTTCGGTAGCATCTTGGATATCTGCGAACCCACGATTGCGGGATTCCATGATGGCAAAGTCTTCGGGCGTCTCAATATTAAGCTGGTTCTTGACGGCTGCCCATATGTCAGAGGACTTATCTTCCACCAAGTCCCGCAACTTGCGTTTGAAGGAGACGCCGGTGATGATTCCTTTGCCATCATGCGACCGAGTCCGCGGGTCGCTCTCTCTGTCCGGGTCGCCGTTGGGATTGCAGTTTCGTACTTCAATGATCAATAGTCCTGTAGCCCTTTTAATCTTTGCCATGGGTAAACCTCCTATTAGTTTTGTTCTGCTTCTGATTCAAGTCCCTTGGTTGATGCGAGATATCCAAGCAGTATCTCCGCCTTCATCGTCCCGCTGCACTGCTCTGGGAGACCGATGTCATGCAATGTCTTTGCCAGCGGTTCATAGCGGACCAGTGTCTTCCTGGCTTCCCGCACGGCGATCCTTTTCTGCTCACTGGCCTCATCGGTGCTGCCTGCCTCCGGTTCGCGTGTGGTCTTCGCCCATCCGGCGTAGACCCTCATCCGGTCTGCAAGGTCTTCGACCGCGAGCCGAGGATTGTCGAAGGCACGAGGCATCATTGCATTGCCTATCAAGGAAGGCGGCAATGAGTTGTTGCGGACTACGACACAATAGTCCTTGTGGAGAATGTCCGCCAAGGCAAGAAATCCTCCAATCTTGAACGCAGCATCTTTCATATAGCTCTCCTTACTTCGGTAATTGGCATCCAACAGAAGCCCTAGCAGACTGATTGCCCGCAAGGCATCCTTTCTCGAACCAGATGAATACTTTTGGAATCGCTCCTGATCGCAACTGTGCTTCGCACCAAAGAGGCCGACAAGTAGCGGCTCATAGTCCTGCAAAGTCAGGTTCAGCATCTTCTGGCACGCATCTTTCCATTTACCTTCCTTCCTGAGCATGAAGTCGAGCACTTCGCCAAAGCTCACACCCCTGACGTCACGAGTGTCAAGCCCAAGAGAAATATACTTGTGAGACAGTATCTTGACTATCTCCTCAGGATAAGGAACGGGCGGGCTGGCAATGACAGCCTTCTCACCCTTTTGATTTGGCGGCAACATCAACTCGATGACAGGCAGATTCCCTTTGACCGCCCGCTGCCATTGCTCAATTGCCTTAAAGAACCTGTCGACAGCGAAGGATTCAGAAAGAACGACTTGGGCCTGCCCCTGTGATACGTCACGGATGACAAAGAGATTCAGTTTCGACTTCGGTCTTTGCTTGGCAACACCTTTGAGGGCGCTACAGACTGTCCCGGCATCGGATTCAAACTGCTTCACAATGCTGTCCTGATCGGTTCCAAAGATGTTCGCAACTTCGGCGGGGATATCAGGTATGCCATCGACATAGACAATGAGTAGATCCTGCTTCTCTGATTTTCTCTTCCCCTGCTTTCTGTATTCACCCCTTGCAATACCCCGCCACGTTTTGCCAAATCTATTATCGCCAAAGCTACCGTCATCAGTTATCCACAAAAGGGCCTTTGTTACATCTATTGCTTCACTTCGGGACGTCGGTATGATGTCGTAGTCCTCAAGTCCGTAGCGAGTGTTGCACTTGGCTTGGCTGAACATTGAGAAAAGCGGGAATTCCTTGGGTAGCACAGGGAGACGAACTGTTGGGAACGGCGAGCGCAGAACATCGTCTTTCCCAGAGTAAGAGCATTGCTGCGGATCAGCTTTCTGTACATCTGGTTTCGCGCCCAACTCGAAGGGGAGCGCAGCTTCGAGAGCACCACGGATGGCCCGCCCATAAATGCTTCCGTTTGCCAGATCGAAGGCGAACTGGATATTGGATTTCTTTGGGCCAATGATTATCTTGTTCGCCAATTCCCGGCTGAACCTGCCCTTCTCTGCGGCCTCGGCGACATTTGCAGTGATCGACTGGAATAGCGTGCCAATATCTTGGCTAACGCACATAAAAGCCTTTGCGAAAGCAACAATGGTCTCTACCCCCTCATTACCACAGCTTCTTTCTAACGCTGCCAGTTCTGCTGCTTTTGTGCTCCGCAAACGCGCCAATAGCTGCTGGTCTTTACCCTTCAGACTCGCAAGAGGAGTGGCCAACCGAATTACAGGAAAACTGTTCTGGTTGCCTTCGCGGATGGTCCATAGACTCTCTGCCTCCTCGCCAGTCAACTCGGCAACGTTCGAGACCGTCCCGTCGGTATCCAAAACGACTTTCACTATTTTTCCGAATGATAGGCCCGGACTCTTTACTCTGGGGTGATAGGAAGGCAACTCTATCTTGTTTTGTCTGAGAGCATTGAGCAACATGTATGATTCACTGAGCATTGCCTTGCCCTCCTCGCTGATAGAACATGACTCCTTCAGCAATGCTGACGTTCTGAACATAGGCAGGGCTGAGTTGCCTATTCGCCCACATGGAATAGAGCATTGAAGGAATTGACTCCTCTACAGTGGGTTCCGGTCGGATCGGCCGGCCGGTCGGGTCTTTCTCACGCAGCGGTCCAAAATAGCTGGGGACAAATTCCTTCCAACCGAGACAAGGAACATAAAAATTCTGAAAACCATTGAGCCGATCGTAGAACTTGTCAATGAACACCCTGCGGTGGCCCTGCACGTCCATCCGTTCTCGTGTGCCATTTCTGCCTTTGCCACGTGTGCTCCGCTTAACCACGGCCTTGGCGTATATCCGATAACAGACATCTACGAGAATGGTGGCTATCAACTGATAGTTGTCGGTTCCTGGCTTCCTGAGAGGCCCATGATAGTTCGTCACGTACCGTTCGTAACGAAGAGGGCGGCAGATTTCAACACACAGCGGCTCAACATAAATGGACTTGAAGCGCAGCACCGCATCAAACATGCCCTTGGCCGCTGAGTAGGTCGGCGCGGGGTACGAGATCGGCGTTGAGCCGGTATCTGGGCGCATGAACATTGCTGCCGGTCCGGCAATTTCGAAGGCTATGTCATATTCTCTGTCCATGTATTTTCCTCCTAATCAAGGACTTGGATTACTTGTCGTAGCCAGATCGTGCATAGTGGCGAGACTCCCTGCTGTGTGCATAGAACTCACTCGCGGTCATAGGTCAGACCCTCTGCGGGGGAAACGTCACCCCCGCGCGGCAAAATAAAGCCCCAACCCGATTGCTGATCCCTCTAACGCCGTATTTTCTTCCCTCGGAGCTATGGCTTCCAACACTTCCAATATCCTGTCACATTGTAGGGGATTTTGGTTGCCGGGCAATGGTAATCTGGGAAAGAAATTGTCGATACGGCAGCAATTTGACAGCAAAGAAACAAGCGGAGAACAACCCTTGAGCCGAAATCGCGGTTTTTCGGCCAAGAACGCAGGTGAGCAACGGACACAGAATCTGAAGGTCATTCCATTATGCCTTCGGCACTTCGGAAGCATCCCCATGCACCAGTCCGGCGACCACGGCCAACCTGTACGCCGATGTGTCTTTCGAGGCCATGCAGGCCGGCGTGAGCATCGGGCTTGACGCGGGCAGAACGGGTAGTATGCTATGCATGTGAAACGTGTGAATTCGATAGCGAAAACCTGCTCATCAATCGCGTCCAGGGTAGCTATTCCGGCAACGGATAGCGCGCCCTTCTCACTATCGAGCGCCACTAACCCCTGGACACGATCTGCTTTTCCCAATTCGAGGCAGCGATGAACCACGACCCCGCAATAAAACCTAAGCAGATCCAAAGCGAGGTGGACGGTCTGCTCGAAAAACATCCCTGGCTCTGGGAGGAATTCGCGCGTCACGCGAAGCACTTCAAGGCGTGCTTCGTGGCGTGGAAGTCCTTCCAGGACGGCCTTCCGCCGGCTACAAATGCGATAAGGGAACGGCGCACTCGATGGTCCGAGAGATCAGGGCCCCTGTTGGGCGGCATTCGTCGAGGGAAGGGATTTCGGAGAGATACTCCCAAAGGTCCTCTCTGCCCGTCCACCTGGGAGATCGAAGATAAGATGTGCTGCCACTATGTGACCGTAGGAATCATTCGAGACGAGCTGGGCGGAGACAGAAACGACAAGACTCTCGTCAGGCACATTCTGCGCGACCAAGATCCCGCAAGGGATGCTTATGCCTTCACGCTGTACTTGATGGGAGACGCGGAATTCAAGGGAAACCCACGGAACGTAGTCTACACGCTCGCCAGTCTCGACGATGCCCTGGCGTGGGTCAGACAGGATGTTGCGAAAATCGCCCGGCAGCGCGACCAGCAGTCGCGCTCGGGTTCGCCGCCTTCACACACGCCCCCCACCGCGATTTCTTTTTCGAGGAACCACATGACCCGTGAAGAAATCCTGCTCGAAGTGCACAAGCATATTGACGACTTCTTTCGGGGGAAGTGGATTGAATTCCGCGAGAAGGTCGAAAAGTACACCGAGAGATGCGCTGATCTCTCCCAGCAGGCACGCCAGGCCTACTCCCCACCATCTGCGGACGAAGCCGAGCAGATCGGGAAGGCAAGCGTAGAGGCTCAACGGCAATTGGAGAAGGCAAAGCAGAAGCGCCGTCGGGTTTCTATTTCCTGGCGGCAGGTCGAAGAGAAATACGACAGGATTTTCAAGGAAAACCGGCAGAAGTACCACAACGCCAAAAAGCAATTGCCGCCGGCGGAAATGCCGGCGTTCTTCAAGGGCCTCGACCGCAAACTGATGCCTCACCGCAAGAAGCTCCGCCAACTGGCGTGGAGATGGCAGGTTTTGGACGAAGAGATCCCTCGTCTGGAATACCAGACAAATGTCGGATGCTATTCGCCTGGGCCAAGCGATCAGCCGCCCGGTGAAGGATACGTGAGGGCCGGGGGGATGCTTGGAGCGCTGAAAGGCGATGCGTTTGTGAGATTTTTCGGCTGTACTCTCTTCTGGAAGCCCGCCGACCTCGTGAATCCCGCCTCGTGGTTCGGCCTTACCCCTGACTCTCCGCAGGTGAAACTGTCTTGGGACGATCAGGTTTTGCATGATGCCGTCGTGCTCTGTGTCGCCTATGACGATGCGGTAAAAGACCAAGGCGGCGTGCCGCGCATTTATCCGAACGGGACGTATGATCGGCGCCTGTATTTCCGGTGCGACGAGTTTGTCCGGGCTCTGGCGGAACGATTGCGGCAACCGGAGAGCGACGTCGTAGTGCAGTCGGCCTGGAAGGGCGTCGAGGCGCGCTTACCCCGGCCCGAGCCACCCGCCCTGCGGAACGACGCGGACAAGGGGGAAGGGACGCAGAGCGAGACGAGCGAGCAGTCGCCAACAACAAACAGAGAAAAGCCTTGGGACAAATCCTGCAAGGGCTTCATACACTTGGGAGTCGCACGCCAACGATACTGCACAAGCGGGAAAGCCCCAAAGGTGCCATGTTTAAGTAAGCGGTGCAAACCCGATGGCCCCTTTGACTACATGAGAAAACGAGGCAAGGGCGCTCGTGTGCATGAACAGCAATTTGCAGCTTGGGCGCACGAAAAGGGTTATACCGTACAAGCGGTGCGGGAAGCCGAAGCCTTGGTAGTGGCCCATAAAAACAGTCCAGCCGGACGCATGGAACGTCTACACAAAGAAAACGACGTGAACTGGCAAGAAGAAATACCCAAGGACAGGAGCCGGTAGCCCTTCTCACTTTCCGCGCACTTTCCAATAGTCCGGAAAGTGCCTCCTGAATCCCCATTCTCACCCATAAGAACTGCCTTTTTCTGCTTTTTCACTTTCCGCGCACTTTCCCTCATCAGCGACTTGTATGCTTGCGCGTATGACGCAGGCGCAAGCACATAAACTGTTCATCACTGCCGCCGTTCGATTCAGGCGATTAGCGAGAGAGTTTGCCGAGGCCGAGAAGGAACTGGCCGAGGCTGAAACCGTCTACTTTGGCGACGACCAGACTACGCAATCCAAACGTACCCCCCAAACACCCCATGCCAAACCGGCGGCCAGTTGAAAAGGAGATGTCCTATGTCCCTAAAAAAGAAGGCCGCTCCGGACTCCCACGTCCTGCGAGCGGCGGGCACTACGCAACGGCTACCATATCATCGCCCTTGGCACTCGTCAACGGCTTTTCGCAAAATCTTGCCGATACGCGATCGCCGAGCACCGTTGCCGCCGGCACCGGCACGTCCACCTGCCCCGACCCCGGCACGGCGGTCGGCCGCGTTGAGCGACGGCACGGGCTTGGCGCTGTTGGTGGTTTTGTTGGCACTGCAAGGCAATCAACTGGCGGCCCATGAACGGGCAGCGAGTTGGCGTCTTGCGGATGGATGGGTGCACCAGATTATTGAGGCTGGGCACATGCAGGGGGCGGCAGCGTGATATCAACAACCTCAAGAATCGGGCATGTCCGAATTCTGCCGGTCGCTGCGATCCGCCCAGCGCCGGAGAACGTCACTCTCTACCGACCCATCGACCCGGACGACCCGGACGTGCAGGCCCTGGCCGACAGCATCCGGGAGCACGGCGTTCAGGAGCCGCTCGTCGTATCTGCTGATGGATGGATTCTCAGCGGCCACCGGCGCCATGTAGCTGCTCAGATAGCTGGCTTATCTGAGGTGCCCTGCCGCATCCATCCGATTCGCCGGGATGCCGACCCGGATGGATTCCTGAGACTCTTGCGCGAGTTCAACCGGCAAAGGGTAAAGACCTTCGATGAGCAGGTACGCGAGGAAGTGCTGTCATCAGACCCCGAGGAAGCCTATGCCGCTCTACTGGTTCACCGATACCAGCAATCTCAGATTCAGGTGGCAACGCTGGACATCGGCATCACCAGGAGCCGGGCACAGATCACCAAGGCCAAGATTCCATTCCTGTCCGCGATAGAAACAGTGCTCACAAAGTACAAGGTCTTCTGGCCGCTATCCGACCGCCAGATTCACTACGCACTGTTGAACGACCCGCCCTTGATTCACGCGAGCAAGCCGGATTCAAGCTATCAGAATAACGACCGCAGCTACAAGGCCCTGACCGACCTACTCACCCGCGCCCGCCTCCAGGGGTGGATTTCATGGGAGGCCATAGACGATGTTACCCGGCCTGTGGCCCTATGGGAGGTCCACAACGATGTCAGCACGTTCATCCGTGAACAATTCGACGGCTTCCTCAAAGGGTACTGGCGAAACCTGATGCAGTCCCAGCCCAATCACATCGAAATCGTCGTCGAGAAGAACACCGTCGAGTCTATCAGCAAGCGCATCGCCGCAGAATATACCATCCCCCTGACCAGCGGCCGCGGCTACTGTTCCCTGCCGCCCCGTCGAGCTATGGCCCAGCGCTTCCGGCAAAGCGGCAAAGAAAACCTGATTCTCCTGATGCTGACCGACTTCGACCCGGATGGTCAGGAGATCGCCGCCAGCTTCGCACGGTCCATGCGGGATGATTTCGACATCATAGATGTCGTGCCCGTCAAGGCCGCACTGACCGCCGAACACGTACAACGGTTCAACCTGCCGCCGAGAATGACCGCCAAGGAAAGCAGCAGCAACTACAAGAAGTTTACGAAGGAACATGGTCATAACGTCTATGAACTGGAAGCACTTGCCCCGTCCGACCTACAGATGGTCCTCCGAGAAGCTATCGAATCCGTCATCGACCGCGAGGCCCTGAACCATGAAATCGTGATGGAGAAGCAGGACGCCGCCCACCTCGATGTGCTGCGGCGGCAGGTGCGGTCTGCGATAGGAGGGCTGGACATTCAAGGGCAGGGGGCCACACCATGCTGAATGTGAACACATACCTGCAATCAGAGCACTGTCGCAGCCAACTTCTGCCTACGCTGAAATATGTAGCTCAACTGCACGCTCGCTCCGGCGGAATTACTGAAATACGGATTCCTCAGCAGGGTAAGACGTATGCAGGATGGTACGACGTTGGAGAGGAGGAGCAGATGGCCAAGGCGATTGCTCCTTTTGTCGGCAGAGCGAATGTGTACTTTACGCTGAACGCAGTCCGAAAAGAACTGTTGGAGCGAGCACACGCCACGCTCAGGCGAGCACCGGCGGGCTTTTGCACGACCGACGACGACATCATCAGTATCAACCTATTTCCTGTCGATATTGACCCTGTACGAACTGAGGGCTACGAGAGGGACTCGGCCACGGGCGTTGAAAAGGGCCAAGCGATCCGCAAGGCAGGAGAAGTGAAAAGCTGGCTGAGTGACCACGGGGTTTCTACCATCGATGGGGACAGCGGGAACGGAGGTCATCTGCTCGTCCCGATGCTTCCGTGCCGTCCGCATCAATGCAAGGAGATTGTGGCCGGAGCCAAGGCTTTGGGCGAAATGTTGGCGGAGCAGTTCAATGACTCGACAGCGACAATCGACACGGGCGTCTACAATGCCAGCAGGATTTTTAAGCTCTACGGCACACTGGCCATGAAGGGGGAGGACACCCCCGACCGGCCACACCGCTGGGCATCCATCGACCTGTCCAATCCACCTGAACCCATCGACCTGCTTGAGGTGCTGAAGGATCAGGTCGAGTCCTATCGACCGCGACGGCAAGAGATCGTGCCGGCTGGAGCTGCCGGTGAGGCTATTGAGGTAGGAACACGTGATGTCAAGTTGACCTCTCTGGCAGGCACCATGCGTCATCGAGGAATGACCCCCGATGAGATTTACGTTGTTTTGCAGCAGGTTAACAAACGTTGCACCGAACTACTACCTGATACGGATTTGCAGCGAATCGCCCGAAGCATCGGTGGTAAGCCGCCGGGGGATACCCACTTCAACCTGACCGACGCCGGCAACGCCGAGCGGTTCGCTGCTCAGCATGGCGACCGGATCAAGTTCTGCTGGACCTGGAGGAAATGGTTGTACTACGACGGCACTCGCTGGAATCCAGAGACAGGCGAAGAGAAGGCGCGGCACATGGCCTTACAGACCGCACGGAGCATTCTCGCGGATGCGGCGGCAACAGAGGACCAGGATAAACGAAGGCGGGTGGCGGCATGGGGGCTGCAATCCGAGAGCAACAATCGCATCCAGGCGATTCTGACGCTGGCACGGTCGCTGCCAGATATTGCCGTTTACGCAGATTCTTTGGACACCGGTATCTTCTCGCTCAACTGCCTCAATGGAACCATCGACCTCACGACCGGACAACTCAGGGATCACGATCCGGCCGACATGCTCACGAAGTTGTGCCCCGTTCGATACGACCCTGATGCTCGGCTGTCACTGTGGGATGATTTCCTGCGAACGGTCACCAACGACGACCCCGCGATGATGGACTTCCTACAGGCCGCCACGGGATACGCGCTGACCGGTAGTACGCAGGAAGAGAAGCTTTTCTTTGTGCACGGCGACGCTGCGACTGGTAAGAGCACGTTCGTGGAGGGGCTGAAGGCGACCTTGGGCAGCTACGCCGCCACAGCGGACTTCGAGAGCTTCTTGAAGCGAGATAGTGTCGGCGGCCCCCGCAACGATATCGCCAAGTTGGTGGGGGCGCGACTGGTGGTCTCCATCGAAGTGGACGAAGGAAAAACCCTGGCCGAAGGACTCGTGAAAGTGCTTACGGGCGGGGATACCGTCTCCGCGCGGTTCCTGTACTCGGAGAGCTTTGAGTTCGTGCCGCAGTTCAAGCTTTGGTTGGCGGCAAACCATGCACCGAGAGTCCGGGACGACGACGAAGCCATGTGGCGACGCATCCTGCGGATACCCTTCAATCACGTTATCCCTAAAGACGCCAGAGACCCCATCGTGAAGCTACGGCTTCGCGACCCCAAAGTGGCAGGATCGGCCATACTCGCGTGGGCCGTTCGAGGCTGTCTGAAATGGCGGCAGTCTGGTTTGATTGTGCCCTCGGTGGTGGAGAGTAGCACCCAGGAGTACCGCCGGAGCCAGGACCCATTGCGTGAGTTTTGCGAGGAGGAGTGCAAGTTCGCACCCCAAGCCTATGTCCCCGTTCACGAGATGCGAGGCGCCTACGAGCAGTGGGCCAAAGATGTGGGTATACGGTATCCGGTCGGTCCAAGAGAGTTCAACAAGCGACTTCGTGCGCGAGGCTGCGAGAGTAAGCCAAAAAGGTATGCCGACAATGTCGGCGACGAGCGAGTCGGCAAGTGCTGGACAGGGGTAACCTTGATTTCCCGGACTCGATACGACTATTCCGAGACGGGGGTATTTGGCGATTCGGATTGTCCACTATCGGATGATTTTGTAACCGAAACGAACCCTGAAAGATGTGAAGATGGGCAAGACGCACCTGTCTGAGGCGGAAGCCATGAAGGATTTTGTAACCAAAAGAACCGCGTTTTTGACCCTTGTAACCAATGTAACCACTTTTTCCATAACTTTTCCAGCTTTCTCTCTCATGGGGGACTTTACTGGAAAACTGGTTACAAGTGGTTACAGGTTACAAGTCGGTTGCGGACACTTGTCAAAAAAGGCGGACAAAACCTATGAATAACCGACATCAAAAGTCTGGAATTTCAGAAGGAAGAGGGAAGCAGAGTTTCGCTATGGGAGAATCGCATGATGGGTGATTTCAACCACGTCATCCTGCATGGCCGGCTCGCCCGCGATCCGGAGCTTTCGTACACGCCGAACCAGACGGCCATCTGTAAGTTCAGCCTGGCCTCGAACCACAAGTGGACGGGCAGGGACGAGCAAGAGCGCGAGGAGGTTCTATTCGTTGAGTGCGTGACCTTTGCATACATGGCGAACCGGGCGATGAAGTACGGGGCCAAGGGCGCGGAGGTGCTCATTGAGGGGCGGCTGAAGCTCGATACCTGGACCAGCCAGGACGGCGTCAAGCACAGCCGCCACAGCATCGTCGTGGAGCACCTGTTCCTCGACAAGCCGGATCCCGAATCCCAGCCGGCGGCTACGGGGTCAAGCGGCAAGCCGACAGAGCCAGGAACCCAACCGCCGGGTCCACTGACGGGGAACGAGATCCCGTTTTAGCCGAGGAAAAAGAGCATGGATACAACACAGAGAATCAATGAACCGGTCGCGGCCGCTTCGACCGGCAGGGAGAAACAGCAGGATGGCGCCCGGGATCCACGAGACGCCAAGGAACGATTGCGGCGGGTGTTGGGGGCCGTGGGCGATTTCCTCAGCAACGCCGGCACCGGCAGGCTTCCCCGCCGAACCATAAAAAGCGGGCGATTTGGGGGCCCAAAAACAAGCGTAGGACAAGCTTTCGGCCAGAATCGCTGTTCTTTGTTCGAAAACGCAGGTGGGCGACGGTCTGGCAATCCGAAGCCCGGTATTCTTCGTGACGTTCAGTAGGACCTATGGACAAGCTGTTACTCAAATCCGAAGATGCAGCCGAAGTGCTCGGGATCAGCCGAACGCACTTGTACCAATTGACTGCGACGGGCGAGATTGGCCCACGTCCCATCAAGCTGGGGAAGTGTAGTCTATGGAATGCTCTGGAACTCAAGGCATGGGTCAGTTGTGGTTGTCCAGCACGTCAAGAGTGGGAGCGTATCCGCGCGGAGCGAAGGGAACGCGGACCGAGTGACGGCGAAAAAGATGAAGAAAATCGGAATTAGGGGCTTGACTTTCATGGAACAGATCGTACAATCTGAGTTGCATAGACATGACAACCCAATAGAGAAAAGACCCGCCGGGGGCACTTCTTGGCCGCCTTCGGCCAGTCGTGTCTATGCAGCCTCGGCGGGTTTTCTTCTTGAAGGGAACAGGAGATGAGGATTTACCGAGAAAGCTATTCAAAGCCGTTGCCGGAGGGCGCGAAGGTCCTCACGCGGAAAGACGGCAAGTACGCTCGCTTCACCAACGGACGCGGCCGGCAAAAGGAAGCCCGGCTCACCAGGGACGGGGACCGAATCCTTGTCGAGACGAGCCATTGGCACGTTGACTTCGACGACAATTCCGGCATCAAGCGGACCCTCAAGGGCTTCACCGACCAGGATGCCACACAGCGATTGGCCGACAACGTGCAAAGGCTCTTGAACGTCAAGGCCGGCAATCTCCCTCTCGATAGGGAGTTGCAAAAGTACCTTGAGGGGTTGCCGAGCCCGATTAAGCAGGGGCTCATCGGCTTTGGCCTGCTGGACCAAAGGCGCACGGCCGCCGGCCGGACCTTGAATGAACTCATGGACGAATTCGAACAGTCCCTGCGGGCTCAGGAACTCAGCGAATCGCACATTCACGACAGCGTTTCCCTTGCCCGCATCCTGTTCAGAGATTGCGGTTTCAAGTACTTCTCCGACATCAACGCCAACCGGGTCGAGACGTATCTGAAAGACCTCCGCAACGGCGCAATCATCAGGGATGAATCGAAGAAGCCGAAGAAGCTGAGTTTTCGCCGGTCGAACGCCTACTTGAAGGCGGCAAAGCTTTTCCTCAATTGGCTCATCAAGCGCGGATACGTCCACGAATCACCATTGCAGCCGTTGAAGGAACTGGACTACAAGCTTGACCGCCGACACGTCCGAAGGGCGCTGACCATTGACGAACTTCGGCGGCTGCTGTACGCGACGGCTAACGGCCCGGAATCGCATGGAATGTCCGGCCATGAGAGATATCTGTTGTATCGCTTTGTCACAGAAACAGGTCTGAGGGCCGATGAGATCAGGAAGCTCCGCAAGGTGGACTTTGATTTCAATGCGGGTACGGTTACAGTCAAGGCCGAGACGGCAAAGGGCAAACGCCAGGACACGCAACATCTCAGCCCTGGGCTATCTGCCGAGCTTCGGGATTTCCTTGCGGCCAAGCTGCCTGATTCAAAGGCGTTCGGCGGGAGATACGCGGCACTTGACGACAAGACGTCGGATATGCTTCGGTCCGATCTGGCAAGAGCGGAGATCCCGTACAAGGATGAAGCTGGCCGGGTCTTTGACTTCCATGCACTACGCGGGCAGTGTGCCACGCTGCTGGCCGCCAGCGGAGCAAGCATGAAAACGGCACAGACTATTCTTCGCCATCGCGACATCAACTTGACTGCGAACGTCTACACGCACGTCCTACGTGGCCAGGAAGCTCAGGCGGTGGCGAGCATTGCGGACCTGTCTTACACTGCCCTGGAAGCTCAGGTTGCCGTCAAGAGCGGCACTGATGACAGGGTGGTCGGCAACGAAAGCTTGTCGAAAGCTTGTTTCTCAGACGGACGGTCACGGACGGCTGCGAACGGCAGCGCCGAAATACCCGTTAATGGCGAGCCGCAAACCGCGTTTTTCGCTCAGGAAAATCGGTCGTTGCAGTCTTCGGAACCGGCGGTTGGGGGTTCGAGTCCCTCCGGACGCATAATCACCAGCCAGACCCCTCACTGCTCTTGTGAGGATTCGCACCCCATCGAATCGGCAAATTCCTCGTGGGGGCGGCCTACAGGCCCGCGTAGTTAGCTTCAGCGATGGGTCGCTATCGACTGCCAGCCACCCATCAACGATTGGTGAAAGCGAGAGATTGGGCCGGAAAGAGAAGAGATATGGGTCTGTTAGGGTGGGCACTGGTTTTCCTGGTCGTGGCCGTCGTTGCGGCTGCCCTGGGATTTGGTGGTGTGGCTCGGTAGCGGCGGGGATGGCCAAAGTGCTGTTTTTCATTTTCGTTGTGATTTTCATTGTGCTCCTGGTGATGGGTCTTTGGGGAGCCGGGACAGTAGCGGTTTAGGATTCTAATTATGGAAACGGAAACGACAAAAGCATCGGTGAGCAAGGATGTTGAGAACTTGAAGAGCGATGTGCACAAATTACGGAAAGACATGGCCGGCATACTCGATTCCGCCGCGTCTTCCAGCAGGGATGCGATCATGAGAAGTCGAAATAGATTGCGAGAAGCGATAGCGGAACTGGAAGGCAAGGCAAAGGACCGCCTTCGGGATACCTCGGATACTCTCAAAGAGCGCGGCTCCGAGAAGATGGATAATTGGCGGGCCCGGGTGGAGGATCGGCCGGTGACGGCCATCACGATCGCCTTCGTCGCCGGGCTGGTCTTCGCCTCCATCTTTGCCAGGAGATGGCGCTGAGTCGCTCCCGGGCGGGCGCAACCGGAGCCATTGTGGGCGGTAGCCTTGTCGCGGACAGAACAGTCGCTGCATGAGGAAACTTGCCGCGTGCTTTGTGTCAACGGAAGCCGCGATGCGGCGCGCCCGGGTCGTCCGCCATGTGAAAAGGAGTTGAGGCATGCCTTTCAAGAGCAAGAGTGATCTGCCAAAACAGGTCAAAAGCGCGTTGCCATCCAAGGCGCAGGAGATCTACGAATCCGCGTACAACGACGCGTATGACCGGTACAAGGACAAGAACAAGCGGCGCGGCGACGAGTCGCGCGAGGAGACCGCCGGCCGGGTCGCTTGGTCCGCCGTCAAACGGAAATACAAAAAGAGCGATGACGGCAAATGGCACCCCAAGTCATGAGGTCTGCCTGCCGGACCGGTTGCGGGGTCGCCGGACCCCGTATTCCTCATCGTACGGCACCTCACGCCCTGCGACTATCAGATTGCTGCGTTGCGCGCGCAATGACATACAAAGGCCCCGGCCACAAGTCTGACGTATACCCTCTGGGGGCATAGGCCAAAAGAAGCTTGCATTGGTGCCTCCCCAAAGGTATAATAATATCGTTGAAAGAGCGGCGATGTGCCAACGAGGAGGTCGTGGTGCCGCCGTGTTGGGGGACGGACCCCGGTTCCACAGGATGAGTTCAAAGTGGGTGCCATGTCCACGTTTGCGTAGACATCCTTACGCAAGCGTGAGCACAGCACCGATGTTCAACTCAAGACTCGACGCGAAAGATTTATAACTCCACGGATGGTCGAGGCGTTCATGACGCATGCGCTTTGTTCGCGCGTACGCTTAACGACGGGGAAAACACACGGAGGATAGATTGAGGAGGAGTACGATGAGATACCTGAAGATATCCAATGTGCTATGGGTAATTGCCTGCGTGGTGACGTGCACGGCTGCCACAGCGGCGGCTGGCGGCTTGCGCGCATGGGGCCAGGACTATGACGGCCAGGTGACCGGCTTGCCCGCGGGGCAGGACTACACAGCCCTTGCCGCCGGCGATGCACATGGGTTGGCACTGCGGTCCGACGGCACGATCGTGGCGTGGGGACAGAACGACGACGGCGAATGTAACGTGCCGGCCGGCACGTACAAGGCCATCGGGGCCGGTGCCGATTTCAGCCTTGCGATTCGCAACGATGGCTCGATCGCGGCCTGGGGAAGTGATGTGCAGGGACAGGTCTCTCGCGTGCCCGTGGGGCGTGACTTCGTGGCGGTCGAGGGCGGCGAGTTTTTCGCCGTGGCCTTGAAGACGGACGGCTCCATTGTCGCCTGGGGCAGCGACCGGTGGGGCCAGGTATCGGGCACGCCCCGGGACAAGGGCTTCACGGCGGTGGCTGCCGGGGACGATCATGCGGTGGCGCTGCGCCCGGACGGCTCGCTGGTTTCCTGGGGTTACTGGGCGGCGACCGAGGGCACGCCCACCGACGCGGCTTACACGGATATCAGTGCCGGCGGCAGTCAGTCTCTGGCGCTGCGGAATGACGGCTCCGTCGTGTGGTGGGGCGCTGACCGCTTTGACTTTGGCCTGGCGAACGTGCCCGCCGGAAACGATTATGCCGATGTGGCGGCCGGCTACCTGCACTGTCTGGCCGTGAAGAAAGACGGCTCGGCGGTCGGCTGGGGAGCCGGGACCAGAGGAGCCGACCATCCCAACTGGGGGCAAGCGAATCCGCCGGCGGGAAACGACTACAAAGCTATTGCAGGGGGGCTCTACTTCAGCCTGGCGTTGACCGGCGAGGTCCCCGATGGCAGCGATGGGGGTAAAGGCGGCGACGGCAGCGATAACGGCAACGGCGGGGCTGATGGCAGTCACGGCGGGGATGTCAATGTGCCTGCCATGTCGGACGATTTCAACGATGACAGCCAGGATGGTGCCTGGCAGCTCTATGGCGATGACCTGTTGAGCTGTTGGCTGAGAGAGACCAATCAGCAGCTCGAGCTCGGCGCCACGGGCAAGGCGGCGGGAGCTGATGCCTTGTACCTCGGCAACGGCTGGCAAATCGATCCGACGCGCGACTTTTCCTTCCGGGTGAGTGTGCATTTCGGCCTGTCCGGGGACCAGTCCGGCTGGGTCGGTGTCGGATTGGTGCCGGATACCAACGATCTCAGCACCCGCTATGTTAAATTCGGCGCGGGATGCGACAGGCAGTATCCATACTTCTGGTATGAGGCCATCGACGGCCTGCGAAGGCAGATCGACTTTGCCGACAGGCGTCAAAATGACGGCGTGCTCTACGTGTCCTACGATGCCGCATCGGACGTGCTTTATCTGAGCAACGTCGGCTATGGCAGCACGAGCGCATGGGGTACGATACGCAGTCTTCTGAAGACCTCGTGGGGCGGCCAGCCGGTCCGGCTGTTCCTGGGCGGCGGCTCCGAAGGCCTGCAAATCAACTCCGGCGACGTCTATCTGGATGATTTCGTGATCGACACCGGCAGCGTAATAAGGCAGACCGTGCCGGGCATGGCCGATGTCTATCGCTTCTGGTCGCCTGTCACGGGTCGGCATTTCTATACGCTTGATGAGGCCGAAAAGGAGAAGCTGGTCAATGAGTACGCCGGCGTCTGGATATATGAGGGGCCCGTATTCAAAGCGGCCACCACACCTTTCCTGGCGGGCCTGGCGCCGGTCTACCGGTTCTGGTCCGACACGGGATTGACCCATTTTTACACAATCGATGAGGCCGAGAAAGAGAGGCTGGTCAAGGAGAATCCACAGCTCTGGCGGCTGGAGGGGGTGGCCTTCTACGCCTGGCCCGACGGCAAGCAGCCGAAAGAAGCAAAGCCGGTCTACCAGTTCTGGGACGAAAAAGGCAGCGACTATTTCTACACCATCGATGAGAGCGAGAAGGAGAAGCTGATCCGGGAATTCTCTCACGTCTATGCCTTCCAGGGCATAGCTTTCTATGCCGGGCAATAACCGGCGCTGGGATTGCGAATCGAATCCAAGGAGGTTTACGATTTGCCATTCGGGATTTACAATGGGAGCCCGTCGGGACTTGGACGAGATGACGAGCCGGCGGCGGCGCCGAAAGTGAATGGCAAATAGGAAGGGGCAAAAACGATGAGCAATCATGGCACCATGTCACGGCGAGACCTCTTGAAGAAATCGCTGGCCGGGGCGGCGGTGGTTGCTTCGGTGACCATCAGAACGCCGGCGCAGGCGACGGGCAATTCGTTGCGGCTGGGCGGGCCGGTGTTTGAAAAGTACCAGGACCCGCAAGGCTGGGTCGCGGCCCTCAAAAAGCTCGGCTATTCCGCGGCCTATTGTCCCGTCGGGGCCGAGGCGAGCGATGCCGAGGTCAAGGCCTACGAAACGGCGGCGCAAAAGGCCGGGATCATCATCGCGGAGACCGGGGCGTGGAGCAATCCGATCAGCCCCAAGGAGCAGGAGCGCAAGGCCGCGTTGGAGAAGTGTCGTCAACAGTTGGCCCTGGCCGACCGCATCGGCGCCCGCTGTTGCGTCAATATCTCCGGCTCCCGCGGCGAGATGTGGGACGGACCCTCGCCTAAGAACTTCACGACGGAAACTTTCGATATGATCGTCGAGACCACCCGCTCGATTATCGACTATGTCAAGCCGACGCGGACCTGGTTCACCCTGGAGATGATGCCCTGGGCGTACCCGGACTCGCCGGACTCGTACGCGCAGTTGCTCAAGGCGATGGACCGCCGACAATTCGCCGTGCATCTGGACCCTACGAATCTGGTATGCAGCCCGCAGCGCTACTACGGCAACGGTCAATTGATCCGGGAGTGCTTCGAGAAGCTGGGTCCTCATATCAAGAGCTGCCACGCGAAGGACATCCTCCTGGAATTGCGCTTGACCACGCACCTCAACGAGACCCGTCCGGGCACCGGCGGCCTGGATTACACCGTCTTCCTGAAAGAGCTGAGCCGATTCCCCGGCACGCCCCTGATGCTGGAGCATCTGCCAAATGCCGATGAATACGACAAGGCCGCCGCCCACATCCGCGGCGTCGCAAAAGAAGCGGGCCTTTCGTTCGCCTGATAGCTCTCCTCGCCGCCTGCAAAATGGACACCATCGGGCCAAGCGGTCTCTACCGGCGTTCATGAGCGTTTGTCTGCGGTCTCATGGTTCTCGGGTTTGACGGGGCAATTCCCATCCGTTATACTACCTATCAGCAAACGGAACGCTGGCATCCTGCCGAATTGCGTCGGTTCGTGCACGGAGAGAGGTCGAAAAAGAGGCAATGAGCGTTCTGCGTGAGGTTGGGGGTGGAGGATCGATGATGGTTGAGGTGAGAGACTCCCCAATCCTGCGGAGAATCCCTTTCCTGATCGCAGTTTATCTTGTCAATCTCCCCGCCTACGCCAAATACAGCGGGGGTGGCGGAGAGCCTAACGACCCGTACCAGATTGCGACGGCCGCTGATCTGATCGCCCTCGGCGAGAGTCCCGAGGATTACGACAAGCATTTCCTCCTGACCGCCGACATCGACCTGGACCCCAACCTCCCCGGCCGCAAGGTCTTCGACAAGGCCATCATTGCCTCGGATACTTACCCCATGAAGAACGATTTTCAGGGAACTCCTTTCGCGGGTGTCTTTGACGGGAACCGGTATGCCATCTCGCATCTGACGATCGAGGGTGGGGGATCTCTGGGGTGGTTTGGTCAATTGGCAGCCAGGGCCGAGGTCAGGAACCAGGCTGTGTCTCTTTGTCAAACAGTGCTTTGATTGTACTCCTTCAGCGATAGGAGAGAAAGGGTGGCATGAAATGAGAAGAAGTCGCGGTTGTGGTCTCGAGGTTCTGGCCGTACTGGTTGTTGTCGTTCTTATTATGGGCAGCGCTGCCAGGGCCGATTTTGCCTTCGGCACTCCCACCAAGTTCGGGCCGCCGATGAACAGCTCATACGTCGAGTCGTTGGACTGCATTTCCGCTGACGGCCTGGAACTATACTTGGACTCAAGGCGGCCCGGCGGGGTCGGTGACTATGACTTGTGGGTAGCCAGGCGAGACACGACGGACGCGGACTGGGGCGAGCCGGTGAATCTCGGGCCTGCGGCCAACAGCGCGGCTGCGGATACCTGTGCGTGCCTCTCGCACGATGGCCTGGAACTCTATTTCAACTCCGAAAACCGGCCGGGCGGATATGGCGGCTGGGACATCTGGGTGACCAGGCGGGCCACGAAAGATGCCGGCTGGGGCCCCCCTGTCAACCTGGGGCCTACCGTGAATGGCCCAGCGGAGGATGCGGCGCCCTGGGTATCTGCCGACGGGCGGGAACTCTACTTCATGGTAGGTGAATATGGCACTGCCGGGCAAGGAGGCGGTGCCAGCATATGGGTGACGCGACGGGACACGAAAAATGATCCCTGGGGTACCCCCGTGAGGCTTGGGCCGGCAATCAACAACTCAGTTTACCAAGGGCTACCATGCCTCTCCGCCAACGGCCTGTCGCTGTTCTTTTCCGACGCCTACCCCACGGGCCCGTTTCGGCCGGGCGGGTTCGGAGGAGAGGACATCTGGGTGACGACACGGGCAACAACCGACGACGAATGGGGCATCCCGAGGAATCTTGGGCGTCCGGTGAACAGTTCCTTGAACGAGGACAGTCCCAGGTTATCGCCCGACGGCTCCACCCTTTGCTTCAACAGAGGAACCGGCTTCTACGTGTACGACATCTGGCAGGCGTCAATCGTGCCAATCGTCGACTTCAACGGCGACGGAAAGGTGGATATGACGGATCTGCTAAGACTTATCGAACACTGGGGTCAGAATGAGCCATCCGTCGACATTGCCCCGCCACCCTTTGGTGATGGCATGGTGGACGCTAAGGACCTGGAGGTCCTGATGAGCTACTGGCAGCAGGAGGTGAATGATCCCAGACTCGTTGCGTCTTGGAGGCTGGATGAAACCGAGGGGGTCGTTGCGGCCGACAGGGTGGGTGAAAACGATGGAACGCTTCACGGTGGCCCCCTCTGGCAGTCGGAGGGGGGAAAAACGGGCGGAGCACTACGGCTCGACGGCGTGGACGACTATGTCAGCACCGCGTCCGTGCTGGACCCGGCCGCCGGACCGTTCAGCGTCTTTGCTTGGGTCCAAGGCGGTGCGCCAGGGCAAGTCATCCTCTCGCAAGTCGACAGAGTGAATTGGCTGGCAATGTCTCCAACGGGTACGGTTGCGACCGAGCTGTGGGAGCCGGGTCGCAAGGGGAAGGTACTTATGTCCTCGGCCGTGGTTGCGGATGGCGTCTGGCACCGTGTAGGCTTTGTCTGGGACGGCTCCGACCGAATCCTGTACGTGGACAACATCGAGGTCGCTAGAGACACGCAGTCGAGCTTGGCGGGATCGGCTGGCGGCCTGCATACCGGGGCCGGGGCGAATCTCGCGGCCGGCACCTTCTGGTCCGGCCTGATCGACGATGTGCGAATCTACGACCGGGCGGTGAAACCGTGATCTCGCAGGCAGTCGGCCAAATGCAAAGGAGGATAAGAGAAATGAACCTGTTTAAGCTTTCCATGTGCACGGCGTTGTTACTGGTGATTTTCCTTCTTCTTACAGGACTCCCGGCTCATGCGAATTCTGGCTACGCAGTCCAGTGCGGCAATGATCGGCTGGAGTTCGTGCCGCAGCCCCAGAAGGGGTATGTCATCAAGCTGGCAGAGAAAGCCGGCGGCATTCACGCGTTGGCGGGCATATCCGCCCTTGATGCCGAGGACGCCGGAGAGGTTCGCGGGGTGGATCGGGGGGGCGTCTGGACCGTGGAGAATGAAGGTCCCGGCGGCCGCAATGAAGACACAATTCGCTCGCTCCGAGCCGGCGGCCAGGTGGCCTACGCCGCACCGCTGTTCTCATCAAACGGCGAGACGGTCGCCATCATCCCAGAGATCGTCGTGCGCGTGAAGCCCGGCACGGAGATCGAGCAACTGAAGGCTCTCTGCCAACAGGCCGGCTGCACGATCAGGAAGCGGATGGAATTCACGCAGCAGGAGTATCTGCTGGAGGTCCTGGGACCGGACGCCGAGGCTGTCTTTGCTGCCGTGGGGCAACTCCGCCAAGCGGCCTGTGTCGAGTGGGCATGCCCGAATACGGCATTCCAGCCGAAGCTCGGTGACCAAGTTGTGCCGGACGGTGCTGTTGCTGACCAGAGACTTCGGATTGCTTCAGCAGGACAAGACGCCAACACTCCCGGCGTGTTCCCGAACGACGAATACTTCCCCATGCAATGGCACTTGCACAACACCGGTCAGTCCGGCGGCACACCAGGTGCGGACATTCGCGCGCCGGAGGCGTGGGAGATCACGACAGGCGATCCAAACATCGTGGTCGGCATCCTCGACTGCGGCGTTGACACCAGCCATCCTGACCTGATCAACAACCTGGTCGCAGGATACGATTTCTTCGAGAATGACCCGTACCCAGACCCTGCCCTTGTTGGGGAGACAAACCTCCACGGCACAGCTTGCGCGGGTCTTGTCGCGGCTCAAGGCGACAACTCTATTGGCGTCACGGGAGTTACCTGGAACTGCAAGGTGATGCCCATCCGACAAACACAGATACAACCCAACCCTGCCACGGAAGACATCGGGGCGACAGCACTCCGCTGGGCTGCGGCACAGGGCGCCGACATCGTAAATGGGAGAGGGGCCACAGACTACCCAACTCCCATCATTCACTCCGCGATAGTGGATATCACAAAACCAGGAGGAATCGGTCGAAACGGCAAAGGATGTGTTCTTGTGTACCCTGCGGTCAACGCCAACGCGTTTGTGTATTACCCCGCGAGATATCCGGAGGTCATCGCTGTCGGCGCAACGGACCACCAGGACCTGCGTTGGGGCTATAGTAATTACGGGCCGGAGTTGGACATCATGGCTCCGGGTGGGCCCACTCATCCGCCCGGCACGGCCGGGGACGTATTCGGCATCTGGACCACCGATATTGCCGGGATCATCAGGGGCCTCCCCATCACAGACTACTTCGCATTCGGCGGGACTTCTGCCTCTGCTCCAATCGTAGCCGGCGTAGCGGCCCTGATTCTGTCTGTGGAGCCCAATCTAACCAACGACGAGGTTCGCCACTTCCTGGAGCGGTCCGCGAAGGACCTCGGCGCTCCGGGGAGGGATGATTACTATGGTTGGGGTCGAGTCGATGCCAGAGCGGCACTGGATATGGTCTTGGCCAAGCGGGCGGACCTCAACAACGACTGGAAAGTTGACGAGCAGGATCGGGCCATCCTCATGAAGGCTATGGATGCGAATGATCTCTCCGCCGATATCGCCCCTGCGGCCAAACGCGACGGCGTCGTCGATGCCAAGGATCTTGAGCTTCTGCTGCAATACCTGGGAACGGAGATTCCCGAGATGCCGGAGCCGGGCTTGGCAGCACACTGGAAACTGGACGAGACAGAAGGGACCATAGCATACGACAGCGCCGGCTCCAACAAGGGAAGCGTACATGGCAATCCGACCTGGCAGCCAACTGGTGGCAAGCTCGGCGGGGCCCTGCAGCTTGATGGAGTGGATGATTGTGTGACGATGGAGTTCGTTCGTGATCCATCAGAAGGTGCGTTCAGCGTTCTTGCCTGGGTCAAGGGCGGGGCACCCGGACAGGTCATTGTGTCCCAGGTGAACGGTGCCAACTGGT
>Ga0315291_10001950_pt1 | contig 27355 bp, 25 predicted proteins | sample YL17G12_20_MG_FD_203070 | JGI IMG/M metagenome (GOLD analysis project Ga0315291, IMG submission 203070) | Sediment microbial communities from Yellowstone Lake, YNP, Wyoming, USA - YL17G12_20 | ecosystem: Environmental > Aquatic > Freshwater > Lake > Sediment | place: USA: Wyoming | collected...
ATTAATACCGCCACTGCTTTGGGCGCTGAAAATATCGGCTTTGCTATTCCCGTTAACCGGGCGAAAAGAGCGATTGAAACCTACAAAATTTATGGTAAAATCATTGTTCCTTATTTAGGCGTCCGTTATGTTCCTATCAACGCTCAAATTCAAGCCCAAAATAAATTACCGATTGATTACGGCGCCTGGGTGAAAAAAGGTGATAAAGGCGAAGCGGCAGTTTTGGAAAATTCCCCGGCTTTTAAAGCCGGCCTGAAAGAAAATGACATTATTTTGGAAATGAACAGCCAGAAAATTGACTCTGACCATTCTCTCGCCTCGCAACTTCAGAATTATCGGGTTGGCGAAAAAATAACTCTGAAAATTTTGAGAGATGGCAAAGAATCGGAGGTTGTAGTAATATTAGAAGAAAGACCAGATGATTTATAAATCCAAAACCCAAAGCTCAAATGACAAAACAAATCCAAAGCCAAAAATCCAAAAATTTAAACAAATCTTATGACCAAAAACTGTTTTAAAAATTGGGATTTTGACATTGTTTTGGATTTTAGATTTTGAATTTTGGATTTAAATAACATTGGCATGTTTAATCGTTTTACAATTAAAGCCCAAGAAGCGCTCCAGAATGCCCAGGATTTGGCCGCCGCTAAAAATCAGGGTGAATTAAAGCCGATTCACTTGCTTTTTAGTTTGCTCGTTCAAGAAGGAGGCATCGCGGCAATGATTTTAACCCGGCTCGGCGTCAATTTAAGCAATTTCATTTCTTTTTTGGAAATGGAAATCAACCGCTTGCCCAAACTTTTTGTGATTAACGCCAATGTCGGCCAGCTTTATCTTTCTCAGGATTTGGTTCGGATTTTGGAGCGGGCCAGCAAAGAGGCATCTTTGTTGAAAGATGAATTTATTTCCTGCGAACATTTGCTTTTGGCAATTTTGGACGTTTCCTCGGATTTGAAACCGGTTTTTGAAAAATACGGTCTCCGGCGGGAGGGAATTTTAAAAATTTCGAAAGAACTCCGCGGCAGCCAGCGCATTACCGATGAGATGCCGGAAACAAAATTTCAGGTTTTGGAAAAATACGCCGTTAATTTGACGACATTGGCCCGGGAGAAAAAACTGGATCCGGTTATCGGCCGCGAAGACGAACTTCATCGGGTCATGCAGATTATTTCCCGCCGGACAAAAAACAATCCGATTTTAATCGGCGAAGCCGGAGTCGGGAAAACAGCCATTGTAGAAGGATTGGCTCAAAGAATTGTTTCTGGCGATGTGCCGGAAAGTTTAAAAGACAAAGAAGTTATTTCTCTTGATTTAGCCGGAATGGTGGCCGGCACCAAATTCCGCGGCGAATTTGAGGACCGCTTGAAGGCCTTCTTAAAAGAAATTCAGGCGGCTCAAGGCAAATACATTCTTTTTATTGATGAAATTCACACCATTGTCGGCGCCGGCGCTGCCGAGGGAGCGATTGATGCCTCCAATGTTTTAAAACCGGCGCTTTCCCGCGGCGAACTGAGGGCGATTGGCGCCACCACCCTGAAGGAATTCCAGCGTTATATGGAGAAAGACCCGGCTTTGGAGCGTCGGTTTCAGCCGATTTTGGTTGAAGAGCCGACCTTGGAAGACAGCATTGCGATTTTGCGTGGATTAAAAGAAAGATATGAAGTGTATCACGCTATCAGAATCAGCGATAGCGCCATTTTGGCAGCGGTCAATCTCTCGGCTCGTTACATCACCGACCGGTTTTTGCCGGACAAAGCCATTGATTTGATTGACGAGGCCTCTTCGGCTTTGAGGTTGGAATTGGACAGTTTGCCTCAAGACATTGAAGAAAGCCGGCGGAAAATTTTGAAAATGGAAATTGAAAAAGAAGCCTTCAAAAAAGAAGGCGAGCCCAACAAAAAACAATTGAAAACAACGGAGCAGGAACTGAAAAAATTAAAAACCGAACACGAAAAATTATTAAATAAATGGCAAAAAGCCAAAAAAGAGGTTGAAGACATTCACGCTTTAAGAAGAAAGATTGATGAATTGCGTCAGGAAGCGGAAAAAGCCGAGTACCAGGGCAATTTGGAAAAAGTGGCGAGGATTATTTACGGCGAAATCCCGGAAAATGAGAAAAAATTGAAAGCGCTGGAGAAAAAAATGAAGGTCAAAAAGAAAGAGGGTTTAAGAGAGGAAATTACCGAGGAAGATATCGGTCGGGTGGTTTCGCGCTGGACCGGCATCCCGGTAACTAAAATGCTGGAAAGCGAATCGGAAAAATTAAACAAAATGGAAGAGGTTTTAAGCCGGCGAGTCATCGGTCAAAAGCCGGCGATTAAGGCCGTTTCCAATGCCATTCGCCGGGGCCGGGCCGGCATTTCTGAAGAAGACCGGCCTATCGGCTCTTTTATGTTTTTGGGGCCGACCGGCGTCGGCAAAACCGAATTAGCCCGGGCTTTGGCGGAATTTATGTTTAACGACGAAAAGGCGATGATTCGGGTGGATATGTCCGAATATATGGAGCGGCACGCGGTCTCGAGAATGATTGGTTCGCCGCCGGGCTATGTCGGCTACGAAGAAGGAGGTCAATTAACCGAGCTCGTCCGGCACCGGCCGTATAGTTTGGTTCTTTTTGACGAAATTGAAAAAGCCCACCCCGAAGTTTTTAATATTCTTCTTCAAATTCTTGATAACGGCCGATTAACCGACGCCAAGGGACGGACGGTCAATTTCAAAAACACCATCATTATTATGACTTCCAATGTCGGCGGCCGATATATCCGCGAGATGTCGGAGTTAGGCTTTCAGATTTATGAGGGAGAAAAACAAAAAATTGCCGAAGCCGAATCGGCAAAGGCGAAAATTTTGGATTCTCTTAAAGAGCAGTTCAAACCAGAATTTCTTAACCGCGTCGATGAAATTATCATTTTTGATTCTTTGACCAGAGAGGATATTCGCCAGATTGTTGATTTGCAGATGAAGTTTGTCAAAAAAAGATTGGCGGAGAAGGGGATTGAAATTGAGTTGAATGAGCCAGCCAAAGATTATTTGGTGGAAAACGGTTATAGTCCGGAATTCGGCGCTCGCGAATTAAAGCGCTCTATTCAGCGTTTTATTCTTGACCCCTTATCCCAGAAAATTATCAGCGCTGAAATTAAAAGCGGGGATAAAATATTGGTTTCAGTCAAAGGAGGCGCAATGGAAATTATCAACAGAATCGCCAAGAAAGTTTCGCCTAAAACTTCCAAAAAATAAGTTAAATTAATGCTTTATTCGCTTTTGATTTTTTTTGTTTTAGCGGAGCTGTTTTTTTTAACCAAAGCCTCGATTTTTTGGCTGATTGTTATTTTAATTTTTGTTTATTTTGCTTTGCGCCGGTCTGTTTCAGCGGAATTTAAAAACTTTTTTGTTTTGGCGACGCCGCTTTTATTTCTCGGCTTGATTTTAATCCTTCAGCGGATTTACCAATTTAATTTTTGGCCTTGGCACCTTTATCTCCTTCTGGTTTTGGTTGTTTTTTATTTTCTTCTTCATTTTTATCGCCGTTCTGACCGCCAATCTTATTTTTTTCAAATTTTTCCGCTGGTAGCGGCGGCTTTGGTGAGTTTTGTTTTTTTTCGTTCCAATATTTTTGAAAATTTTTTGTGGAAGGAACTTCTTATGTTCGGCGGGGCATTTCTGATTTTGGAAGGCGACCGAAAAATAACCAAACCGGAGGCAAACTCTCTTTTTAGCTGGGTTGGCGCGTTGGTTTTTTTGGAATTGGGGTGGTTATTGAATTTTTTGCCCATTAATTTTTTGAGTTTGGCCGGGATTTGGCTGGCGGCTTTTTATTTGACTCGCGAGTTTATTCTTTTGATTTACCGTAACTCCTTTACTTGGCGGCTTTTTTTGACCCAGGCGTTTTTGGTTTTGATTCTGATGGCTTTGATTGTTTTTTCCTCGAGTTGGCGGTTAATCTAAGGCAATCCGCCCTCACTTAACGCTCCGTTTTAGAGATTTCAGGAAATGATTTTTTCGCAGCCGCTCGCTCGCCCAGCGCGCTCGCTCACTTATGTCCTCGCCTCGCTCTCCCGCCTTCGGCGGGAACCATGCCCGCTCGGCTGCGGATGCTGCGAAAAAACCATTTCCTTTTATATAGCAAAAAACTCCGCTATCTCGCAAAAATTGATTACTTAACCTTAAACTCCGCTATGTCGTTCAGACGGATTGCATTTAATGCTACATTTTATTAAAAGAGCAGGAAACAATTTTTCAGAGCCGCTCGTTCTGCTCCAGCGGCGGAACTCGCTTATGTCCTCGGCAAAATTTTCCCGCCAGAGGCGGAAAACCAAGCAATTTTGCCTCCGGATGCTCTGAAAAATTATTTCCTGCAGAAACTCCGCTATATCTGGGAGTCTGCCTCGCTGAATGCCCGAAGGACTATTCAACTGGGGCGTAACTTTTTCTCTTTTCCCTCGTTTTAATATATGAATAAAGGAAGGCCCTGATTGATGTTGATGGATTTAACGGAGTTTATCAACAAGGAAAGTCTTGATTTCAACAGCTAAGATGATATAATCTGTGAAGCAGATATAATGAAGGAAACGCGAGAGAATAACGCGAGCTTTTTTCATAATCGAAGTGAGGAGAAAATGAGAAAACATCAGTTTTATCATTTTATCCGAACGAGATTACATAGCGAAGCGTATATAACCGGAGTGAGGAAGTCCCGTTAGATAACTTCATATCTAATGGGACGACCGAACGAGATTACATAAGCGAAGCGTATATAATCATTAAAAACCATCGCAGCTCGAGACTCGTAATTCGCCTGCCCCGTTGAATAATTTTTATTCAATGGAGCAAGGATTACGGATTATGAATTACGAGTTGTGATACCTATGTAGGTTTCACTTCAAACTCCTGTCTAAAAACATCCCCCAGTCGCCAGTCGATTGAGGGACAGGGCCGGAGGCGGTCGATTGGAGAAAACTTACAAGGAATAAAAAATCGATCTTAAGAAATCTTTTAAAGATTCCTTCTGATCGAGAATTAAAAGGTCCTTTTAATTTAATTCTATGAAAAATAAATTAGTTTCTCTTGCTTTAGCCTTGACGACTGTTGTGTGTTTGATACCGACAGCTCAAGCAGCTACCGTTTCTGGTTGCTTTACCAAAACCCTGCAATTGGGGACAACAGATGCTGAAGTGACAACGCTTCAGACCATCTTAAAAGGTGATGCGACTGTTTATCCGGAAGGTTTGGTGACCGGCTATTTCGGTTCATTGACCGAGAAAGCCGTTAAAGCATTCCAGACCAAATACGGAATTGATTCGATTGGTATTGTTGGTCCTATTACTCGAGCGAAATTAAATGCTTTGTATTGCGCTGCAGCTAGCTATCCCGCTGGTTGTACTTCAGCCGTTGGCTTTAGTCCTACAACGGGACTATCATGTTCCGCTGCAGTTAGCTATCCTGCTGGTTGTACTTCAGCCGTTGGCTTTAGTCCTACAACGGGATTATCGTGTGCTGGTACAGTAGTTAGCTATCCTGCTGGTTGTACTTCAGCCGTTGGCTTTAGTTCAACAACCGGTCTGTCGTGTTCCGGGGTTGTTACTCCAGTAGGTCCTTCTTACGGCACTTTGAGTGTTTCCAGCTATCCGGTTTCCAATCCTCAGACCACTCTTTATGGCGGTATTACTTATGAAACAGTAGCCGCTCAGTATAAAGCTACTGGTTCTGATATCACAGTCAAGAAAATTGCCGTGGGAATTGTTAAGCTTACCGCCACCGCTTTTCCTTGGCAGGCCTTTACCACTCTTTCTTTGTGGGAGGGTTCGACCAAGTTAGCGGAATTGCCAGTGATCCAAGCCAATGCCATTGAAAATACCTTTGCGAAGGATTATACCTTTAATCTCAGCGGCTTGAACTGGGTTATTCCCTATGGCCAGCAAAAAGTCTTGACTCTAAAGGCGACCACTGTCACCAATGCGATATCAACTGTAACTGATACCAGTTGGACTCTTTCCCTTTTGACCAGTGTTGTTTATTCGGATACAGCCGGAGTCACTTATTCTGTTGTTGGTACTAATCCGATAGCTTCCAATGCTCTATCCTTGACCACTGCTCAAAAGGCGACAGCCACTATCACTTTAGCGGCCGATAACCCCTATGATACCAACATCATTGGTTCTACTACCGGAACGACCAAGGTTGACCTGATGAAGTTTAATTTGAAAGTAGCCGATCTTAATGCTACTTTCAACAGCGGTACCGGCTTAATAGTTACCATCGGTACTGGTTCTAGTACTCTCCAGTCTTATATCACCAGTATTGAGCTTTGGGATGGTTCCACCAATATCGCGGCAGCTGCTCCGGTTTGGGCCAATGCCACTAGTACAACTAGTAACATAGTGACCTGGTCTAACATTAGTTTGCCGGTTGCTGCCGGAACAACCAAGACCTTGACAGTTAAAGTCCAGATTGCCCAGTTGCCTACTACCTATGTCTATGCCACTGGTAATTATGTTAATGTTTCTACTGGACCAACTTTGTCCGGAATAGATACTAACTCCAATGTAGTTGCTAGTACCGGCGCTGCTACAAGCAACAAAGGATATCTCTTTGTCAAAGCTCCAACCTTTGCTTTGGTGAATACTTCCTTTGGTTCTTCTGGCCCTACGGGTTATCCCCAAAGTATTGGTAATGCCAAGATTACCTTTAATGTTACGGCTAATGGAGCGGATATTTATCTGTTGTCTAGCAACGCTTATACTGCTGCCACTTCCACTCCGTCAGCGGGTGCTTCCATGACTTCTGGCTTTGCCTGCACGAGCGGCGCTTCTGCAGCCACTGTTGGCTACCGCGTTTCTCAAGGCACGACTGCTACTTGCGAATTAGCCAGCATTATTCAATTCACATCCTCGTCAACTGGTGCCTATTACCAGGTCTATCCTAACAAATTTGGTTGGGGTATAGAGAACAGCACAACAACTGCTAACAGCCAAACTTGGGGTTGGGATAACTTCAAGACCGGTTTGACCTATCTGTCTTACCCATAACCTTTCCTTGAGGGTTTAATTTAAAAACCGCTCCTTCATGGGGCGGTTTTTAAGTTCGCTGATTTATACGGATATTGCTGATTTTATACCGCTGATCATAAATCAGCGTCTATCGGCGTCTAATAATTTGCAGAATTTAACAAAAATGTTTATAATAATAAAATATGGTCAAGAGGAAAGTATCTGATTTTCTCTACGAGGAAGAATCTTATAAAAGTTCTAATCTATGAAAAAAAGAATCTTTCTTGTAATTTCATTCCTTGTTTTACTACCAATAGCAGTCAACGCCGTTTCAATAGAGCGTTCTTTTTTTGTTGAGCCGGACTATGACCTTTTTGGCCGCAATCAAATGGAAGCCCAACTCATTAGGACCACCAATAAAATTTATTTTTATGTTGATAAAGATTGGTATTATCGTTTAACTCAAAAAAATGAATTAGAAAACAAAATTTATAATTTAGCCACTGATTTTGAATATAAAATTTATCCGACCCTAACCAATCTCTTGGGCTTTGAAGATATTCCCGGCGTTGATAATGATCCGCGAGTCATCATTGTTTTGGAACCCTTCAAGGAAGGCGTCGGCGGCTATATCCGCTCCCTTGATCAATATCCCGTCAATTTAGCCAAAAATTCCAATGAGGGCCAAATCATTTATTTCAACGCCAATTTAATTTTAAAATCTCCTTCAGAACTTTTAGATTATCAATTGGCTCATGAGTTCACTCATTTAATCACCTTGAAACAAAAGCCGGATTCCCAGAGTTGGTTTTATGAATTAATTTCCGAATTTGCCGGCCAGATTATTGGCGTTGATTTAAGTCCAATTACCAAACAGCGGGCCCAAAACCTTCTTTATTTAAACGAGGTTAATTTAAAAGACTGGAAAAATTCCGATAAAGATTATGGCAAAGTCTATTTATTTGCTTTGTATTTAAAAGAACAGTTTGGCAATCAGATTTTCGCCGAGGCCTTAAAATACCCTTCCTCAGATGGATTGGTGTCGTTTAGCGAAGTTTTAAAGAGATATCAGACGAATTTTGATGAAGTTTATTTAAATTGGTTAATTGCGAATATATATAACACTTGCGAGGTCAATAATTTAAAATATTGCTATCAGGATGCGGCCTTAAAGAATTACTCGGTGAAGGCTTATTCCTATTATTTGCCGATGCAGGCAAAAAGTTTGTTATCCGTCACCGATTCCATCAAATCTTTGACGGGTAAGTGGCAGAAAATTAGCGGCGGATTAGGCACGGTGGAGTTCAGATTTACTCTCCCGGCCACCGCGCCCATTTCGAGAGTCCCTTATCTAATTGAAGACAGTCAAGGCAAAAAAACCTTGGGCTTTTTAGATTTTTCTTCTGGCATTAGCCAAAAGATTTATGTCAATGATTTAGGCAGCAAAAATGCCGCCATTTATTTTATTCCTTTTTTAAGTTCCCAAGCGGAAGAAAACCGAGTTTATTTTTATGCTTTTGAAGCCAACAGCTTGGGTAATGAGGCTCAAACTGGGCAGGAATTCATTGAGAAATTAACCAAGCAAATCGAAGAATTAAAAAAGCAGATTTTTCAGCTCCAAACCCTCATTGCTCTTCAAAAAACCCAGCAAAGCAATTTAAATTGTTCTTTTGTTTTTGAAAAAGATCTTTATTACGGTCTGGTTTCCGAGGAGGTAAAATGCCTTCAACTTTTTTTGGCTAATTTAGGACCGGAAATTTATCCGGAAAAATTAATTTCCGGTTATTACGGACCTTTGACGATGGCTGCGGTTCAGCGCTATCAGGCCTTAAAAGGCATAATGACCACCGGCTATTTTGGTCCTTTAACCAGAAATTCAGCCAATAAAGAGAGGACTTTTTAGGTTTTAAAAACGTAATATTTCGGCCTTTTTATCGTTATATTTAATGTAGAACGCATCATAGTTTCAGGAAGCAAATTTTATGGATAAAAAAGAGCTTCTCAACAAGATAAAAACGCTAAAAAACATTAAACCCGACAGCCATTGGGCTTTTTCCAGCCGCCGGATTTTATTGGCTTTTGTCTTATCTTTGAGGCCAGCAGTCGTTGTTCGGCGCGGTTTTTATTTCCCGGTCTTTTCGAAAGTGGTTTTGGGTCTTTGCGTCGTGGTCGCGGTTTTTAGCGGTTTGGCAGTCGGAGCGCAAAACGTTGGCATTAACAGTCCGTTGCACAGTCTTAAAATATTGAGCCAAAAAACCTTGATTGCCGTCATGCCCGAGGAATATAAATTGGATTTGAAAATCGCCTTTGCCCATAATTTGATTAATGATTTGGCGAAAGTAACCGCTGACGGCAAAGCGCTGGTGGCAATCAATGATTTGAGCCGCGATCTCAAGGAAATTACTTTTGATTTAAAACAAGTCTCCCATCCGGAAAAGGCCATGGTTTTATCCAAAAAGATTCAGGAACAGACTTCTCAACTGAAAAATAATTTGCCCAATTTTTCCAGCAAAAATCCCGGCCTTTCCGATTCTTTAAAACAGGTGGCCGCCATCGTGGAAAATGTTGATGCTCAAGTTTTTGCGGTGATTAATGAAGCGGAAAACAAGATTAACAATTGCCCCGCCTATGTCACTAAACAATTGGATGATTTAACCAATTATCTCAACTCCGTTTCTCTTTCCGAGGATAATCAAAAACTGATTGCCAAGAATTTTGCCGAAGCGAATGATTTTTTGAAAGCCGGTCGCTGCATCGACGCCTTGATGCTGATTGATACCATTAATAAAAATCTCTCTTTAACGCCTGCCAAATAAACTGAAAATTCAGTTTTATTAGTTTTAGAAGCCCCTTTTCGGAGGGGTTTTATCTTTTAAAAAAGGTCCACTTTTATTTTTTTAAAAAATAGATTAAAATTAAATCAATGTTGACTAGTCAGCAGTTAGAAACCAATTTAAGGAAAATTTTTGTTTTGATTGTCGGCGCCAGCCTTTTTACGCCTTTATTGATTATTAAAAACGTCCTGCGGCCCTATATCCTCTCCAAAACTTTTCCTTTTCAGATTTTAGTTTTGCTCCTTTTGGGGATTTGGGCCGTTTTACTTGTTCTTGATTTTAAAAAATACCGTCCCTCGCGCAATTTATTGCTTATTTCCTTAAGTATTTTCCTTTTCGTTGTTTTTTTGAGCACGATTTTCAGCACCAATTTTTACCGCAGTTTTTGGGGGAATGCCGAGCGGACCGAAGGGTTTATTAACCTCCTCCATTTTTATCTTTTTGCCCTGGCTATTTTTTCAGTTTTAAAAAACAATCCGGAAACTTTAAAAAAACTGATTCTTTGGACATTGACGGTCAGTTTATTAGCCGCTTTTTATCCCTTGCTTCAAAAAGCGAAGATTTTATTTTCGCCAGCCAGCGAAGGTTTTGGCCGACCCGGCGGCTCTTTCGGCAATCCGACTTTTCTGTCGGGTTATCTTTTGGTCCATCTTTTCTTGGGACTCTGGTATTTATTTGACAATCTGTCACAGAAGAAAAAAATTTTTTCAGCGATTAATCTTTTTATTCTTTTTATTTTAATTGTTGATTTTGCTGTTTTTGTTTGGGCGGAGACGCGCGGTTCTTTTGTCGGTTTGTTTTTGGGAGTTTTTATTGCTTTAATTGCCTCGCTTTTTGTTTTCCCCAAAAAATACAAAATTATTGTTGGCGCCGTTTTATTGACGATTGCTTTAAGCGCCGGTTTGTTTTGGACTTTTCGTTCCAACATCAAAAATAGCGTTTTCGCCAGAAAAATCCCCATTATCAACCGATTGGCGAACGTCTCTTTTAATGATTCCACCACACGGGCAAGGATGGTGACTTGGCAGTGGTCTTTAAAATGGTTTTTAAACCGGCCGATTTTAGGAGTGGGCCAGGATATGTTCTATGCGGTTTTTGATGACAATTACAGCGCCAATAACCAGAGTCTGATGTCCGAGCGCTTTGACCGGGCTCACAACAAATACATCGATGTTTTGGTGATGAATGGCGCTATTGGTTTTTTGGCTTACCTCTTTTTGTTGGGGACAATTTTTTATATTATTGCCAAAAAAATTAAAGAGGCGACAAATTTTGAGGCAAAAGTCGGATGGCTGGCGGTTATCGCTCTTTTCGTCGCCTATATGGGTCACAATTTCTTTGTTTTTGACACGCCGGCCAATTCTTTAATTTTTTATTTTTTGCTTTCCTGGCTTTTAGTTTTTTCTTTTCGTCCAACCGCTTCGCCAAATCCGAGTATTAAAAAAGAGGTCGGATTCAACCCTTCAAAATTGTTCGTTGTTTCTTTGTTTTTGATTCTGGTTTTAGGAACGGTTTTTTATTTCGTTGACTATAAACCCTATAAAGCCGCCAGATTGGTTTTTGAAGCAGCGGCCGCGACACCAACCGATATCCCGAAAGTCTTTGATTATTACAAAGAGACGATAGCGACCGGCACTTTTATCAACACCGAAGCCCGGAAAATGTGGGCCGATTATTTTATGAAGGTTTTGCTTTATTCTCGTTTTCAAAAACCCCTTCTTGATAACGCTTCTTTGAAAAGTTATAGCGAAGAATTAATCGCTGAATTAGAAAAGGGTTATCAATACGAACCGATGATTGACTTTTACATTTATTCCGCCAATATTTACGCCCAACTGACTTGGGTTTCCGGTTTTGGCGAAAGTGATAAGGCTTATTTTGGAGAACGGGAAAAATGGTGGTTTTCGGAAATCGCCAGGAAGTGGCCCCAGAGAACCGATTTTTACATCATCTATGCCGAAGACCAGGTTTTCCGAGAAAATTACGATTATGCCGAAAAATTGGCTGATGAAATTTTAACCCTGACGCCGAATTACGGCCGGGCCCAATGGTTAAAGGCGATGATTATGCTGGTTAAAGATGAAAACGTGGAAAGCGCCTTTCAATATATCAGCGCCGCCATTGATTCGGGGCATCACTGGGATATTCAGCGGCGCACTGATATACTTTTTGCGGTAGCGCCGAAACTCAAAAAAGAGAGTTATCCGCTTTTGATTAAATTATTGGACTATCAATACGAAAGCGAAAAATCAGGCGTTGATTTATCCCAAGTCGAGACCAATATTGATATGTCTTTGCGCGTTGAAAAAATAAAAAGCCTTCTTGACCTTTTGATTCATTTTTCTTTAATGTCTTCTTCCCCAGATTATCATCGGCTCATTTATTATCTTGAGGAAAGCTTGAATTATCGGCCCGATAATGCCGAATACTGGGTGAAGCTGGCAGCCGTCTACGCCAAATTGCACAATAAAGAAAAGGCGATTTTCGCTGCGAACAAAGCGGCTGAAATTAACCCGCAGGCTTATGCCACCGATGCCAGGACTTTTATCCAAATTGTTGAAAATGAACAATGGGATAGATTGCCTTAATATAAATTCAAATAGAGGCATTGACTTCGATTTAAATTGGTCTAAAATAAATAAAACCTGTCGTTAAAAATTAAATTTAATAAATTTATGGAGCAAGAACAAAAAAACAAAAAAGATTATTTTCTTCCAATTGCCGTTTTAATCGCCGGGCTTTTGATTGCCGGAGCAGTTATTTATTCCAACGGTCTGAAAAGCGTCAAAAAAGAGGCTGGTCTCACGCCCACTCCTTCGGTCAATGCCAAGGAACTGAAAATTTTAGATAGCGACAAAATTTTAGGCGATAAAAAAGCAGAGCTGACTTTATTTGAATTCAGCGATTTCCAATGCCCTTACTGCGGCCGATTTGCTACATTATCGCGAGCGGACATCGTCAATAATTATGTCAATAACGGCAAAGTTAAAATGATTTTCCGCGATTTCCCTTTACCATTTCACGAGTACGCCCAAAAAGCCTCGGAAGCAGCCTGGTGCGCCGCTGAGCAGGATAAATACTGGGAAATGCATGATTTGCTTTTTGCCAAACAAAGCGAAGAAGCGACCGATGCTCTTTCCGTCGCCAATCTAAAAAAATACGCTACCCAACTCGGCCTTAATTCAACAAATTTTAACGACTGTTTGGACAGCGGGAAATATCAAACTCTCATTTCCGATAATTATAAATCCGGCCAGGATATCGGAATTAGCGGCACGCCAACAGTGGTCATCGCCAAAAAATTGCCTCTTAAAATTGATGCTAATTATGTGGTTAGCGAACTTCAGAAAAACAATTACCTTATTTATTTTGATGGCGGGGTAATGATTGTCGGCGCCCAGCCGTTTAACACCTATCAGACAGAAATTGATAAGTTGTTGAAATAATTTTAAAGGAAATAATTTTTACGGAGCCGCTCCCTCCGCTCCATAAAATTTCCTGAAAAAACAATTTTTGGTGAGCATCCGCAGCCGAGCGGGCATGGTCCGAGCCCATAAACGTAGTTTATGGGCTCGGGAGCGAGGCGAGGACATAAGCGAGCGAGCGCGCTGGGCGAGTGAGCGGCTCCCAAAAATTGTTTTTGAGGTTTTTATTATGATTAAAATCTACACCACTCCATCCTGTCCCTATTGCCAATTAGCCAAGGATTTTTTCCAGGAAAAGAATTTGGAGTTTGAAGAAATCAATGTGGCGTTAGACCAGGAGGCCCTAAAAGAAATGGTTTATAAATCCGGCCAGATGGGCGTTCCGGTAATTGATATTGACGGCAAAATTTTCCCCGGTTTTAACCGGCCGGAGATTGAAAAATTCCTTGGGGGCAAATGATTTTTGGATTTCGGTTGGTCGCCCCTTTTTAAGGGGCGATTTTATTTTTGGCAAAAAAAGTATATAATTATAAAAGAAATTCTAAGCACCAAATCCTAAATCAGAGCACTCAAATTTATTTGAATGCTCGGCCGAGCACAAAAATCTTTTGTGCTCTGGTCCTAAATAAATCCCCCGTCGAAGGCGCCGCTTTCAGCGAGCCTCGCCCCGGGCGGGAGGCTCGCTCGCCTCGCTTCGCAGGCGAAGCGGGCCAAGGGCGGCAAACCCAAATTTCCCAAATAGTTTAGGATTTAGAAATTTATTAATTTATGCCCAAATCAACCAAACTGCGTTTTTATCTTAAACTGCCGGAAATGCAGGCTTTCTGGATTATTTTGGTTCCGCTCCTGGCTTTGATTTTTGTAAGTTTTTATCTCGTTTCTTACGTTTGGGGGTTGGTATCTTTGGTTGCCTCAATTTTTGTTTTGGCGGTTGTTTTTTGGACAAGCATCAAAGCAGCCAGAACTCGCTTTAATTTAATGGCCGAAAGAAATCAAATTCGGGCGGTCATTTCCAATTTTACCGAGGCGATTGTTGCTTATGAAAGCGACTTTAAAATTACCGCTTTTAATAAAACCGCCGAAGATTTGTTCGGTTTAAAACAGGAAGAAATTTTGGGGAAAATCGCTTCGCCGGAATGGGCGAAATCCTCAAAAACAAGAATATTGGCCCAGGTGCTTTTCTCCAGTCTCGCGCCGAATATCGTCTGGCGGAGCGAACCCAATGTTTATCCGCATATTATGGATGTTTCTTTTACAGAGCCGAGGCTGGAATTAAGCGTCACGACTATGCGCATTTTAAATCCCGCCGGCCAAATTTCGGGGTTTTTCAAAATTATCAAAGACCGGACGCGGGAAGGGGAGTTGTTGACTGCCAAATCGGAGTTTTTGACCGTGGCCGCTCATCAGATTCGGACGCCGCTCTCTGCTATCAAATGGACTTTTGAGTCGGTTTTAAACGGCGATTACGGACCTCTTAGCGACACCCAGAAAGAAGCGCTGAATAACGGTTTGATTGCCTCGGATAGAGTTTTGAAATTAGCCAATGATTTGTTGGATACGGCTAATATTGAGTCGGGAAAATTTGGTTATGAATTTGTCCAGTCTGATTTAATGGAATTGATTTCCAAGATGATTGACGGTTATTCGTCTCTTTTTGAAAAGCACAATATTAAAATTTATCTTGAGCCGCCTCCCGATGGTCTTTTGCCGTTTAAATTTGACCCGCTTCGCTTAAAAATCGTTTTTCAGAATTTGATTGAAAACGCCATCCGTTATAACGTGGAAAATGGCGAAATAATTATTAAATTGGAAAAGAAACCGCCGTATTTGGAAATTTCTGTCAGAGATACCGGCATCGGCATTCCCAAGGAGGAGTTGCCCAAAATCTTTGGCAAGTTTTTCCGCGCTTCCAATATTTTAAAATACGAAACCGAGGGAACGGGCTTAGGTCTTTATATCACCAAAAACATTGTTGAGGCCCACGGCGGGAAAATTTGGGTGGAGTCAATCGAAAATCGGGGAACGACTTTTTATTTCACCCTGCCTTTGGATGAGAAACTCATTCCGCAGCGCAGCCGATCTTCGGCTTGATTAATTAAATTTCTGTCAATCTATATTTTTAGCCCCATTTTTTATTTTTTTCGTTTTTTCGTCTTTTTCAATCTCTATTGACTTTTTATTTCGGTTGGTATATAATATGAACAGCTCAGAATGAATCTTAGCCTTTCGGGGCGGACCACATTCTGAAATTTACAATCTTTTTAGGAGGTTTATCGTGAGATTACTTAAGTGGTTAGGGTTTCTGCTGGTCTTTGTGGCCGGGGCCTTTTTTGGCCAGGGAATCGCCGAGTTCGCGGTTTCCCCCTGGTACGAGTGGCCGGGTGCCTCCGTCTTAACGATGGCGGGCCTTATCCTGGTCATGGCCCTTGGCGTCTTTCTCGTGAGGCATCTCTTGAGAAAGATTATCCGACTCAACTACAAAGGAGGTCAAAATGTCTGATTTGACGAGGTGGCTCAGGGTTAAGGCGATCGAAGAGAGGGTTTCGGTAGAGCGGCAGAAAACCGTTATCGCCGAAGCCAAATCCGGCAAAATCGACGGCGTGTCCGTCGATGAAAACCGGGGCAGAATCCTCGTCGATTGCATCCTCGAGGCTGACGGTGAACTCGTGATGGCCTCGCCGGTGATCAATCCGGACTTCTACCGGATTTCGACCGCCCAAGGCGAGCGCGGCCCGCGGATCGCTGTTCTGGCCGACAACAGGGACGTCCAGCCCTTTCTCAAAGAGACCAGGAGCGGTCAGCTCGAAGTCTTCGTTTTCAGGAACGGAATCGTCTTCCGTTGCTGGAAAGGGCAGGACGGGGCGACGGTGACTGCCGATTATGTCGGGGTCCGGCGGGAAAACGGCAAGGTCTATCTCGTGATCTATCCCCGGTTCGAGCTGGGGATGCCGAGATTCGCCGCCAAGGAAGATCTTCTGAAGTTCCTTGAAGTCAACCACATTTCCGAGGAATTCCTCGGAATCGTGGCGCGGCTCGTCGGTACCAACTCCGACGGTCAAATCATCAATCCGAAATGGGTTGATGGTTTGGACAAGGCGAAAGCCAGCGTCACGCCGGCTGTCGGTGTGGACGTTCCTCCCGCAAAGGCCGACTCCACTCCTCCCAAAACCCCTTCCAAAAAGAAGGGGGAAAAGGAGAAGGGTTGGGCCGGAAGAAAGCGGAAGGCAGCGATCGGCGATCCCGCGGAAGACATCGACACCAAGCAGGTCGTCGGCAGAAGCGCCGCAGAAGTTCAGGAGATGCTCAAGTCCTAACTCCAGTTCCAGTTCAAAATCACAAACCAACGGCTCCGTTTTCCAAACGGAGCCGTTTCTCATTTACCTCGTTAGAAAGCCCCGTCCTTTCTAATGAAGTTTGCTTTTTCTTTGAATTTTGCTAAAATAAAACTAAATGAAAAATTTCTTCAAAAATATTATCTGGCTATTTCTGACGCTTTTAATCATCAGCGTTATTTTTTCTTCTTTTTGGGACGGCCAGGCTGAAAAAAAACAAACAACTATCAATCTTAACGAGGTGATTGCCAAAATCAAAAACAAGGAAGTGAAGAATATCACGGTCAGCGGCAATTCTTTAAAAATTGAAACTGAAGACGGAGGAATTTTCAAATCAACCAAAGAACAGGACGCCAGTTTAACTGAGACCTTGAAAAATTACGGGATTACCAGCGACGAGTTGAAAAATTTAAACATTCAATTCAAAGGCGAATCCAGTTTGGGATTTTGGCTCGGCGTTCTTCTTCAAACTTTGTTGCCCTTTATTTTGATCGTTTTATTCTTCTGGCTGATAATGCGTCAATCCCAAAAAGGCGTCAATCAGGCATTTTCTTTTGGCAAAGTCCGGCTGAAGCTTTCGGTGCCAGCCAAGGAAAAAACAACTTTTAAAGATGTGGCGGGGTTAGAAGAAGCCAAAGAAGAGCTGAGAGAGATCGTTGAATTTTTGAAAAGTCCGAAGAAATTTTTGAATATGGGTGCGCGGATTCCGCGGGGCGTTTTGTTGATGGGGCCGCCCGGTTCGGGCAAAACTCTGTTGGCGCGGGCTGTTGCCGGCGAAGCTGCAGTCCCGTTCTTCCATATTTCGGGCGCGGAATTCGTGGAAATGTTTGTCGGCGTCGGCGCCGCCCGGGTGAGAGATATTTTTAACACCGCCAAAAAAGCCGCTCCCTCCATTTTGTTTATTGACGAAATTGATGCGGTTGGCCGCGAGCGCGGAGCGGGCTTGGGCGGCGGTCATGATGAAAGAGAGCAGACCTTAAATCAGATTTTGGTGGAAATGGATGGTTTTGAAAGAGAGACCAATGTTATTGTAATGGCCGCAACAAATAGACCGGATATTTTGGATATAGCGCTTTTAAGACCCGGCCGTTTTGACCGCCGGATTATTTTGGAATTGCCTGACATCAGGGAGCGCGAAGAAATTTTAAAAATTCATTCCCGGGAAAAGCCCTTGGCGAAAGAAGTTAATCTCCGGCGGGTGGCCGAGCGGACCCCTGGTTTTTCCGGCGCTGATTTGGCGAATTTAGTCAATGAAGCGGCAATCTTGGCGGCTCGCCGGAATAAAAAAGAAGTAACTCAGGATGAACTTTTTGAATCAATTGAAAAAGTGATTTTGGGACCGGAGCGGAAGAGCCGGATGATTTCGGAAAACGAAAAGAAAATCATCGCTTATCACGAAGCGGGGCACGCTCTGGTTACTTATTATTCGCCTGAAGCGGATCCGGTTCAGAAAGTTTCCATTATTTCCCGGGGACAGGCCGGCGGCTATACTTTGAAAGTTCCTCTTGAGGACCGGCGTTTAAGAAGCCGCAAGCAGTTTTTGGCTGAAATTCAAGTTTTTTTGGCTGGTTATGTTTCGGAAAAAACTGTTTTCGCTGATATTTCCACCGGCGCCTCCAACGATTTAAAAGAAGCCTCGTCTTTGGTCAGAAAATTAGTGACGCAATTCGGAATGTCGGATAAACTGGGGCCGATTACTTTTGGCAAAACTGAAGAATTGGTTTTTTTGGGCCGCGAAATCACCACCGAGAAGAATTATTCCGAACAAGTGGCAGTTAAGATTGACAAAGAGATTAGCCGGATTATCACGACAGCCGCCAAAAACGCCGAAAAAATAATCAAAACTCATCGTCAGAAACTTAATCTTTTGGCTGAAACCCTGATGAAGAAAGAGATTATTGAAAAAGAGGAATTTGAGGCGCTGATGAAAAAATAAGTGGGCACACCCCCACACCTAATCAGTTTTAGAATTATGTTCTATGTTTATCTACTGAAAAGCTTGAAAGATGACAATTTATACATAGGTTTCACCAATGATTTACAAAGAAGAATGGAAAAACATAATTCAGGAAAGGTTTTCTCTACTAAATCTCGAGCACCTTTCAAACTTATATATTATGAAGCCTATCTTTCAGAATCAGAAGCTCGGAAAAGAGAGCATAATCTTAAATTAAGAGCCAATGCCTTCAACCAATTAAAGAGAAGAATTGCCGAAAGTTCAAAAACTTAATAAACTGATTAGGTGTGGGGGCACATAGCTCAATGGTAGAGCACCACTCTTATAAAGTGGGGGTTGATGGTTCGAATCCATCTGTGCCCACCAAAGAATAAACAAATATGTCTTTAGAAATAATTGAAGAAAATTATCCAACCGAAGCCGATTTGATTAAAATGGAAAGGGAATTAATCCAGGAATCGCGACTTGAATCGGCAGAATGGATTAAAAAGAATTCGGCGATATTCAGGAATATTGCCGCCGACATTATTTTGAAGCACAACAAAAACAGAGAGGCGGCCAAAAAAGAAATCAAAGAGGCGTTGGAAGCACCGCCCGAAACTGTTCATTAGCCATTCTTTGCGCCCTTAGCTCAGTGGTAGAGCGTTTCGTTGATTTACCCCGTTAGATTTTATGCGCGATTAGCTCAGTGGTAGAGCGCTTCGTTGACATCGAAGAGGTCAGAGGTCCGATCCCTCTATCGCGCACAACATATCTAACGGGGCAAGTCGAAAAGGTCGTAGGTTCAATCCCTACAGGGCGCACCCAATGACAAATTTATTGGGAAAAACTTCGATTGTTTTTGAAAACAAAGATTTTGTTGCGATTAACAAACCCACCGGTTTATTAGTTCATCCCGCTGGGAAAAATGAGCGAGAGAAAACCTTGATTGATTGGTTGAAAATAAAATATCCGGCGATAGTCAAAATAGGCGAAGATCCGACTCGACCGGGAATTGTTCACCGTTTGGACCGCGAAACTTCGGGCTTGATGATTGTTGCTAAAAATCAGAAATCTTTTGAATACTTTAAAAACCTTTTTCAAGAAAGAAAAATAAAAAAGGGATACTTGGCTTTGGTTTTCGGCACTTTCAAAAACAAAACCGGGACCATCAATAAACCAATCGGCATAAAATCCTCGAGCATCAAAAGGTCAACCGCTGCCAGAAAAATGAGAGAAATGAAAGAGGCCGAGACCGATTATAAAGTCATCCGGAATTTTAAAAGTGATAAAGGTCCGGACTTTGCTTTTTTGGAAGTTTTTCCGAAAACCGGCCGCACCAATCAGATTCGGGTTCATCTGGCAAGCATCGGCCATCCGGTGGTAGGCGATAAAGTTTACGGCTCAAAAAAATTGACTCTGCCTTGCGGTTTAAATCGGATGTTTCTCCACGCTTACCTTCTGGAATTTCCTTTAAAAGAGGGGAAAGTGCTCCGTTTGGAAGCGGATTTGCCAGAGGATTTAAAATCCATTCTAACCAAAATTGGATTTGACAAATGAATTTAGATGGTGTATAATAAAGACAGTTAAAATAGAAGCTTAAAAACTTAATATAGATATAAACAAATACTCAAGGAGGTTTGGAAATGAATGACAGTATTGCGGTAGTGGTTGACACCAATATGCTGTTCAAATGCTTTGGCTTGCTTAAGAGATTAAGCGAGTCCGGAGCAAAAGTGGTTATTCCCCGAGCAGTTTACCAAGAGTTGCAGAAAATGAATGATAATGCTCTTTTTCGGATTAAAAGAGGAGACAAAGAGAGGGGTGATAAAGCAGGGAAATGGCGTTTGAGTTTAAAATTTTTTGAGCAGTTAAAAGAAAAAGTAGACAAAGAAGAGTGGCTGGTGCGCGGCTTTTATCGCACCAATCTGATCGAGGAGGTAGCGAACGCTGCTTTTCTAAACAGAATCATCCATCTTTCAATAACTGACCTGCGGATTATCGCGACTTGTCTCAACTTAAAAAACAGCTTGAATGATTCACTTTCATCACTTCGCGTCAAACTTCTCACCTTTGATGAGGGTCTGAAAAGATTGGCCAGAAAATTTAATATCGAACTTCCGAGGTTTTATTGGTCACAAGGCCAACGGAGATTCGATATTGATGAAATTCTAAATTAGGAGGTCTTACCGTGAGCGTGAAAAACAAAATCAGGATTATTTTGATGACTCTGCTTCTTATTGGCCTCGTGCTCCTGTTGTCTGGCTGCTCTCCCTTCCTGCAAATCGACACCAACATCCCTCTTCGGACGACAACCCTGACTTTCATCAACAACACCGATTCTCACCTGTCGTTCTTTATTGACGGCGTGGAAAAAGTGACGGTTCCGCCGGCCCAAACCAAAACTTTCAACTACTGGGTTGGCGGCGGCGCCTACTACTGGAACATCCAGGTGAGCGTGACAGTGATGGACCGTCAGAAAAACAGGTCATGGTCCGATGTCGTCTATTTCAGTTCCTACTACAAACTCTCCTATGTCTTCACCGCGCGTGAAGACGAAAACGGCCGACTCCAAGTAGAAAGCAGAAATTGAACCAGAAAACAAAGCCCAGTCGCTTCAGGCGACTGGGCTTTTCCATCATCATTTTCCATCATAAAATCATAAGGTTTGGGGATTGAGGGGATATACATTGACGGGAAATTTTGTGATATAATATTTTTGATGTCGAATTACAAAGGTCATTAAATTAAAAATCAGCCGGCGGTTTTGATGGCGGTCGAATTTTTGCCATTAAAAATCGTCGGCAAATCCAAATAAAAATATGTTCAACAAAAAAATATTTTCGTCAAATTCGTCTAGGACAAGAGGTTTTTCTTTGATGGAAACCCTGATTTATGTGGCGATTTTCGGAACAGTGGCGAGCGCTTTGATGGGCATTGTTTATAACGTCACTAAAATCCATTCCCATCAGTTGGCCGCCAACGAGGTTGACTCCAATCTTCGCTACGCCTTGAATCTTATCAACGAAAAGGTCCGGGAGGCGACGGTGATTGACAGCGCCACCAGCTCCACTCTGGTTTTGAAAATGCCCGTTTCCACCAAGACGACTACTTTCAGCGTTTCCAGCGGTACTCTCTATTTTCAGGAAGGCACCGGTGCTCAGGTGGCGGTGACTTCAAATCGCGTTAATGTTGATTCCTTGATTTTTGAGAAAATTTCAATGGCTGGCGCCAAAGGCGGAGTGAGAATCAATATTTCTCTTTCTTATAAATCCGAAGGCCGGCCGGAGTTAAGTTTTACCAAGAGCTTGCTTTCCACGGTCAGCAGGGCCAGTGTCATTACTTTTGATGGCGACATTGTGCCGGGCGCCCCCAATGCTTATGACGTCGGCGCGGACAGCCCCCGCTGGAAAAACGGCTATTTTTCCGGAGATGTAGTCGCGGGCACATCTTTGTGTATCGGCGCTGATTGTAAAACTTCCTGGGGGCAGGTCGGCATTACCGGCTCTGGCACATCAAGTCAAGTAACTTTTTGGACCGGTTCGGGTTCGGTTTCCGGCGACAGCGGTCTTTTTTGGAACAACACCGACAAACGCCTCGGCATCGGGACGACGACCCCGGCATATAAATTAGCCGTCCAAGGAGATACTAAAATTACCGGGACTTTGATAACTGCTGGCCTTAAGATGACCACCAATCCTATTAGTGGATATGTTTTGAAGAGCGACGCTAGCGGAAATGCTTCGTGGCAAGTTGCTCTGCCTTCTGCTAGCTCAAGTCAGACGCTTAGGCACGATGGCAGCAACTGGACTGCTAGCTCGCTTGTGTATAACACCGACACATATCTTGGCGTTGGAACATCCACTCCTGCAGTTAGACTTCATGTTGTGGCTCCGGTCTCTACTAGTACGTGCTATGGCTCGGCGTATGCATGCAGCTATTATAATAATTATGATCAGGCTACCTGTGAAGCTCACCAGACCTGCACATGGAGTGCGAACGACTGTTTCGGGTTAGGTCAGGGCGCCTGTAATTCGCATAGCCCAGATTGTACGTGGGATACCGAGGCTTTGGAGTGCTGGGGGACATATTATTCGTGCAGCGGCTCTGCCACAGCCTGTTCTACTTATACCGGTCAATCAACTTGTCAGGCACAGGGAGGTTGCACTTGGGGTACATTACCGAATGTTGCCGCCGCCTTTATGGGTGGAAAGGTTGGCATCGGGACGACGAGTCCGGCCGTATTATTGGATTTAGGTACTGCTGGGGTAACGGCGGGCGTTATACGCCTTGCCGGCAGTAGTTCCGGAAACGTAACTGTTCAGGTTGCCGCTGCCGCAGGCACTTGGTCAATGACTTTGCCTACCGCCGCAGCTGTTACATCCGGATATCAGTTGTCATCAACAACCGGCGGTGTAACTTCTTGGACTATCGCCAGTTCCCTACGGGGCATGAAGGATATTATTGGAACAGTTCTGCCAGCCGATGCCCTAAATCAGATACTTGGCACAAAAAACGTATACCGTTTCCATTACAAGCCGGGGATGGGTACAGGGGATAGTGACACAGAATATGTTGGAGTAATGGCTGATGAAGCGCCATGGGCTATGCATTACAACGGAATCGCAGTTAATCCGGTTAACACCTTAGGTTACATGGTTCTTGGCATTCAGGCTCTGGATAAGAAAATATCGGCGCTGGAGCAGGCCCTTGCTTCGCTTGGTCTTTGGATTGAGGATAAGATTGTCAGAGTGAAAGAATTGATTGCCGAGAAGATTTTCGCCAAAATAGTCAAAGTGGAACAATTGGAAATGATTGACAAATCTACCGGCGAAACTTACTGCGCTTGGATTGAAAACGGAGAATGGATGAGGAAGAAAGGAGAGTGTAGATAAATGAATCTATCGACGTCTGACGTCGATAGATTGAATATTTGGAAGTTAAACCGCCGATTTCCTGCATTTAAAATTTAAAAAAATGGCTTACTTAGTCACTAAAAAAATTTCTGAAGAAGAATTCAGAAAAATTATAGAGGATAAGACAATGATAAAAATGGCTGTTGATATTGAAAGGAGGGTTCTTTCGCTTGATTGCGAATTTCATATTGATTGCACCGAAAGATTGATGGCTGACGGCTCAAAATTTTCCGATATTTGGGGCGCCAATTTTTATCCAAAAGACGGGAAAATTGATTTTATCGCCTTAATTAATATACGGCCAGAGAAAAATCGGACAATGGAAATCAGCGACGCGGAGACAAAAAGGGCGGTGGAGGATGTTATAAATAAATTACTGCCGATTTAATTCAAAAAATGAACGGTGAGAGATGGAAAAAATTTTCTAAACATGAGCAGTTGATGATGGTGGCGGCGGAATTGATGAGAGCGAAGTTTTGGGAAAAGAAAGATTCAGAGAAATATCTCTCTGCTTTGGAAAGAGCGTTCGGTTTGGTTGATTCTTCCTTGGAGGATAAAAAATGGCAAGATAATTGGCTGCTTCTTTTGAATTTGCGGGAGGAATTGGCCAGATATTATACCCGAGGCGCTTCGGGCATTGATAATTTAATCAAAGTTTTTTGAAAGTCGGAAGAAATAAACTCCAATTATGAATAAAATCAAAAAATTGTCGTTAATTGTATTGATTGTCGCTCTGGCGATATTGTTAATTGTGGTACTCATCTGGTCTGTTGTCAAAACGCATAAACCCGCTTGCCTCTATCGGCTCTTTGTTGGCCAAGAAACAGCTCCTTATTATCTGGTTTATGCGAATACCGGCGCTGGTAGCGCCAGTTATTACGGCCAGATTGTTAAAGACGAGAAAGAATTTTTGATTTTGAAAAACCCCGGCTATATTGATGTTCAGCAATCGACCAAAGAAGGAGAGCAGCCGCAGATTTCTTTCCGCCAGATGAAAGATGAATTCTTCAAGCCGCTGCCGGAGATGAAAATCTACAAAAATAACATTGTTTTTGTTCAGGAACTCTTCGCCGACTCGCCGATTATTTCCGCCTATAAGAATATAAAGTAAAAAGGAAAAATGAAAAAGGAAAAGTTTAAAACCGGTTTTTAATTTTGGGCCGTCGTTTTTATCTTTTCATTTTTCATTTTAAATTCTTATGAAGAGCGAGTTGCAAAAATTAAAGAAGGAGGTTGCTCTGTTGCTGCCGCTGGTTTACAAAGACCCCCTGACCGGACTTTATAACCGCCGAGGGTTTTTAGAAGAAGGCGGAAAAATTTTTCAGGCGGTTTTGGAAGGGCGAAAACATAAAGGTCGCCGAAAGAATTTTTTGATAAAAAATTTAAGTCTGATTTTTATTGACCTCGACGATTTTAAGAAGATAAACGATGTTTTTGGCCATGAGGCGGGAGATTTTATTTTAAAAAGATTCGCCGAAATTTTGAAAGAGAACTTTCGCTCCAGTGATTTGATTGGCCGTTGGGGAGGGGAAGAGGCGCTGGCGCTTTTGGCTGGCGCCGTCTTAAAAGATGCTTGTAAAATCGCCGAGGCACTGCGCCAGAAAATTCAAGAATCAGTTTTTAAATTTAAAGGCAAGAAGATGAAGTTGACCGCGAGTTTCGGCGTGGCGGAAATAAAGGAAAAAGGAATAAAAATTGAGAGAAAATTAGAGGAATTGATTGCGAAAGCAGATAAAGCGATGTATCGGGCGAAAAAGAAGGGAAAAAACAAAGTAATCACTTTGTAAATAAGTTTTGAATTTATAAATTAGAATTTTTAATTTGTTTTGGATTTTGAAATTGGAATTTTGAATTTAATTGTATGTCTAAGAGATTTCGTCGAATATTGTTTTGGATTATTGTCGGTTGTTTTTTGGTTGCCGGTTTTGTGGTTTTAATTTATTCTTTCGGCTATCGCTTGGATTCGGAAACGCTCAAATTTGTTAAAACCGGCGGCCTTTATCTTAAAACTTCGCCGAAAGTGGCGGATGTTTTTTTAGATGGAGAAAAAATTAATAAAAGTAGCGGTTTATTGACCAGCGGTATTTTTATTCAAAATTTAATCCCGAAGAATTATCAGTTAAAAATTTCCAAAGCCGACTATTTTGAGTGGCAGAAAAAAATCAAAATTGAGCCAACTCTCGTTAATAGTTTTTCCCACATTGTTCTCTTGCCGAAATCTCCTTTCAAGGAGAAAATTTATCTTGCCACCTCCACCGAAGAAATTATGAATTTTTTGCCGTTGGAGAACAGCGACGAATTGCTTTCGGAAACCAGGGAGAAAAACCGCCTTGGCTGGTTTGATATTTTGAAAATAGTCAACAAGAAAGAGGGCACAGCGACGGAAATTTTTAAAAGAAAAATCGCCTCGGCTGAAAACCTTGACTTGCTTAATAAATTGATTTTTGAAGACAACAAACCCAGCCGGCTAATTATCCCTTTTTATGACAAGGTTTCGGCTCAAACCACTTTTTATTTGTGGGATCGCTTGGAACCGGCCAAGCTAGCCAATCTTTCGCAGGTATTCAGCCAATATTTGGCGGCAAAAATCAAAAAAATCATCTTTCATCCCTTTGAGGAAAGCAAGTTTTTTGTGGAGACAACGAAAAAAATTGTCATTTTTGACTCAGACCGAGGAGAAATTTCTTATTTGCCGGCTAATAATCCCCTTGATTTTGTTTTAAGCGGCGGCAATTTATTTTGGGTGGAGAAAGATGGAAGCGTTTATTCGTACAATCTCATTTTGAAAAGCACTTCTCCCCTGGCGATTATTGAGGAAAAGAATTTGGAAATTGGACGACTGGTGGTCTCATCAAACTCCGAATACACGGCGGTTTTACTGAAGGGCGGCAAATTGTTTTTAATCCAAGGGGGTCAGCCGCCAAAAATTTTAAGCGAAAAAGCCGAGGCGTTCGTTTTTTCTTTTGATAACAAGAAGGTGGCCTATTTGGAAAACGGCCGGCTGAAAATTTATTTTTTGGAAGATTTGATTCAGGATATAACCAAAAAAGCGGGAGAAGAAGTCGTTATCGAAGATTTTGGCTCGGAAACAGCTACAAATTTTTCCTGGTACAAAGATTCCTTCCATTTAATCATTCAAACCGGAGAGAAAACATTTTTTGCCGAAATTGACGACCGCGATAAAATTAATACTTTTGATTATCAGTTCGGTTCCGGCCGCTATCTTTTTGGAAAAGAGGGGATTGTTTTTCGGCTCGCGCCGTCTTTTATAGAAAGAATCAACCTCGTTATTGGTGAATAAGATTTAATTTTACCAAAGGAGAAAATATTGCGCAATTTTTCTTCTGCAATTGAAAAAAAACAATTTTAAGTTTATTCTTTAAATGAGAGAAATCTTTAGATATGCCTCTTAAAAAAAGCGACGAGCAAGCAACAGAATTAAAAGAGAAATTAATTGAGGCGGCGCTTCAGGCCGAGGAAAGAAGCGCCAAATTATCGGCCGAGAAATCGGGGCATGAATACGCCAATCTTTCCGTAATTTCGCCTCAAACTCAGGCTTTGGAATTAATCACCGAAGAAGAAGCCAGGAGCGCATTTTGCGCCCCTTTTATGTTGAAAGGAAAAGCGATTAATTTCGCCTGCAAAGACCTCGGCCTCGATGCCACCAGAAGAATAATTGCCAGATTGGAATCTCAGGGTTATCAATTAAAAATTTTTGTTGTCTCCCTTCAATCTTTAAAATACGCCTGGGCGGGCTATCGGTTGATTGAGGCTTCCAAAAAGAAAGAAATCACCGGGAAAATTGACATTGAAGCGTCCACATTAGAAGATATCGGGAAAAAAGTCACCAACATCAGCCAAATCAAAAAAGAAATAGAGGAATTTAAAAGCCCCTACGCTTCTCAAATTTTCGAATTGATTTTGGC
>Ga0315291_10001954_pt1 | contig 27339 bp, 22 predicted proteins | sample YL17G12_20_MG_FD_203070 | JGI IMG/M metagenome (GOLD analysis project Ga0315291, IMG submission 203070) | Sediment microbial communities from Yellowstone Lake, YNP, Wyoming, USA - YL17G12_20 | ecosystem: Environmental > Aquatic > Freshwater > Lake > Sediment | place: USA: Wyoming | collected...
CTTGTTGGTGCGATAGTCTGGGATCTTCTCACATGGTATTGGGGTCTGCCCACATCATCCTCTCACGCATTGATAGGAGGTCTTATTGGCGCCGCACTGGCAAAGGCCGGAAGCGTAACCGTTCTTATGTGGTCGGGCATCGTCAAGGTGTCGTCATTCATCCTTATCGCACCGCTGCTTGGAATGCTGATTGGTTTTTTGTTTGCTACGGTATTGAATCTGTTATTTGCCAAAAGCAGGCCAGCAAAGGTGGACAAGCATTTTAGAAAACTTCAGCTTGTATCGGCGGCGCTTTATAGTCTGGGGCACGGTGGCAACGACGCGCAGAAAACGATGGGCATCATAGCAATCTTGCTTTTTTCAAATGGTTATCTGGGATCTTCCTTTAACATTCCGCTTTGGATTATTCTATCCTGTCACGCTGCAATAGCGCTCGGCACGATGATGGGCGGCTGGCGCATTATCAAGACGATGGGCATGAAGATTACACCACTCAAGCCTGCAGGGGGTTTCTGTGCGGAGGCATCCGCAGCCACAACGCTCTTTGGCGCAACATTTTTTGGCATTCCAGTTTCGACAACACACACCATAACAGGTGCGATTGTCGGTGTCGGCTCCACTCACGGACTGGGAACCGTTCGTTGGAATATTGCGACGCGCATAGTCTGGGCGTGGGTATTGACCATCCCGGCCGCAGCAGTGATTGCTGCCTTGACATACTTTATTTCAAAGGCCTACTGAATGTGCCCGGGGCGGGATTTGAACCCGCAAGGGTTTCCCCATACGCCCCTCAAACGTACGTGTATGCCAATTCCACCACCCGGGCTAAGATTCAATTGTCATCCTGAACGAAGTGAAGGATCTCACGGGATTCAAGGACCCTACTTACTTTCACTTGGCGCTTCTGGCGCCGTCTTTTCTTCTACCGGAACCGCCGGCACGGACTGTTCCTCTGAAACCGGAGTCTTGTCAATCACCGATGTCACAGACCTGTTTTTCGAGATCTGCGCAAGCCAGATGGACGTCACCAGAAACGCGATCGCGACGAAGGCGGTCAGCTTGCTTAAGAACGTCGCCGGTCCGCGGCTTCCAAATACGGTTTGCGATCCGCCTCCGAATACCGCGCCGATGTCGGCGCCCTTCCCCGCCTGCAGCAATATGACGATGATCAAAAATGCGCAGAGAAAGTAGTGAACAGTGATCAAAAACGCTTCCATAAAAATCCTCTCTTAGTGTTTTGATGTCCCTTGCGGTGCACTTCTTATTATATTTGCGAACTCAACCGGGTCAAGGCTCGCCCCGCCAACAAGTGCTCCGTCCACGTTGGGTTGCGACAAAATTTCGCGCGAGGTCTTTGACTTCACACTTCCGCCATATAGTATCCGGACTCTTTCCGCAGTTGCGCCGTCGCATTCCTTTGATATCCATTCGCGTATCATCTGGTGGACCTCTTCCGCCTGCGCCGGAGTTGCATTTTTCCCCGTCCCGATTGCCCAGATAGGTTCATAGGCAATTACAAATTTATCGATATCTTTGAGAAAGATTGAAGAGAGCCCGCCTTTGAGCTGCCGCTCGCAGACCTCCCAGGTCTTATTCGCTTCGCGCTCTTTAAGCGTTTCACCGAGGCACATTATGGGGACGATCTCGTTTCGAATCGCGGCCCGTATCTTTTTGCTTACCGTTTCATCCGTCTCGCCGAAATACTGTCGACGTTCGGAATGGCCGATAATTGCGTATTCGCAGCCGACGTCCTTGAGGAACGTCGGCGAAATCTCCCCCGTGAATGCGCCGCTCTCCTCCCAGAAGATGTTTTGCGCGGCAAGCTTGAATTGGGTGTCGGATAGAGCAACACCAAGCGAATATAGTGCCGTGAAGGGCGGTGCGATTGCGATCTCGACATCGCCGATCGCTTTGAGCTCATGCGTGAATACGGTCTCGAACTTCAGCGCGTCAGGCACCGTGAAGTTCATCTTCCAGTTTGCAACTATGAATGGTGTTCTGTCGGCCATAATTCAATCTGCCACAGAGGCGCGGCGCTTTTTAATATTCAAGCGCCTTTATACCAGGCAACTCCTTGCCTTCAACAAACTCAAGCGACGCTCCGCCGCCGGTCGAAATGTGTGTAATTTTGGAGGCGACACCGGCCTTGTTTACCGCCGCCACAGAATCGCCGCCACCGACGACTGTTGTCGCGGAAGTTTCCGCGACGGCCTTCGCAAGCTGCATCGTCCCGTTTGCGAACGAGGGTATCTCAAAAACCCCCATCGGCCCGTTCCAGAATATCGTCTTTGAATCCTTAATGGATTCCTTAAAATTTGCGAGCGTCTTGGGGCCGATATCCAAGCCGATCATATCGGGTGGAATTGAAACATCCTTCGTTATCTGTGCCTTTGCTGTTGCAGACATTTCGGTTGCCACAACATGATCTATGGGCAGCATTATCGGTATGCCCTTTGTCTCTGCGCGATCCAGAATTTTTTTCGCAGTATGTATCTTTTCTTCCTCCACCAGCGATTTGCCAACTTCAATTCCCTTTGCCTTCAGGAAAGTATAGGCCATGCCTCCGCCGATGAGAAGGCTGTCAACCTTGTTTAAAAGATTTTCAATAACGCCGATCTTGTCGGAAACCTTTGCGCCGCCCAATATTGCCGCAAACGGCTTTTCCGGGTCCGCTACGATTTTTGTAAGATACCGGATCTCGTCCCTCATCAGGAAGCCCGCGCCCTTCACCTTGACGAACGGGACCATGCCGGCGGTGGAGGCGTGTGCGCGATGCGCGGTTCCGAACGCGTCATTGATATAGACATCCGCTATTGACGCCAGCTGTTTTGCGAAGACCTCGTCATTGGCCTCTTCCTCTTTGTGGAAGCGGAGATTTTCGAGGAGCATTACATGTCCGGGCTGCAGCTCGTTTGCGAGTTTTTTCACGCCATCGCCGATGCAATCTTCGGGGAGAAGGACGTCAACTGTCTCCAAAAGTTCAGCAAGCCTCTTCCCGACAGGCTTCATTGAGTATTTCGGATTAACCTGTCCTTTTGGTCTTCCCAAATGCGAGGCCAGGATCACCTTGGCTTTTTGGTCAAGCGCATAGCGAATTGTGGGAAGTGCGGCCCGGATGCGCGTGTCATCCGCCACATCGCCCGCATCATCGAGTTTCACGTTGAAATCGACACGAATGAATACGCGCTTCTCTGCAATCGGAAGTTCGTCTATGTATTTTATAGTCATGACATTTAATTCTGCCACAGAGACACAGAGAAAAACAAACAATAATTTTTGGATTTCCTCTGCGCCTCCGCGCCTCTGTGGCGCTTTTAATTAAAGAGCCTTTCCCATATACTTTGCCAAGTCCATCATGCGGTGGCAGAAGCCGATTTCATTGTCGTACCACGCGATGATCTTCACCATGTTGTCGATCACCCTTGTTGAGAGGGCGTCGATCACCGCGGAATGCGTCTCTCCCATGAAGTCGACGGAAACCAGGGGTTCTTCGCAATAATCCAGGATCCCCTTGAGCGATCCTTGCGCCGCTTTTTTCAGGGCGGCATTGACGGTTTCCGCGGTCATCGGTTTTGAGCAAACCGCAACCAGATCGACGCATGAGACGTTGGCCGTGGGGATCCGGATCGACATGCCGTCCATTTTGCCCTTGAGGTCGGGCAGAACCAGGCCCACCGCCTTTGCGGCGCCGGTCGTCGTCGGAATCTGCGAGATCGCCGCAGCGCGCGCCCTGCGCAGATCCTTGTGCGGACCGTCAACCACGCGCTGATCATTTGTGTATGCGTGGATCGTCGTCATAAATCCGCGCTCAATTGTGAAGCTCTCGTGCAAAACCTTGGCGACGGGCGCCAGACAGTTTGTCGTGCAGGATGCGTTGGAAACGACATGCTGTTCCGCCGGATTATATTTTTCGTGGTTCACGCCGTAAACAAAGGTCTGTGAATCCTTGTCTTTGCACGGCGCGGAGATGATCACCTTCTTTGCGCCTGCGGCAAGATGCTTCGATGCGCCGGCCGTATCAACGAACTTGCCCGTGCACTCGATCACGATATCGGCCCTCAAATCCTTCCATGGGAGCTTCGCGGGATCTGTTTCGCCGAATGTCGGGATTTTCTTCCCGTTTACGATGAGCTCTTTTTCAGTGGCGGAGGCCTCGCCCTTGAAGCGTCCATGGGTCGAGTCATATTTGAACAGATGGGCCATTGTCGCGGGCGGGATTAGATCGTTTATGCCGACAAACTCGACGGAGGAGTCGCCTGCGGCCACCCTCAAGGCCAGCCTTCCAATCCTTCCAAACCCGTTTATACCTATTCTTAGCGCCATTTAATCCTCCTTGATTTTCGTGGAGGCGGCAGTATACATTTTGCGATCTTACAGTCAAGCACACTAAAAGGGCCATAAGATGCGAATTCAAAGGTTTTTAAGGTGGGTTGCCCGATTCGTAATGCGCTATTATCTTGTGGTTTTAGCTGCTGCGGTCCTTTTGGGGGCCTTAAGCTATCCGCGCACCGCATCCTTTTTTACCAATATTAACACGGACTTAACGGAGCTCATCCCGGAGGATTATAAAAGCGTCCAATCCATAAACGAGATCCGCGCAAAGTTTAAGACCACAAAGTCACTCATTGTCATAGTCGAAGACAAAGAACCGGACGTCGCAAGGAAGATGGTCGACGAGCTTGGTGCGTTTTTGGGCCGGAGCCCGGAAGTGGGCGAAGTGGAGTCGAAAAAGCGGGGGTTTGAATTTTTTGATAAGCACAAACTCCTGTTTGTGGACCTGGAGGACCTGAAAACGATCAAGGACAGGATAGACAGGCGCATCCAAAGGGAGAAGCTTTCGGGTCTTTATATCGATTTTGAAAGCGAGGGCGATGAAGAGTTTAAGTTCGGCGACATTGAGAACAAATACAAAAGCAAATATTCCGTCGGCGCGAAAAACGAATATTTCACGAACGATACGCAAACGGTTTATTCGATGCATGTTTATCCCAAGCAGGAGCCGGAGGGGATAAAGGAGAGCAAGGAATTTTACAATTTTGTAAGGGAGAAGGTGGGCGAGTTCGCCCCGGAAAATAAATTTCCTACGGCGAAGATCTATTTCACCGGGACGATCCGCACGCGCGTAGACGAATACAACATGATAATAAAGGACCTGACGCGGGCCGGCTTGATCTCCGGAATCGGCATTGCAATTGCGCTGATTTTATATTTCCGCCGCGTCTTCGCGGTGGGGTTCCTGTTTCTCCCGCTCACAATGGGCATATTCTGCAGCTTCGCCTTCTCATCGTTCTTCATCAAAAATTTGAACCTGGTCACGTCATTTTTATTTGCTATCCTGGGCGGCCTGGGTGTTGAAATAGGAATCCATATCCTGTCGCGCTATCTTGAAGAAAGGCGCGCCGGAAAAAATATGGAAGACGCTCTCTTTGCAGTTTTGTACCACACGGGAGGTTCCGCCCTGACATCCGCGGCAACCGTCGCCGCGACATTTTTGATACTCATCGTAAACAACTTCAAAGGATTTTCGGAATTCGGATTCATTGCGGGTTTCGGTTTGATCATAAACTATATATCTTTCATGCTTGTCTTCCCGTCGCTTCTGGTCCTGGCGGAAAAGATCAGAATTTTGTCTTTCAAGCGCGCGTTTGGGTTTGAGTTCAAAAAGGCGTCACGCACGCGGTTCCCGATGCCGCGTTTTGTCCTTGCGAGCCTTGCGGTCCTTGCAATCATATCCGTAGTCGATCTGCCGCGGCTCGGTTTTGAGTGGAAATTCTCGAAGATCAAGGCGCAGATCCCCGAGGCGCAGGAGGCCAAGGCCAAGCAGCGCGAGACAAGCTCTTCGGTCAACTCCCCCGCAATGGTCGTGGTTCACAGCAAAGAGGAGGCGGATGCGGTTGAGAGGGCCATCGATGAAAAGATGAAAAATCCCGGCACCGTCGTCAACGCATATAAATCTTACTATGATTTGATGCCGGAGGACCAGATCGACAAGCTGGCGGTCGTCGGGGAAATGAAGGAGCTGCTTGCCGACAAGACATTGAAGCTCGTCAAGGGCGAACACAAAAAAGATCTGGATAGATTCAAGGAAGCCTTGAATGAAACAAAAACGATCAAAGAGGAGGAGATCCCGCCGAAGGTGCGCGAGCTTTTCTGGGGGCAAAAAGAGGGCGACAATGCGCAGATCGCATACATCAACCCCCTCCCCCAAATGGAGATGGACAACGGCAAAAACGCGATAAAATTTGCGGAGGAGATTCAGGAGATAAAAACGCCGGTCGGGACCTTTTATCCGTCCAACGATTCGATAATATTTGCGGATGTTCTGCGCACAATGATCGCCGACGGCAAGCGCGTTGTGTTGCTGGCATTCATCATCGTCTTCATAATAGTGTTTCTTGATTTTAGAAAATTTTCCACCGCTGCATTGATCATATCGCCCATTGTCCTGGGTGTTCTCTATATGACGGGCTTCATGTATATCCTGGATTTGAAATTCAATTTCTACAACATGGTGGTCGCGCCGACAGTCGTGGGGACGAGCATAGACAACTCCGTCCATTTGTACCACCGCTACAAAGAGCTGGGGAAGGGCTCCCTCATGACCGCTTATAAGTATGCGGGCGGAGCGTCACTCATGAGCTCGATGACGAACATCTTCGGATTTTTGGGGCTGGTGTTTGCCTCCCACAATGGCCTGCGGTCGATTGGAGATCTGGCCGTGAGCGGCATGGTCGCATGTCTTATCACCACGCTCGTATATTTCCCCGCCCTCCTGCAATATCTGGAGGACAGTCTGTGGCAGAATTTAAAATGAGCATTAACGATACAATTTGTGCGATAGCGACGCCGCCCGGGCAGGGCGGAATCGGAATCGTGCGCGTAAGCGGAAACGGGTCGCCCGATGTAATCCAAAAAATCTGGAAGGGGAAAAAATCTGCGGATATTTTTGAGTCACACAGGATGTATCTTGGCCGCGTTGTTGATCCCCAAACAAAAGAGCCGATAGATACGGCGCTTGCAGTTTTGATGCGCGCGCCAAATTCATATACCGGCGAAAATGTCGTAGAGATTTCCTGTCATGGTAGTGCAGTAATACTTGGGAAAATTTTGGAAGCATGCAAAAAAGCCGGCGCAAGACTTGCGGAGCCCGGCGAATTTACAAAGCGCGCATTTCTAAACGGCAAGATGGATCTTGCGCAGGCGGAGGCGGTGGCGGATCTCATTTCCGCCACAAGCGAATCGGCGTCCAGATGCGCCAGGGATCAACTGGAAGGCGGGCTTTCAAGGCGGATCGGCGAATTAATTGACGAGCTCACGAACCTTCGCGCCTTTGTTGAGGCGTCCATCGATTTTCCGGAAGAGGACATCGAGTTTATTGAGCAGGAAGGTATTGCAAAAAGGCTTGGGGCGGTCGCCTCAAAGATCGTTTCGCTTGCCGACACTTATAATGAAGGAAAGCTTTTTAAGGACGGCGTCAACGTCGTAATAATTGGAAAACCAAATGTCGGCAAGTCGAGCCTGTTCAATGCGCTTGTAGGGCATGAGCGCGCGATAGTCCATCACACATCAGGAACGACGCGTGACCTGGTAAAAGAAACCGTCCAGATTGGAGGGGTTGCATTTCATCTGACGGATGCTGCAGGCCTTCGCGAAAGCGATCATGACATCGAGAAAATGGGAATTGAAAAGGCGCGGGATGCGATTGAGCGGGCAGATCTTATTTTATTCGTTATGGATGGATCAAAGCCGTCAGACGACAGCGACAAAGAAATTTTCAACGCCCTTGATAAAAGACGTGCGATTGTCTGTGTGAATAAGTCGGATTTGCCCGCTCCCCTCCTTTGTAAGGAGGGGTCAGGGGAGGTAGATCGTGGTCTACCCCACCTGACCTCCCCTTACAAAGGGGAGGAAATTGCCGTTTCGGCGCTCCGCGGTGACGGCATCGATTTGCTAAAGGAAAAGTTGCTTCAGAGCGCCACGGGTCAAAAAGAGGTAAGAACCGAAAGCGCAGTTGTGACTTCGGCCCGCCATAAAGAGGCGCTCCATGAAGCGATCGGCCACATTGAAAACGCCATCAAGGCTACAAATGAAAGACAATCCGCCGAATTCATAGCCCACCACCTTAGCCTGGCCCACGACTGCCTTGGCCAAATTACAGGCAAAGTGGCCACAGAAGCCGTTCTGGATCGGATCTTTTCCAGTTTTTGCATCGGTAAGTAGCTGAAAACATTTGTTTTTCTAAAAGCAACTTTGGACCCCTTTCCTGTCGATAATACCAATGGGGGCGTTTGGAGTTGCTGTATGGGTATTGTTAATTTTTTCCGTGACGCATATGACGCCATTACCGGCAATTATGCCTATGCCGGTTCCAGCCAGAATCCCCCACCAACTGAAGAGGGCGAATGTGGCACCCTTTGCACTTTAACTAATACAGCCAAAGTTTTATATGAGCAGTACGGTGCAATGGCGGAAGGATACCAAAAGAGCACCTTATCTGACGATTACAGAATGGTTTATGAACGCACAACCTTTGGATCCTCTGCGGAAAAGGGGTGCATGGATTATTTCGCTATTGATAAGACAAGCGGTGAGACGAGCCAAGAGACAGTATGTTGTGATGACAGTGGAATAAAGAATGCCGAGGCGGATTCGGGAACCGATATTCCCGTCTAATTTATTTCTAATTATCCTTATATATCATATACATGTCTGATCTATGGTCTGTGATCTGTAGTCTAAGGTCTAAATATCAAGCAACTTTTTTGTAAACGCGCCGATAACTATTAAGGGAAGACCTTGGTGCGGGGGTAAGAACCAGGGGAGCAAATATGAAGAAATCAATATTTATCATTGTAATGGCCATAATGGCCGTTCTTGCAATTAGGACGGCATACGCCAGGCTGGCTGACGACAGAGTGGCAATTTCTGGCGTCTCTCCATCGGTAGATGTATACCGCTGCATTGGTGATAGAGACTGCGATGGAATCAGGGACAGCTCCGACAATTGTCCGACGACTTCGAATCATGATCAGGCGGACTTTAATAGCGACGGCATGGGTGATGCCTGCGACGATACAGACGGTGACGGAACAAAAGATAGTGTTGATAACTGTCCCGAAGTTGCCAATCTCGATCAGCTGGATTCCAATTCAAACGGCGTCGGTGATGTTTGTGACGACGCGGACGGCGACGGCGTTATCGATATTGATGACAACTGCCCGACCGATATCAACCCCAGCCCTCAAGCTGACATAGACGGTGACGGAAAAGGCGATGCCTGTGACGACAGCGATTGGGACGGCTATAATGATGACGTTGATACATGCCCGTTAATATATAACACGCGCCAGACGGATAAAGACGAAGACGGAATCGGCGACGATTGTGATAATTGCAAGATGGTTCCGAATCCAGGTCAGGAAGACAGCGACGGAGACGATATCGGCGACGACTGCAAAACAGACTGGGACGGCGATGCGATCCCCGATGTCGATGATAACTGCATGCTGAAACCCAACAATGATCAGGCAGATCTCGATGAAGACGGACTTGGCGACGCCTGCGATCCCACATGCGACGGGCCCAATTGTCCGTCCACAACTACGGTTGCACCCGAAGAGGATGTACAGCAGGATTTCGGCGGCGGCTGCACGATTATGACGGTCGGCGGCGATTCAGGCACGATTTTCGGAATGATTCTCATGATCATGGCGGCCCTTTCGATCGCGAAAATTCGAAAAGGCGATTAACTAATAAATTTGAAAAGATCCCAAAACGCCGATAATACCCTGATATTATTGGCGTTTTTATTTCGTAAAAAAACGCGCAACTTTTTTCTCCGATAGCCGAAAAGTATGGTAGAGAGAGGGGTTATGAAGCATTTCATTTGGTTTGGGATTTTAATTGCTTCGATTCTTTGTGTCGCAAATGTTCATGCCGATGAGATTTGCAAAATAACTATCGGCGGCACGGACTTTTTTGATGTCGATTGCGACGACATAATCGACATCAACGACAACTGTCCCTTCGTTAAAAACGGCGATTGCGAAGCCGATCCAGTTAATAATTGTGAAAGCTGGGCCGTCGGATACCAAAGCAATATAGACTTTGACGGCGTCGGCGATGACTGCGATGATTCAGACGGTGACACCGTTGTAGACTCAATCGACAACTGCAGATTGGTTTCAAATACCGATCAGGACGATACGAACGGCGATGATAAAGGTGATGCTTGCACGGACACCGACAACGACGGATTCTTTGACACGGTAGACAACTGCCCCGATGTTTACAACACGCATCAGCTCGATCAGGATGACGACGGCGTGGGAGACGCCTGCGATAATTGCTACCTGGTGGCTAATCCCGAACCGCAGGTCGATTCCGATTTTGACGGCAGAGGCGACGCCTGTGAAGACGATTTTGACGGAGACGGCATAATCGATATGTATGACAACTGCGTCGAGACGGTGAACACGGATCAGCTTGACACCGATGAAGACATGGTCGGCGACGTCTGCGATAATTGTCCGACAGCCGCCAACAGCGGTCAGGAAGATGCGGACGGAAACAGTGTGGGCGATGCCTGCGATATACTCCCTGCGGTGGCGCCGGAAGAGCCTCCGCCCGAACAACCCGTGCCGGATGACGGCATGCTCCAGCAGGGCAGCGGAGGAGTGGTAGACGGCGGCTGTTCAATGATAAACGGCGAGGCCGCGGCCACGACACCGTTTGTTTTTGGTTTTATATTCCTCGCCGTATCGGCTGCCATGATGTTGCGCCGCGCAAAATCGTAACTTGCTGCCTGTTTTCCCCCATGCTAGATAGTTCCATCCGATGGAATCCTTACTGCAAATAATAAAGAAGCGCCCCGTTATCTTCGACGGCGCGATGGGCACGATGATCCAGGCGGCCTCGGCCGAGGAGTGCAACGCGCTCCTCAATGTAACGCGCCCCGAAATCATAGAATCGATCCATTGCGCATATTTCGATGCCGGCGCCGATATCGTGAGCGCCAACACCTTCGGCGCGTCATTCATAGATTTGGCCGATTATGGCCTCTCGAACCGGACAGAAGAAATAAATGCGGCCGCAATTAAAATCGCAAGGCGCGCCGCGCAAAAATTCCAGACGGAAGACAAGCCGAGGTTTGTCGCTGGAGAAATAGGGCCCACATCCAAACTCCCGACCCTTGGGCACATAACATTCAAAGAGCTTTTTGAATCATATAAGCAACAAATCGCCGTATTTATAAAAGAGGGCGCTGATTGTGTTTTGATAGCCACGTGCCAGGACATGCTTCAGATAAAGGCCGCGGCAGCCGCCGCCCGCGAGACAATGTCTAAGGCGGACAGGGAAATCCCGATCATTATATCCGTCACAATTGAAAAAAATGGCACGATGCTTTTGGGCTCGGATATTTTGGCGGCGCTAGCAACGGTTCTGCCTTACCGGCCTGATGCGTTCGGCATAAATTGCGCTACCGGCCCTGAAATGATGGAGGAGCATCTTCATCAACTTTCAGTGCATTCACCACTTCCTATAATTTGCAGACCGAACGCCGGCATTCCTGAAAACATCGGCGGGAAGCCGGTCTATCCATTGCCGCCCAAGGAATTTGCAGAAAAGCTCGGAAGTTTTGTGAAGCGGTTGAATGTGTCGATCGCCGGCGGATGCTGCGGGACGACGCCTTTGCATATTAAAGAACTGGTTTCAAGGACAACAAAAGATGCACGAGAGACGAAGGATGAGAGACGAAGGACGAAATATAAAGCACAGTCGTCCCTCGTCCCTCGTCCCTCGTCTTTCAACTCACACGTTTCTAGCCTGTTCTCTGCTGTTTCACTCGACCAAGAACCGAAACCATTTTTGGTGGCGGAGCAGACGAACGTAAACGGATCAAAAAAATTCAAAGAGCTTTTTCTGTCTGGCGATTACGACGCAATGACCGCAATGGCAAAAGAGGCGGCCAGAGGAGCTCACGCCCTCGATGTTTGCGTGGCATCTCCCGGCCGGGACGAGACAAAAGATATGGCGGAGGTCGTGTCGCGTTTTGTAAGGGCGGTTGACGCGCCGCTGATGATTGATTCCATAAATCCCGTTACGATTGAGGCGGCGCTCCAGATTTCGCCCGGCAGGTGCATAATAAATTCAATAAATCTGGAAGACGGCGGGGCAAAGGCAAAAGAGATTATAAAACTCGCAAAGCGTTACGGCGCAGCCCTTGTCTGTTTGACGATCGACGAAGAAGGAATGGCAAAAACCGCGCCGAAAAAAGCTGAAATTGCAAAGAGGCTTTATGATCTCGCAACCTCAAGCGGATTGAGGACGGAAGATCTTTTGTTCGATCCCCTCACCTTTACAGTCGCAAGCGGCGACGCATCACTTTGCAGCGCAGCGGTTGAAACGCTGGGCGGAGTAAAAAAGATCAAGAAGGAAATAAAAGGTGCGAAGATAATATTGGGAGTGAGCAATATTTCTTACGGGCTTGTGCCCCAGGCCAGGAAAATTGTCACAAGTCTTTTTTTCAATGCGGCGCTTGATGCGGGCGTCGATGCAGCGATTGTAAACCCGGCGCGAATCTTGAGATTGTCGCAGATACCAAAAGAGGAAGCGCATCTGGCAACGCGTCTACTTCAGAATGACAAGTCTAAAGGCGATCCGCTAGTAGCGGTCATCAAATACTATCAGGAAACCGGGGGGCGTCCTTTTTCATTGCAGGACAAGTCGAGAGCGGGCCGGGGCGGGAACCTTCGCCAAAAAATTATCGACGGCGACAAATCGGGGCTTGAAGCGTTGCTCGAAGAGGCCTGCAAGACGAAAAAAGCGGCGGATGTCATAAACGAAATCTTGCTTCCGGCGATGAAAGAAGTCGGAGAGCTTTTTGGAAAAGGGAAGTTGCCGCTGCCCTTCGTGCTTCAGTCCGCGGAGGCGATGAGATCCTCAATAGATCTCCTGGCCCCCAAGTTGAAGGAAGGGGAGGCGCCGCGCAAGGGAACGATTGTTCTGGCGACTGTTCGCGGCGACGTCCACGACATCGGAAAGAATCTCGCCGATATAATACTTTCGAACAACGGCTACGAAGTCGTAAACCTCGGGATCAGGCAGCCGATAAACGCGATCTTGAAGGCGGCGCAGGAACATAATGCAAATGCGATAGGGCTTTCCGGCCTTCTTGTGAGTTCCACTGAAATAATGCGGGAGGATCTGGAAACGCTCAAAAATCTCGGGATAAAAACTCCGGTCCTTGTCGGCGGCGCCGCCCTTACACACAAGTTCGTTGAGTCAACGCTCAAAAGCGCATATGGGGCGCCGGTGTTCTACTGCAAAGACGCATTTGCAGGAATTTCCGCAATGGAGGAGATCGTCGGTAAATGAAGCCACCGTTTTTAGGAACGAAAATCATCGATGGAATAAACCTGCACGATCTCACAGGTCTGATTAATCGTGAAATCCTTTTTGCGTCGAGATGGCAATTCCGGAAAAACCAGTCTCCGGAGGAATGGGAAAAATTTAAGCATGAAACCGTGATCCCCATATTGGATCGTTTGATTACATGGTGTGAGGCCCGCAAGACATTTGAGCCGAAGATGGTCTATGGTTATTTTGGGTGCAAAAAACAGGAGAATGCGTTGCTTGTCACAAGCGCCGGACAAAGTCCGCGCATATTCCGTTTTGAGTTTCCGCGCCAGCGCCAGACGCCAAATCTTTGCATCTCCGATTTTTTCCCGGACGGTTTTGTCACAATTCAGCTTGTGACGATAGGCAACAAAGTGGTTCTGGAGGGCGCGCGCCTTTTCAATGAAAAAAAATATTCTGAAGCCTTTTACCTCAAAGGGCTTGCGGCGGAGCTTGCAGAGGCGACTGCCGAATACGGCAACCGCATGGTTTGCAAAGAGCTGGGCGTCCCGGATGGACAGGGCGCGAGGTTCAGCCTTGGCTACCCTTCGGCACCGAGCCTCATGGATCAGGAAAAAATATACGCCCTCCTTGGGGGAGGGCGTATCGGTGTCAAACTCACTGAAACTTATCATTTGATACCCGAGTATTCCACTTCAGCCATCATTTCAATATCGCCGGAAGCGAAACACTTCAGGCCGTGATCTAACTTATGGCATGCAGCAGGTAAACGGAGACGCAACCGGTTCGGGCGTAATAGGTATTGTCTGACAATATGGGATGCCGTCATAGGATGCATCCTCGACGCCCTGATTTATAACATCTTCAGGGACGGATTCGGTTTCATCCTGAACAGGCCCGATCTCACCTTCCGATGCTATAAATCTGGCACCTTCCGGAGCGGCGGTGATTTCTTCATCCATGCCGTGATTCACCGGTGCACCGAAAAACATCTGCCTCGACCGCTCAATCGCCATCGACGGCAGACTGCTTACAACTTCGTGCAATGCCTGCGGAACGTAAGGCGCCAAATACTTTACCGCTGAAAGCGAACCTTCGACATCATCGACAATTCTTTCCCAGAGAAATCTTACAGTTGTATATGTGTCTCTTGCCTCTCTCGATTTTTGGGCCACCGCTTCTTCAATTGCTGTCCGGATCCAACGTACGAAAAAACCGCCAACACCTGACACTGACTGATCTGCCATCTCATTCCTCCTTAAAGTTAGAAAATTCGCGCGGCACCACGCCGCGCTGCGTTGCAACCCCGTCTAAATGGGCGTGCTATCTTGCATGTCTTCGGAAGAGTGTCAAACATAATGTTTGCAGATTGAAGTGTCTTCTGATATTTCCAACCGCCATGCTTATAGGTCTTACAGGCAAGAACGGTTCCGGCAAGGGTGAGGTCGCGAGATTTCTCATAGAGAGCGGTTATCAATTCTATTCCCTTTCCGATGTCGTGCGCGATGAGGTGAGGTTGCAGGGCCACGACGTGACGCGCGAAAACTTAATCGTCGCCGCAAATGAAATGCGCTCCCGGCTGGGCGCGGGCGTTTTGGCGGAGAGGATCTTGCAGAAAGTGGGGCCGGACGCGCACGCGGTCATAGATTCCATACGCAACCCCTTCGAGGTGGAGGCTTTAAGGCGCCGCAAGGATTTTCATCTCATTTCAGTTGAGGCGGATCCGAAGGTCCGTTTTGAGCGGACGAAGGCGAGAAACCGCGAAAACGATCCGCAAACTTACGAAGAGTTTTTGGAATTGGAAGCGCGTGAGGCGCAGACGAACGATCCGACGACGCAGCAGATGAATCGCACGGCGGCAATGGCGGATGCGGTCATCGAAAATGACGGAACGATAGAAGATCTGCGCGATCAGGTCCGTCAGGTGATAAAAGCTCTTGCGGCAAACTCACAGCGACCCGACTGGGACCAATATTTCATGGAGATCGCAAGGGTCGTGTCGCTAAGGAGCAATTGCATAAAAAGGAAAGTTGCGGCCGTCGTTGTGCTCGACAGGAGAGTCATTTCCACCGGATACAACGGCACGCCGCGCGGCGTGAAAAATTGCAATGCGGGCGGATGCCCGCGCTGCAACCACTTCGGCCCTTCGGGCGACAAGCTTGAGCAGTGCCTCTGTTCGCACGCCGAAGAAAATGCTATCGTCCAGGCCGCCTATCACGGCGTGTCGATCAAGGGATCAACGCTTTATTCCACATATTCACCATGTCTCATCTGCACGAAGATGATCATCAATAGCGGCATCGTCGAGGTTGTCTACAGCAAGGCATACGTAATTGAAGAGACACCGCTCAAACTTTTGAATGAGGTGGGTATCAAGGTGAGGCAGTTGGAGGCGCCAGTTTAAAGGCTGCCACAGAGGCACAGAGACACAGAGAAAAACGGGATCTATACCCAAAAAAACAAAAAGCCCCGGCGAAACCGGGGCTTTTTTATTGCTGCAATCAACCAACTAGCTGCAATTCCCGAACCTGTTAAACAGCAAATATTCAAGAACGCGCGACTGCGTTGCATTCGCACCGACCTGATCTGCCGGTTCATTGTGGTAGGATGTGTAGAATGCGCAGCCGGAACCGTCCTTGAAATCCACAGTAACTGGAATCGGTGTTGCCGGTGTATAAGGTATTATGCCTCCGACGCCGTTTGGCAGGCTGGTCGCGGTAAGAATTTGATTGCCCGCCGTTACCATGACAACCCAGCCTCCCAGATTGAAATTAACGTTAAACGTGGTGTCGGCTGCTCCAACCAAACCTTCAGCGCGCAGCCATGTGAGGAGATTTTCATTTGTGACGTTGACGGGCTGTGAGCTGTTTGTGTTTCCGTCCTTCGCGTCACCGTCCACGGTGTCATCTCCGTAAAAGTCGATGGCATCGGGCCATGTCTTTTCGATATAATCATAAGCCCAATCCGAGGCATACAAGTTCCCGCCATTTTGAACATATGTCCGGAGCGCGGCTTGAACTTCCGCATCGTTGATGTAGGCCTCGCTCATGCCGCAATTGAAAAACACGCCTCTAAACAGGGCGAGCGCTTGAGCCGTATTGGCGTTTTTCAGAAAATCGGTAAGCGTCGGATAAGTCCCCGCCGGCAGGCCAAGGACGTTGGTCAGCGCGGTATTCGGATTTGTACCGGAAAAATCAATGAGCTCGATCTGGGCGCATTCCGTACCGATATCAAGCGCGCCGCCTGTAAGGGTTCCGCACGCCAAGATACGCGCAAGAAGGTCTTCAATGGAATCGAAGGAACCGCTGACCACTGCATATTTATATGTACCGGTCCCGCCACCCGCAGTAGTGCTGCTCGCCGGAATATTGTTTGCTTCGTTGAGCAAAAGATTGTCGAACGTAAAGTTTATCGTGTAACCCGCTCCGGTAATTTGCCCGTTGAACAACCCGGCCGCTAGGATTCCGCCGCATGCAAATGCGCCCGTAGCATCCGTGTAACAGTGATCGGGGTTAGCATCTGTCTTCCCAAATCCGTCCGCAGTAAGTCCTTTTAGAGATACCGTCATTGCGGCAGCTGTGGACTGCATGATTTCAGCGCCAACGATGGGCGTCCTGCCGTCCGGCGCGTACACGGTTCCGCAAATCACCGCCTCGCCTGCGATCGCACTGCATGATGCAAGACCCTTAAGTGCCGTCGTTGTTCCTCCGCCTCCCCCTCCCCCTCCGCCGCAGGCGGCAAGGCCGGCTGCCAACGCGGCCACTGCTGCAAACAACCAGATTTTCTTCATGTTTACCTCCCCCGGTATCTACCGGTCGTTATGAATTTCTAAACTACATATATCAGACCGTTAAGAATGCAAAGGTCAAAATTATCCCATGATTAAAATTCTAACTAGTTACAATCATTGAGGATAAATAAGTTTTTTTGTCGTTGCACGTCCCCTGTTTATATAATAGAAAAACGATTCAAATATAACAAGGAGGGGGTTATGAAGAAATGGATTGTGTTTGTCGTGGCCGTCACGGCTTTGATTTCAAGCTGCGGCGGTGGAGGAGGCGGCAGCGAAAGCAATTGGAACAGCGGGAGTGAGAACAATCCGACGGCGTCGATGGTCGATGCGTCGGGAAACACAGTTGCAAAGCTCGCGCCCAATGCAGCGATGATCGGAAGGACAGTCGGTTTTCTCCAGAACGGCACATATAATGTTTCGGTAATCAAACCCGACGGCACAGCGCTTTATGGTAGTAATTTGCTTGTTGTTACGGACGGGAGCGGCGCGCTTGCGGATTCCATATTGGCCTATCCGGGAGTTGATACGCAAAATCAGGCCGCAATGGTTATTGATGTCGATAAGGACGGTTTCAAGACAACAAGGAAAAATTTTAAGGCGGTTGAAGGCGGCGCATATACGCTTCATTTCTGCAAATCGACTGAAACGACATGCGACGCAACCACGGCATCGACAACAAGCACGATCAACGTCGATACGAGCATGCCTTACGTCTTCTCCGCGGATTCGACAGGCGCGGGCGTCAATTCATTCAAGAACGGCGTTGGCGATGTGTATGCGGTCATCACGAACGGCACGCCCAGCACGACCTACGGACTTCGCATCGTATCAAACAGCTTTCAGATCTATTCGGAAGGCAGCCCGCTCCCGACAGATCCAAGCGGACTTGTTCCTGAAACCTGCACAACAGATGTAAGCGGCGCATGCGGGCCTATAAAAATTTGGGAAAACGCCGCCGCCACACTGGCAGGTTCGGCGGCCCTTTACGATATAATTGCGGATGAAGGCAACAATGGGACATGGGAAGCAGCGACGGATTTCATGGATGCGGTTGGATATGTTCCGGGTTTTGCGATTCAGGAACCGTCTTCCGCACCGTCAACAAACATTGCGGCAGTTACAATCAGCGGCTTGGACAGGGTTGCGGAAATCGCATGCTCGGCCTCCGGCTCGGGATATTGTGCTTTCATCGACATTTTTTCTAATGAGGATGTTTATGGGTATCTGAATCCGGCATTCCAGAGCTTGGATCCGCATGATATCGCTTATAAATATATTATTCTCCATAGCGATACGTTGGCAAACGGCGATACCCTTACGCCGATTCAATCGTTCGGTTACAATCACACGGTTGATCCAATGCAGTGGGGTTGCACAAATGAAGGGCGCATACTGTTGTGGCCCAAGGCGACGTTCGTTCCGGGTTGTTACGACGTGGTCATGGATGTGAATCAGAACGGCATATATGATTCAGGAACCGACTTTGTTGATGGATCCTCGGGTGTTTGCGGATTCATCATCCCGGGTGCTGAAGGCGCGCCGACGGTGACGATTGATACAATCACCGACGGAAACGGAACCGTCGTTGCATCCGGTGGATCGACGAGTTCGTCGACCGCGACATTCACATTTACGACCGCTTTGGGAACGGGAACGAGCATAAGCACGTGCGAGATACGCTGGGCGGCGGGGAACTCTTCCAACAGGGCTGCCATAGATGTGAGCACGCTATCAGTTGGCGGCACGTTGACCACGCAGCCGCTCAACCTCTTCAACGGAATCAACACGATTCTCATCACGTGTATTGATAATGGGAACAAGGCCGGCGTGGGCACGGCGACTATCGATTCGACAAACACTGCGACGCAGAACATCCACTTCCAGACATCTTTGGTCTGGCAGCAACCCGCTTCCGGTTCGTTTGATATGGATCTGCATGTTGTTGAACCGGGTGGAACGTACTTTACTGATACAGATTGTTATTATGCAAATTGCAGGCAGGACGGCAACTACACAACAACGACCGGCGAGTTTTTAAACGTCGACTGTATCAGCCAGTGCACAGGACCGGAAAACATCTGGATGCCGGACACCAACGCCTTGAAAGCGGGCAATTACCGCGTTTGTGTGGATCCTTTCAGCGGCAAGGGGGAGATGTTGCAGGTCAGCCTCTATGACAGCGCCGGGAGCCTGATTGATACGATTACGCGCGGTTTCCTGGATGATACGGTCGGTGACTGGTATGTGGGTAACTTCAATTGTTCAGCGGGCACTAGCGGAACTTGCGTATGGTCAAGGGTTGATACATTATCTATGTCGAGCCCCTGCCAGTAAAAAGAAAGATTGATCTGGATAAAACCGCCCGCCAATACTGGCGGGCGGTGTATTTATAAGGTGAGCGCATGATACAAACATTCCCCAATCCCAATCCGGAAAGGGATTACGTGATTTCAATGGATTGCCCGGAATTCACATGTCTTTGTCCCATGACCGGCCAACCCGACTTTGCGACATTCAAGATTGAATATATCCCCGATAAACTCTGCATCGAGCTCAAGTCGCTAAAGCTCTATTTATGGAGCTATAGAAACGAAGGCGCGTTTCACGAAGCGGTGACCAATAAAATTATGAACGATCTTGTTACCGCATGTAATCCGAGGTGGATGGAGGTGAAAGGGACATTTAATGTCCGTGGAGGCATTGGTACGACGGTGATTGCTATGCATGGAACGTCCCCCTCCTTTGTAAGGAGGGGTTAGGGGAGGTAGATCTACCCCACCTGTCCTCCCCTTACAAAGGGGAGGGATTCAGATCGGTTCAAACTGTGCTTGGAAGAATCGGAGATCTTCCGGCTCAAACACCATCTTTAATCCCTTAACTTTATCTCTATTCTTGTAGAGTCGGGCAACTGCGTCAGCAACTACGTCCATGTGCGAATTTGTATATACGCGCGCGGGTATTGTAAGACGGACGAGCTCGAGCTTCGGCCTGTTGTGGTCGCCCGTCTTTTTGTTTCTGCCCGATGAAACAATGCCGCGTTCCATCGAGCGCACTCCGCTTTCGGCGTAAAGCGCTGCTGCAAGCGTCTGTGCGGGAAACTGATCCTGCGGGACGTGCGGCAGAAATCTCTTTGCATCAAGAAATACAGCATGGCCGCCGACGGGAACGACTATCGGAACGCCCGCTTCCATAAGTTTCCTGCCCAGATATTCCACCTGGCCCACCCGCCATGCGATGATCTGTTCATTATCAACGGCCTCGCGGAGGCCGCGCGCGACGGCCTCCATATCGCGTCCGGCCATGCCCCCGTATGTGTGCAGCCCCTCGTAGACCACGACGAGTTTTTTCGCCTCCGTAAAAAACTTTTCGTCATTCATCGCCAGAAAACCGCCGATGTTTACGAAGCAATCCTTCTTCGCGCTCATCGTGCACGAATCGGTATAGGAACAAAGCTCACTCAATATTTCCTTGATGCTCTTATTCTTGTATTTCTGCTCACGTTGCTGAATGAAATAAGCATTTTCCAGGACGCGGGCGGAATCGAGATTAATCTTGATTCCCTCTTTTCTGCAAAGCTGTGACACCTCTTTTAAATTTTCCATGGATATCGGCTGGCCGCCGGCCATGTTCACGGTTGCGGTGATGCTTACGTAGGGGATCTTTTCGGCGCCGACATCGCCGATGAGTTTTTTCAATTTGTTTAAGTCTACGTTGCCCTTGAAGGGATGCTCATTTTCGGGGTCGTGCGCTTCATCGATGATGACGTCCACAAAAGTTCCGCCTGCGAGCTCCTGATGCATGCGCGTAGTAGTGAAATACATGTTGCCAGGGACAAGGTCGCCCTCCTTTATAAGGACGCGCGAGAGGATGTGTTCCGCGCCGCGACCCTGATGCGTCGGGACCGTGTATTTGTAACCCATGTATTCGCGGACCGTTTCTTCAAGAAAATAAAAATTTCTACTGCCTGCATAGGCCTCATCGCCTAGCATCATACCCGCCCACTGGTAGTCGCTCATCGCAGCCGTCCCGCTGTCTGTCAAAAGATCGATCCAGACATCATCGCTTTTGAGCAGAAACGTGTTGTATCCGGCGTTTTTGATGGCCCGCTCCCTTTCTGCGCGTGTGAGAATCTTGATCGACTCCACCATTTTTATCTTGAAGGGCTCCGCCGTCATCGTTGAGTCGGCCATTGGGATCTCCTTTGTTTTCAACATATTACCTCCCCTTTGTAAGGGGAGGACAGGTGGGGTAGATCTACCTCCCCCTCCCCTCCTTACAAAGGAGGGGAAAAAGATACAAGTTTTTTCCCTTGCCAGACCGCGTTTTGCCGTTCTAGCATTTATACGTCTATGTCAATCATCCGAACGGCAATCCTCAAATGGTTTAACCCTTTAACGGGCCGCGAAGACCGTGAAGCCAAAACAGAGGAGGTGGATCTGCCTCCACCGCCCGATTCCTCATCATCATTTCAAATGGCCGGGACTTCAAAAGAGGCAATCTATCAAAAGCTTGTCGCCGTTGCACGCGGCGATACTCATCAGGTCCTTCCTGCAATAGACGCCATCTCAAGGAGCCACGACGTCGATGAGGCGCATCTTTTCGATCGCATAAAGGAAGTCGGGAGAGTCCGTCCTTATGAAGCGGGACATCTTTTCAGGCGGTTTTTCGATCGCGCGTCCATAAAGACGAGGATAAATGTCATAAAAGAATTCGTTTCATCTCCACTTATGGGCGATAAACACATGGTGGGCGATATCTTCTTGTCTCTGCTTGAGCATACGACGATAGCCGAGAGGCGCAGCGAAATTTATCCCGGCCTTTTGTCCATCATACATGATACGCCTTCGAATTTCCCGGAAGTGACTTCAAAGCGCGCATTCCTTGCAGCGCTCCTTAAAGGCTGGATGTCGGAGATTTAGCCGAAACGGTTTTCTTTTCTTTCACATACTCAATCAATGCGTCGCGGACCAGAATGTTCACGGGGTTTGTCTTTTTGGATTTCAGCATCGTGTAACCGTCGCCGCCGTTTGTGATGAAATCCACCGTAGATGCGCTATATGTTTTTTGAGGATCAAGGGGTAGGCCGTTAACCGTAACACCCACCGACTTTTTGTCCTCGATCTTGTAGGAGACACCCGAAAACTGCAGAAAAGATCCGCCGCCGCGTGAAATCGAGAAATCGAGGATATCCTGAATTTCCTTTCCCGTAAGATCGAATGTCACAACGTAGTTATCGAACGGAAGCACCTCATTTACTTTACGCGGCGTTATAGGCCCTTTTTTAATGGATGTCCTAAGTCCGCCGCTGTTTATAAATCCAATTTCGGTTTTCGCGGTTTCGCGTATTGCATCTGCGACGAGATCGCCGATTGCGGATTTCTCGCCCCTTGCCGAAGGGAAATTCGTGAGGGCGGTCCCAATGACCCGATCGTATTTTTTCCCGATGATTTTACCATACTCATTGATAAGGGATGCGATCTTCGGATCCTCCGGAACCTTCTCGTTTAAGGCAATGAGCTCCGACTTTATGAAACGGATCTTTTTCCCGTCTATCTCAAAATCCAGCCTGCCGAGATATCTGCCGTTTGCCGGCGTCTGACAGATCGGGACGTTATTAAAAGATCTGCAGTGCTGATTTGGTTTTACATGGTCATGACCGCCGATGATCACGTCGAACCCCTTTGTCTTTTCAGCCAGTCTTATATCAGCGTCGACACCCATGTGCGTGAGCCCGATCTGGACGACGGGAAACTGTTTTTCTAGTTTTTCCGTTTGTTTCAAATAATATTTGGCGGTTTTTATCGGGTCTTGAAACACCAGACCCTCTACGTTTTTGGGGTTTGTCATCTGTGGCGTGCGCGGAGAGACGAGCCCGATTATGTAGATGCTGGCTCCCGTGGGCATGAACATGGATGTCAGTACCGGAGGGGCCAGATGCTCTTTTGATTTTTTGTCTTTGACATTTGCCGCAAGGACGTCGACCTTCGATTCATCGATTCTTTCCTTGAGGACCGGCAGCGAAAAATCGAATTCATGGTTTCCCAAAACCATCGCATAGACACCGAGCGCATCTAAAATTTCAAATTCTGCTCTTCCCTTGAATTCGCTTGAAATCAGCGTTCCGCTGAACGCGTCTCCTCCAAACAAAACAAGGGTTTTGCCCCCATTCGCATCATTTTCCGCTTTTATTTGTTTTATCAGTGTCGCTATTTTTGCCGCGCCCCCTTCACATTTCTTCACCGTGCATTCGGCTTCAAGGTTTCCGTGAAGATCGTTGAAGTGGAGAACCGTTAAATGCTTGGGTTCGGCAAGCGCGCTGGAAGCGAAAAGCGCAAAGCTAAAAATGCAAAACCATAGCTTAAAACTTAAAACGCTTTGAGTTTTGAATTTTGGTTTTGAGTTTTGCACTTTGCGTTTTTAGCTTGTTAGGGCTATCGCTTCAATTTCAACGCCTACGTCTTTCGGCAGACGCGCAACCTGAACGCATGCGCGTGCCGGCTTGTAATCGTTGAAAAAGCTTGCGTAGACTTCGTTGACCTTTGAGAAATCCTCGAGATTGGTCAGAAAGATCGTCGTCTTTACGACATTCTCAAACGTGAGGCCCTGCGACTCCAAAATCCCCTTGAGATTTTTTAAAACGAGGCTCGCCTGCTCCGCCGCATTGCCGTTATATAAGTTTACCTCGCCCGTTTTTGGATCGATGGGAATTTGCCCTGAAATAAATATCAGGTTCCCTGCCTGGACGGCCTGCGAATAGGGTCCGATTGCCTTCGGCGCCTTTTCGGTTTGAATCATTCTGACAGTCATTTTGTGCTCTTTTCATACCACACGTTTGTCAACGAAACGAGTGTTTCGACCGCCTTCTCCATGACATTTAAAGAGGCCCACTCTTTGAGGCTGTGCATGCGTTGCATGCCGATGAAGAGGTTCGTCGATAAAAGCCCCGAGAAACAAAGATGGCAGGAGTCGTTCCCGCCCCGGACCGAATGATGCGCAGGCGTCAGCCCTATGCGCTTCATCGCCTCTTCTGCATACTCCACGACCCTCTTATCTTTATCGAGCTCGTATCTGTAGTTTTTATATGTTTCGGAGATGTTCACATTGATCTTCGCCTTCGGATATTTTTTCAAAACCTTGTCTTTGATCCCGTCTAAAATTTTTTCTTTCTCTTTGATCCCTTCGACGTCGAAATCGCGGAGATAAACCGTCATTTCAGCGTTTGCCGTGCCGCCTTTGAAGTCGTCGACCCACCAGATCCCCTGGCGGCCGTCGCAGTTTTCAGGCCAGATATTTTCAGGCATCATGGCCACGAATTCGGACAGGACCTTTGCCGCATTGAGATAAATTCCCTTTCCGTAGCCGGGGAACGCCGCGTATCCCTCAACCGTCACCTTGCCGCGGTAACCGTTGAAACTCTCCGTGTCGATTTCGCCCAGACTTCCGCCGTCAACTGTGTACGCAAAGTCGGCGCCGAATTCTTTGAGATCCAGCTTTTCTGTGCCGATTCCAAGCTCCTCATCGGGCATGATGCCGATTTTTATCGGACCATGCGGTTTGTCGGGATGGTCTTTGAAGTAATGCGCCATCTCGACAAGGGCCGCGATACCCGCCTTGTCGTCACAACCAAGGAGCGTTGTTCCATCGGTTGTTATTATTGTGTGCCCGACGCATTTTTTCAACTCGGGCTCTTCACTTACCTTCAGGACGAGTTCAGGATTTCCCTTCAGGGGGATGTCTTTTCCGTCATAATTATTGATGATCTGCGGCTTCACGTTTTTGCCCGAACATTCCGCGGCCGTGTCCAGATGTGATATAAAACCCAGCGTAGGCGTCTTTGAAGGACCGTTTGATGGAATTGTGCCGTAGATGTATCCTTCAGATGTCATCTTCACATCATGGACGCCGGCGTTCTTGAGATCCTCTACGACGAGCTTTGCCAATTCGAGTTGCCCTGGCGAACTGGGGATCTGTTTTTGATCGTGCACAGCCTGCGTATCGACCTTCACATATTTCAAAAACCGGTCTAACAATGTTTCTTTTGCCATTTTACGCCTCCAGTTTTGTTCGTTTTGCATCATAGAATACATACAGACAGATGACGACGAGCATCGCAAGCGACAGCCAGTTGCCCGCCACGCCGTCATTCGCAAAATCGTAGAGGATATTTCTGCCCGTTTCCGATTCGATGTATTTGATGACGGCGCCTAAAACACCCATAAGCGCGCCGCCCGCGATGAAGCCGGAAGCGATGAGAGTTCCGCGCTCGCGCCGCCTGTTCGCGACGTCAACATCACCCTTCGCGCTCACCTCAACCCACTTGGCGACCAACGCGCCGACCAGTAAAGGCACGTTGAGCGAGAGGGGGATATACATGCCGAGCGCAAACGCAAGCGGTGCGATCCCCAGCATGTTCACGATGATAGCGATGACGGCACCGATGGCGTAGAGCATCCACGGCGCTCCCTTTGCTGCCATCACACCCTTGATCACCGCGGCCATTGCGTTCGCCTGCGGTGCTGGAAGGGGATTCGGATGTTCGGGCGTCGGGGAGAATCCATAAACTTTATTGAGGAGCATGATGACAAGTACGACCGTTGCCGCGGAGAAGAGCGTCCCCAGAATCTTGCACCACTGCTGGCGCGAAGGCGTTGATCCGATCCAGTATCCGACTTTCAAGTCGGTGATCGTTCCGCCGGCCATCGCAAGTGCTGTGCATACAACACCGCCGATTAGGAGCGCCGCCACCATCCCATGTTCTCCCGAAAGCCCCGCTGCAATGAGAATGAGAGATGAGATGATAAGGGTCATCAGCGTCATGCCCGATACGGGGTTGATACCCACAATTGCAATTGCGCGCGCGGAAACGGTCGTGAATAAAAATGAAATTATGAAAGCGACCGCCAATGCGATGATGCTCAAAATGAACGGATTGGCCTGCACCTCTACAACGGAATAGCGGAAGAAGATCCACGTCGCGATCACGAGCGCCAGGGTCCCTATGATGATCGTCGGCATCGGGATGTCATGCTGCGTCCTCTCGACGACTCTTTCGGATTCGTGAGCCTTGCGTGATGCGAAGATCTCTTTAAATCCCTTGGTGAACGCCTGAATAATTATCGGAAGCGATTTGATGATCCCTATTATTCCTGCGGCAAAGATTCCGCCGATGCCGATGTAGCGGACATAATTTTTAAATATCTGCTCGGCCGTCATCGTAGCGATCGGAACATCGGCCGGAGGCAATATAAGCCCTGTGGATCCGGCGGCAATCGGGCCGATGGTTGTTCCGATGTGATTGAGAAGCGGAACGAGGACGAACCACGATAAAAATGAACCGCAGGTAATGATGGTGGTGTAGCGAATGCCGATGATATATCCCAACCCCATAATTGCGGCGCCGGTGTTGATCGAGAAGACCATTTTCACTTTTTCAGTGAGAAAGTTAAGGGGCCCCACCATTGCGGTTGTAAATTCTTCGCTCCATGCGCGCATCGCAATCGACAAAAAGTCGTAAACGCCGCCGACGACAGCAGCCACTGCCAGAACCTTTGCCTGCGCGCCGCCCTTCGCGCCGGCGACCAGAACCTCCGTGGTTGCAGTCGCTTCGGGGAACGGAAGCTTTCCGTGCTGGTCCGCGACAAAGTAGCGGCGGAGCGGGACCAGGAAAAATACGCCTAAAATTCCGCCTAGCGTCGCCACCATGAAAAGCTGGAAGAGGTTTGTGAGCTTATCGAGGCCCAGAATAAAAAGTGCGGGCAATGTGAATATCGCCCCCGCCACAACAAGTCCGGAGGCCGCACCAATCGATTGAATAATGACGTTTTCAAGTATCGTGCTTTTGCGCCGGTATATTGAACCAATTCCCACGGCCAAAATTGCAATGGGAATCGCAGCTTCAAAAACCTGTGCAATTTTCAAACCCAAAAATGCTGCGGCGCCCGAAAACAGGACCGCCATTATAATGCCGTAAAAAATAGACCGGACGGAAAATTCAAGGACCTTCATTTCCGCCGGAATGATAGGCACGTATTTTTCACCGGCCTTGAGTTCGGTGTACGCGTTCGGCGGCAATCCGGAAACCCCAACCGTTTGATGTTCCATTTAGACCCCGCTACATTCAACAATTAAGTGCAACACTGCCCCCGATAAACCTCCAAGGGCGTTTTGAAGTCAAGACACTTCCTCGG
>Ga0315291_10001955_pt1 | contig 27316 bp, 28 predicted proteins | sample YL17G12_20_MG_FD_203070 | JGI IMG/M metagenome (GOLD analysis project Ga0315291, IMG submission 203070) | Sediment microbial communities from Yellowstone Lake, YNP, Wyoming, USA - YL17G12_20 | ecosystem: Environmental > Aquatic > Freshwater > Lake > Sediment | place: USA: Wyoming | collected...
GTCTTCGGCACTTACAGATTCTGCCTGGGTTGTTTAGCCAGATCGTAATGCTGTGCACTGAATTGGGGATGGTAGGATTCGAGCATTTGGCCATCGACGGGCAAAAGATCCAGGCGAATGCCAGCTATCGGAAGAGCAAGAACCTGGAGCAGCTGGAGAAGGAATACGCGAAGGTACGCGCGGGTATGGAGAAGCTTTTGGAGAAGGAAGTGACGGAAGATTTCCCCCAAGAGCTCAAAGAGAAGCGGTTGGGGAGGCTGGAGGAGAAAGCGGAGGATCTGGAGGAACTGAAGAAAGCCCTGGAAGGGTTGGAGGACAAAAAGGCGCGGCTGAACATGACGGATCCTGATGCCCCGGTGATGAGGCATAAGGACGGAACGAGCGTTCCCAGCTACACTCATCAATCTGCTACCGATGGGCTGTTGGGGGTGGTGTGCGCGGTACAGACCACACAGGAAAATGATCAGCCAAAGGATTTGCTCCCCCTTGTGGATCAGGCGAAAGAAAACACCGGCGGCGAGCATGCGACAGTCATCGCCGATTGCGGGTTTAGCTCGTATGAGGTGATGCAGACGATTGAGGAACAGAGAGCGGAAGAGTTCTACGTTCCGGATCGTCTGTTTGAAACCTCGAAGACCGAAGAAGAAGGCAAGGAAGGGTATTCCCTCGATCGGTTCGAGAGGGATGAGGATGGCGGCATTCGATGCCCGCAAGGTCATGAGATGACGCATACCCGGACGGAACACTTTGAGGATGGTCACCACGTGGATATCTGGGAAGGGACGGCATGTGCACAGTGCGCGCAGCGGGACAAGTGCACCAAACAAACGAAACGGCGAATCAGCGTGGACAGTCGCGAGGGGTTTCGGACTCAGATGAGAGAAAAGCTTCTCAGTGACAAGGGGCGTGAAATCTACATGAAGCGACAAGGGATCTCGGAGCCGGTTCACGGAGATGATCAAAAGAACAGGGGGTGGAGGCAACACCATTTGCGGCGTCTGTACAAGGCGGCGGGTGAGTTTATGTTGATCCGGATCGCAGCGAATCTGCGCAAGATCGTGAAATATCGGAGCCAAGAGTTCCTCGAGCTTGCTTGGGCAGATGGGTAGAATGAGGGAAAGGGAGGCTGAATAAGGCCAGGACTATCTTCACATTGGGCACATATCGGGTCGCATACCCTTTCATGATGATGCCAGCGGTTGAAGGCTAACCTCGAAGGCGCCTAATAGGTGAGAAGGTGCCTTACTCCGTTGGGTTTCGGGACAACCTCAATTGCCTCTTTGCTCGCGCCCAGGGCTTCGAGATCGCGCGTCCCTTTGCCTTCTGGCGTCTCAGCCAAGAGCACTTCCCCCACACGAAGAAGTCTGCCGCGAAGCGCTCCAGAGTCGTATCAGATCCCGGTCGAGTGCGCTTGTGCTCCTCAAGCGCTGCCTGCGCCACAAGCTCGGCGCGCGTCTTGGAGGTTTCCCCCGTACTCTTGTCGCGCGTTTTGCCGAGCTCGTCCTTGAAGCGGTAGTAGAACGTCGGTTTGTATTTGTCGCTTGAGTCTTTGGTGAGCTTGTCCTTGCGGCGGATGAGGTAGAACTGCTTCTTCGCCATTGCGCCCTCCCTGAGCGCCTTCCCTGCAAGAGATGAAAGACGAGGCGAGGACCGGTCAGGGAGCCCGGCAAGCTCGCCAAGGACCGTCGCCCTCGGCTACCTCGCCCCGTACGCATCATAACACACCGGCGGGCGCTGCCCTACGCTTCCTCGACCTTGACCCCGGGGAAGGCTTCCTCGAAGCTCACCCGGCGCTCGCTCATTCCCTCGAACAGCTCCACAGCCCCATCAAGGGTGAGCGGTTCGATCCGATCCTGCTCACCCTCCCAGCAGGTCAGGCGCACGGCGAAGTAGCCGCCCTTCGGCGCCCGGTAGACAAACGTCTGCCGCCCATGCCGCTCGAAGTTGTGCCCGTCCCAGTGATCGTCGCCCGCGATGAGGGTAGCCGTCGTGGTGTCGTACACCTTCCGACCGATAACCGCTCTCATGTCTCTTGGTTTCATACCGCCTTCCTTTCTCGGCGCTTGCCGAATATCGGGCTCATGCCCGCCGGTTCCCGTAGGACCGGGTGAAGCGGTTTTCTGGCAGATCTTGTGTACTGGCTTGTGTACTTTGGGCAGCCAGACGGGGGCCTTGAAAGGGTGGGTGTAAAATTCCTTATTGGGTATGAAAATAAAATCGGGCTGGGCGGATTTGAACCGCCGACCCCTTGCACCCCAAGCAAGTACGCTAAACCAACTGCGCTACAGCCCGATTTTGTAACTGGAATTTAGCACCAGGGCAGGGGAGTGTCAAGGTGTTGGCTCCGGGCACGAGTAGGCGCGGCCCGCGATGATCATGCGGAGAATCTCATCGAGGCGCGTTTCCTCCTTGCGCTTCACCCCAACCAGCTCGCCCGTTTTCAGGAAGACGAACTTGTCGGCGATGTCGAAGACCTCGTTGATGTTGTGCGAGATCACGATGACGGCGATGCCATTCTGGCGCAGCTCGCAGATCAGGGAGTAGACCTTGCTGGTCTCCTCCACGCCGAGGGCCGCGGTTGGCTCGTCCATGATGATGACCCGCGCGTTGAAGGCGGAGGGTCTCCCGGCCGGATCGGGCAAGGCCTTCAGGACTGCCCTTGCCCAGGGCGCGAGGATTCACTACCGTGCGGGGGTGATGAAGGCAATGGCAACAGTGATGACAGGCACCGCGGCTCGGCGGCCTTCGAATGGGCTCCTCCTCGTCCTCGCTCTGCTTTCCGGCGTGCTTCTCCCGCTCGCCCTGCCCAGCGAGTTCTTCGGCTGGCTGATCGGGGCCTTCGGAGTCAAGCCCGACGAGAGCTTCTATTGGGGCAACGCCATCCTGGGACTGGTGGCGGTTGCCCCCGTGTTCTATGCCGTCTGCCGCGCGCCTTCCTTCGGCTTCGCTTCGCTCCTTGGCGTGGTGTTCGGGGCGGTCTCGACGGCCCTTGCCAATTTCTGGCTCATGTTTTTTCAGGGCTACTCCATTTGGACCATGGGCGGAACCGTGCTGGGCTATGTGGGCTGCAACGCCCTGCTCTTTCCCTTCCTGCGGGGGTTAGGCAGGATCGAGTCGCGGCTGCGGCCCTTCCTCCTTGCCGCCGCATGGGCCGGTTACGAGTACTTCAAGTCGATCGGTTTTGTCGGCTACCCGTGGGGCCTGGTCGGATATCCTGTCGGAGACATCCTGCCGCTGGTCCAGTTCGTGGACATCACGGGCATCTGGGGCCTCTCGTTCCTCGTGGCCCTGGTGAATGTGATGATCGCCGAGGCGGCTCTCGGTCTGGGAGGGACTGCGCGCGAATGGACGGCGGCCCGACCTTTGATGCTCCGCCAGGCAGCCTTCGGGCTGGTCCTGGTCGCGGGCTGTCTCGTGTACGGCTTCGTGCGGCTGGCCATGCCGATTCCGTCGTCAGGCTCGGCCCGACTCCTTCTCGTTCAGCAGAACATCGATCCCTGGGAAGAGGGGAAGGCCCGCACCAACAGCACGGCCATCAACCAGGAGCTGACGCTGCAGGGGGTGCGGGAGGCGGGCCTCCTTCCCGACCTCGCCGTGTGGAGCGAGAGCTCGGTGCCGGATGTCTGGGTGGCAAGGGGGGAATGGTTCAACAAGCGCCAGGCTGAGAAGATCATGGTGCCGTTCGCGCGAAAGCTCGGCGTGCCCGTGCTGTTTGGCGCAGTCGGCGTCAAGAACTATAAGAAGCAGCAGTTCATGAACGCGGCGGCGCTGATGTCGGTGGAGGGCGCGGTCGTCGACACCTACGGCAAGATGCACGCTGTGCCGTTCGCCGAGAGCATTCCCTTTTTCGAGTATGAACCGGTGCGGAGATTCTTCGAGAACGTTGTCGGCATCCAGCTGCCCTGGACCATGGGAGACAGGTACACGATCTTCAGCGTCCCGCTCCGCGCCGGCGGATCCCTCGCGTTCGGGGCGCCGATCTGCTTCGAAGACGCCTTCGCCGACCTGTGCAGGGCATTCATCCTGCGCGGGGCCGACATGCTGGTGAACATCACCAATGACTCCTGGTCGAAGACCTGGTCGGCCGAGATCCAGCACTTCTCCGTTGCCAGGCTACGGGCCGTCGAGAACAGGCGCGTGCTCGTGCGCTCGGCCAACGGCGGGGTGTCGGCCGTCGTCGATCCCTGGGGAAGGGTGCTCTCGAAGCTGCCTCTGTTCGAGAGGACCTCACGGACGGTCGAGGTGCCGGTCTACAGGCCTTCCCGTTTCACCGTGTACACCAGATTCGGGGACTGGTTTCCGAGGACCCTGATCGGCCTCCTGCTCGCGGCGCTGGTGTGGGACCTGGTCCGGACTGCGCGCGCGAAAAAAAAGCCCGAAGCGCGCGCTTCGGGCAAAGGATTGTCGAGGCAGTAGTCTACTGTTCCTCGTAGCCGCCCCTGCGGGGCTCCTTGGGCTTCGCCAGGTTCACCTTGATGTTCCGCCCATCCACCGCGGTCTCGTTCAGGGCCTTGATCGCGGCGTCGGCTTCCGCCTGGCTTCCCATCTCGATGAAGCCGAATCCCTTGGACCTGCCGGTCTGCCGGTCCTTGATGACCTTGGCGGACTCGACCGTCCCGTAGGGGGTGAACATCTGGCGGAGGGAATCTTCATCGATCCGGTAGGGCAGATTCCCAATGTACAGATTCACGGCCATACACACTCCTTTTGTGAGAAACGGAATTTGGGGAGAGACATGAAAAAGACGACAGGACGAAACGTAGAAACCCACATGACCAAAGCAAGGCGATAGTACCTGGTTTTCCGGCTGCGCGCAAGCATTTTTTTCCGGCGTTTTTCATCGCGCTCGCGCCGTGTCGAAGCCCCGTTTTTCCCGCGTTTTGCCGTCCTTCGAAATGCCCCTCCCTCCCGCTCCTGGCCGCGCTACATCTTCTTCCCGTGGACGAGGGCGGAGACCATCGCCTGCAGGCCGTACAGGTTGATGAACCCCGTGGCGTCCGCGTGATCGTAGCTCGATGCCCCGAAGGAAGCGAGGTCCTTCTGGTACAGCGAGTACGGCGATGAGCGGCCCGCGATGATGACGTTGCCCTTGTACAGGGCAAGGCGCACGCTGCCCGTCGTGAACTCCATGACCTTCGAGAGGAAGGCATCCAGGGCCTCGCGCAGCGGCGTGAACCACTTGCCGCCGTAGACGAGGTCGGCGTAGGTCTCGGCCACGGACCGCTTCAAGTGCAGGCAGTCCGTATCGAGGGTGAGCATCTCCAGCTCCCTCAGGGCCGCGTACAGGATCGTGCCTCCCGGGGTCTCGTAGACGCCCCGGCTCTTCATGCCCACGCGCCTGTTTTCGACGATGTCCGCCCTCCCGATGCCGTTTGCCGCGCCCATGGCGTTGAGCGTCGTGAGCAGCTCGAAGGGCTTCATCGCTTTGCCGTTCACCGACACGGGGGAACCCTTCTCGAAGCCGATCGTAACCTCGGTCTCGGCGTCGGGGGCATCCTTGGGCGACTTGGTGAGCTGGAACAGCGATTCCTGAGGCCTGTTCCAGGGGTCCTCGAGGTCGCCTCCCTCGTGGCTCATGTGCCAGGCGTTCATGTCGCGGGAGTAGATGTTCTTCTTCGAGATGCTGCCTAGGGGAATGCCATGGCTTTTCGCGTAGTCGATGGCTTCCTCGCGGGAGCGGATGTTCCACATGCGCCAGGGGGCGATCACGGTGAGCTGGGGCGCAAGGGCCTTGTAGGCCAGCTCGAAGCGCACCTGGTCGTTGCCCTTTCCCGTGCACCCGTGCGAGATGGCGTCGGCGCCTTCCTTCAGGGCGATCTCCACCTGGGCCTTGGCCTGCAGGGGACGGGCGATCGAGGTGCCCAGGAGGTACTTGCCCTCGTAGATCGCACCCGAGCGCAGCAGGGGAAACAAGTAGTCCCGAGCGAACTCCTCGCGCAGATCCATCAGGTACAGCTTCGAGGCGCCCGATGCCTTCGCCTTGGCCTCCAGGCCCGAGAGGTCCTCGTTCTGCCCGACGTCCGTGCAGACCGCCACGACCTCCGCTCCCTGGTAGTTCTCCTTGAGCCAGGGGATGATGATGGAGGTGTCCAGCCCCCCCGAGTACGCGAGCACGATCTTTTTCACGTTTTTCTTGATTGCGGTTTCCTTCAGTCCGTTTCCTTCGCTCATTCCAGCGCCTCCTCGATGATGTCGATTCCCCTGTCGATTTCTTTCTTCGTGATGATGAGCGGCGGGGCAAGCCTCACGACGTTCGTCCCCGAGCGCAGGGCGAGAAGCCCCCTGGCCTGGAGCCGCGCGAGCAGCTCCTTTATAGCATCTGCCCCCGGCGCGGCTGCCGCCCCAGTGGCTGCGGGCAGATACTCGAACCCCTGCAGCAGCCCCTTCCCGCGAAGCTCACCGACGCTCTTGTGGCGCGAAGCGAGCCTCTCGAGCCCAGCTCGCAGGTGCGCGCCTTTCTCCGCAACCTCGGCCGCGAACCCCGGCCGGGACAGAATCTCCCACACCTTGAGCGCCACCGCCGTGGTCACGGGCCCGCCGCCGAACGTGGTGCCGTGATCGCCGACGTGCAGGAGGAAGTCGATCTTCTTCGGAATGAGGACAGCGGAGAGGGGCAGACCTCCCGCAAGAGGCTTCGCGAGGGTGATGATGTCTGGCCGGAGGCCCACGCCCTGCGATGCGTAGAAGGTGCCCGTCCGCGCGAGGCCCGTCTGCACTTCATCCGCGATGAGGATCGCCCCTCGCTTTGCGCAGCACTCGTTCAAGGCCTTGGCGAACTCGGGGGTCATGGCAGCCAGCCCTCCCTCGCCCTGGATGACCTCCACGATGACCCCTGCGAACTCCTCCGTGAGCGTGGCCTCCAGGGCGGCCGTGTCGTTGAAGGGCGCCACGGACACCTCGGGCACCAGCGGGAGGAACGGCTCCTGGTACTTGGCGTTCGGTGTGCAGGAGAGCGCGCCCATGGTCCTGCCGTGGAAGGCGTTGGAGAAGCACAGCAGCCGGGAGTGCCCCGCGCCCTTCGTGCGCAGGGCGTGAAGCCGCGCGTACTTCAGCGCAGCCTCGTTCGCCTCCGTGCCGCTGTTGGCGAAGAACACGGCGGAGAAGGGGAAGGGCGCTGCCGCGATCATGGCGCGGGCCAGGGCGAGCGCGGGCTCGGTTGCGAAGAGGTTCGAGACGTGGCTGAGCCTCTTCATTTGCCGGTAGGCCGCCCGGGCGAGGTCGGCCCTGCCATAGCCCAGGGCGTTCACCGCGATGCCCCCCGCGAAATCGAGATAGCGCCTGCCCGCGGCATCCTCCAGCCACACGCCCTTTCCCCGCGCCACAACGAGCAGCTCGGGTGAGTACTGCTTGGGGAAGGGATGATCGGTCACGATCGCTGTGCTGTTCTTCACGCGCCTCCTCACTTCCTGATCCTGGTGCCCAGCCTCCCGTCGAGGAGGCCCGCGAGGGAGCCTGCCCCCTCGTACTGTCCGATGATCACGTTCTGCACCCCCTTTGCGAGGGCGTCGACCGACGCGCTCACCTTGGGGATCATTCCGCCTGAAACAACTCCCGATGCCACGAGGCCCTGGGCTTCCGCGCCGGTCATCTCGCGGATCACGCTCCCGTCGCGCAGGATGCCAGGGATATCCGAGAGGAAGAGCAGGGCCGATGCGGCCAGCCGGGAGGCGAGGGCGAATGCGACCGAGTCCGCATTGATGTTCAGCCCCGTCCCGTGCGCGTCCATGGACACCGGAGACACGACGGGCAGGAAACCCTTGGCGAGCAGGAGCTCGAGAAGGCGTGTGTCCATCGCGGCCACTTCGGCCGTGCGCGTCTCCGCGCCAATGGGCCGGCCTGTGAAGATTCCGCCGTCAGGCCCGCTCAGGCCCACGGCATCCAGGCCGCACGCGCGCAGCAGCCGCACGATCTGCTTGTTGACCTTGCCCGCGAGCACCATGTCGACGATGTCCATCTCCGCCGGGGAGGTCTGGCGCACGCCGCCGGCAAAGACCGCCTCGATGCCGAGCTTCTTCGAAACCGCGGTGACCTCCGCCCCGCCGCCGTGCACGAGGAGGAACCGGCCTGTCCGTGCGAGGGAGGACATCTCGGCCCCCATCGAGCGCAGGCCATCCTCCCTCTCCGCGGCCCTGCCGCCGATCTTGACCACGACGGTTTTCATCCCGCCCCTCACAGCTCGCCGCCCGCGCGAAGCCCCGCGCTCTCCTCCAGGCCGAAGCGGATGTTCATGTTCTGCACTGCCTGCCCCGAGGCGCCCTTCACGAGGTTGTCGATCGCGGAGAACAGCATGATCCGATCCCCCTCGAGGCGCCACCCGATGTCGCACCTGTTCGATCCCCACACATCCCGTGTCTGGGGAATGCGGCTGTCGGTGAGGCTGATGAAGGGCCTGCCGGAATAGTACTTCTCGTAGATCCCGCGGATGCTCCGGGGGCCTTCGGACTCGGGGCTCCTCGCAAGCTCCGCGACCGTCGTGACGCACATTCCCCGCTTCAGGGGCGCCATGTGCGGGGTGAAGAGGAGGCCAAGCCCCTTGCCCGCTGCCGCAAGCTCCTTGTGGATCTCGGGGGCGTGCCTGTGGGCCGTGCCGGGGTTGTACGCGCAGGCATTCTCGGTGCGCTCGCAGTACAGGAGGTCGGTGCGCTCCTTCTTGCCCGCCCCCGAGATCCCCGAGATGGCGTTCACGATCACGGTGCCCTTCAGCAGTCCCTCTCGCGCAAGGGGGAGCAGGGGCAGCAGAGTGCAGGTGGGGTAGCAGCCGGGATTTGCGATGATGTCAGCCGTGCGGATGCGGTCGCCGTACCATTCTGCCAGGCCAAAGGCCGCCTTTGCGAGCAGATCGGGCCTCGCCGGAGGGGCGCCGTACGCCTTGCGAAACGCCTCGGCGTCGCTGAAGCGGAAGTCAGCCGACAGATCGATCACGACGCAGCGTCCGAAGAAGGGCGCGCAGACCTCGGCGGATTTCAAGTGCGGAAGGCCCGAGAAGACGACGTCGAGGTCGCGCGCCTCGGCGGCCTTCACCGCTTCAGCGATCGCGACCAGCTTCCCGGCCGAGGCGCCCATCTTCTGCTCCAGCGCCGGCGAAAGCCCAGGGTCCGCGCCGCGCACGGGCTCACCGGGCTGTGAGGAGGAGACGGCGATGATCTCGCGCACATCGGGGTGCTCGGTAAGGAGCCTGAGCAGGATGAGTCCCGTGTACCCTGTGGCGCCCAGCACTGCAGCTTTCATGTCATCTCCTTCTGTAGCCCCGGCCCTACAGCCCCGGCAGCCGCGCCCGCAGGGCCTTCAGCATCCCCGCGCGAGTCACTCCGCCGCGGGGAACCACGAGGATCGTGTCGTCCCCCGCCACCGTGCCCAGGACCGCGTCGATGCGAAGCGCATCGAGTGCAGAGGCGACGCTGGCCGCGTGCCCGGGGTGGGTCTTGATCAGCCCGAAGCTCCCGCTGAACTCCAGCGAGAGGAACCCCCGGGTGAAGTCCTGCACGAGGGAGGCGGCAGGCGCGGAACTCGCCCCGCCGCTGGTCCCGCCGTCCGGCCGCGAGTAGGTGTACCCGCCTTCCGGCCTGGGCACCTTTGCGATGCCGAGGAACTTCAGGTCGCGCGAGAGCGTGGCCTGCGTGGCCGCGAAGCCTTCCTTCATGAGGAGGCCGATGAGCCTTTCCTGGCTGTCTGCCGCGGTCCGCTCGATGATGCGGCGGAGCGCGGCGAGGCGCCGCGCCCTGCCCGCTGCTGGATATTTATCCACAATGATTGCATATCTATACAGAGTCCCGTGCGGAACGTCAAGCCCCCATGGGCGGGGCCCGCCCTCCTCTTGCACAGGGGCCGCTCGGATGCTACGGTAGCGCGGGAGGCGGGGGTGACAATCTGCGTTTTCTGTTCCTCGAGCGACGCCGTCGACGGGGCCTACCATGCGGCGGCCTCGGAGCTGGGCAGCCGCATGGGCAGGGCCGGTCACACTCTCGTCTACGGCGGGGGCAGGGTCGGGCTCATGGGCGCTGTTGCCCGAGGCGTGCACGAGAGCGGCGGGAAGGTGATCGGCGTGATTCCCGGCTTTATGAACCGGCCAGGCGTCACCTACACGGAAGCCGATGAGCTGATCGTCACCCCGGACATGCGCGAGCGAAAGACGCGCATGGAGGACATGGCAGAAGCGTTCATCGCCCTCCCCGGAGGCTTCGGCACCCTCGAGGAAATCACCGAAGTCATCACGCTGCTGACCTTCCGGGTCTGGGTAAAACCCTTCGTCCTCGTGAACACCTCGGGCTTCTACGATCCCCTGATCGAGCTGTTCGAGCGCTACTACCGAGAGAGCTTCGCCAAGCCCGACTTTCGAGCTCTCTGTCCCTTCGTGGATACCCCCGCGCAGGCGATGGACTACATCAGGGATTTCACGCCGCCCCCGCTCGTCAGCAAGTGGTTCTGAATCACGGCGGGGCTGTTCAGTGCGTCAGGCCGGTTCACGTCGTAAGGCCTGCTCGCACAAGGATCTCCCGGAACTGCCGCGCGTTCTGCACGGCCATTCCCCTGCGGTGGTTGTTGAAGAAGATCATGAGAAGCTGTGACCGGGCGAGGATCGCCTTCACCCTCTCGGTCCATTCAGAAAGCTCATCCGCATTGTAGAGGTAGTCGTAGCGGCTCGCGTTGTCGCCGGTCCACCAGTTCGCCGCGTTCCTCCCGTGGAATCGGACGTAGGAGAAGTCCGCGGTCACCGTCGAAGTAGGTCGAAGCAGGCGTGGAAGGTCGGGCTCATCGACGCTCACCAGTGCGACCCCCCTATCGCGCAAGCCGTCGAACACCTGCTCCCTCAGCCAGTCGCTCTTTCGGAACTCCACGGCCAGCGGGAGCCCCTCGAGCCTGGCGCATAGTTCCCCCAGGCGCTTTCGCGATTCGGGCGTGTAGGCGAAGCTGTAGGGGAACTGCAGGAGAATGGCTGCCAGCCGCCCGGCGTCCACCAGCGGGCTGATCCCTTGCCGGAAGACCGCGATGTCTTTCTCCCATGAGTCGGCGATCTCGTGCGTCATGCTCCGGTGCGCCTTGAGCGTGAAGAGGAAGCCCTCGGGGGTCGCCTCGACCATCCTCGCAAGGGTCCTCGCCGCGGGCTGCTGGTAGTAGGAGAAGTTGAGCTCCACGACGGGGAACTGCTGTGCGTACAGGGAGAGGAACTCGCCTTTCGGTGTGCCCTCGGGATACACGGGGCCCACCCAGTCGTCGTAGGAGTACCCGCTCGTGCCGATCAGGATCCGGTGGCCGTCCGCGCCCATGTGTCGAGGGTACCGCGCGCCCGCCCTTGCGGGAAGTGCTAGTACCCCGCCTCCCTGTCCACGACGCTGCGCAGGGACTCGCCGCGGATATACCGGCCCAGGTTGTCGATGAACGCACGGAAGGCCTCCCTGTCGTAGCCGGGATGATCGCCGGCATAGTGGGGCGTGATGATCACGTTTGGCATGCCCCAGAGGGGATGGTCGGGCGGCAGCGGCTCGGGGTCTGTCACGTCGAGCCCCGCTGCGCGGACGCTCCCGCTGCCCAGAGCTTCGACAAGGGCATCGGTGTCGATGCAGCCGCCCCTGCCGGCGTTCAGCAGGTAGGCGCCCCGCATGGAAGCCATCTCCTCGCGGCCGATGAAATGGCGAGTCCCAGGGGCATCGGGGAGGATCACCATGATGAGCCGGGATCGAGCGAAGGCAGGCCTCTTGTCCTCGGGACCGACCATCTCATCCGCGACCATGGTGCTGCCCGCTCGATCGCCAGCGCCCGCTTCGTCGGGTGCAGGCCGTAGCGAACCCGGTTGTCGGCGGATGCCGATCACGTGCATGCCGAACGCCTTGGCCAGTTCCGCGCAGCTGCGCCCGATCGTCCCGAGGCCGACGATGCAGGCTGTCTTTCCCGCGAGCAGGGAGATCCCCGGCAGAACCGCCGTCCTGTCCCAGATGCGCTCCCGCTGCTGCAGAACAGCCCTGTTGATGTTGCGCGTGAGCGCGAGGCACATACCCCAGAGGTGCTCGGCGACCGCGTCGGCATGGATGTGCGTGTTGGTGATGACAGCGGGATGGCTCTTCGCCTCCAGGATGCGGAGCACCGATTCGGCCCCCGCCCACTTGATCTGGAGCCATTGAAGCGAGCGGGCTTTCGACCACAGCTCGGCGGGCAGCGCGGGGTAGCAGATCTCGACACGCTCCACGAGGGACAGGTCCGACTCCAGGTCAGCCCCGGTCAACAGCCGCGCCCGAGGAACGATCGCCCTGATCTCGGCAATCTCCTCCTCCTTGAGCTCCTCGCTGATGAGGATGACGGGACGGCCGCTTGCTTTCATGTCCACCACACAACCGCCGTTCGACGCGAAAGTCAAGCGAGAGACTCGGGCGTGTTGACACCCTTCCGCCGCATCGCTACTTTCTGGTCCATGGCGATCTCGCTCGTCGGCGCGCCGCGCTTCACCCCCGTCTCCTCCGAATGGTCCGATAGGGACAGGTGGGGAGCGGTGCGCGCTCGGGTGGGAAACTTCCGCATGGGCTACAGAGTGGAGCCCGGGCTGTACGCCCTGGGCAACCCCGACATGGACTCGCCCGTCTTCGCTTCTGCAAACTACAAGCTGAGTTTCGACACGCTGCGTCGCGCGCTCAAGGACGCCGCCTGCTGGATTCTCGTTCTGGACACGAAGGCCATCAACGTGTGGTGTGCAGCGGGCAGGGGCACCTTCGGCACCGAAGAGCTGGTCGAGAGGATACAGAAATCGCGCCTGGACGAGGTGGTCCGGCACAGGGCCATCGTCCTGCCCCAGCTCGGAGCGCCTGGGGTGCAGGCGCACGTGGTCGAGAAGCAGACGGGGTTCCATATCAGGTTCGGCCCTGTCGACGCGAAGGACATCCCCGCATACATCGCCGCGGGCTTCAAGGCGACCCCCGCTATGCGCCGCGTGCGCTTTTCGCTCCGAGACAGGCTCATCCTCGCTCCCATGGAGCTCGGCCAGTCGCTCATGCGCTACCCCGCCTTTGTCCTGGCCGCGTTCCTGCTCGCGGGAGTCGGCCCGCGCGGAGTGATCTTCGGCGAGGCGTGGACAGGAGGGTGGCCCCTTTTCATCCTGGGGCTCGGCTCTGTGCTCGCCGGCTCTTTCCTCGCTCCTGTCATGCTGCCGTTCATCCCCGTCCGCGCCTTCACCGCCAAGGGGTGGATCCTCGGCGCGGCCGTGAACGCTGTCCTGCTTCACGGCGCCAGGCTCGCCGCGGGAATGGACCCTTTCCTTCTGGCAGCCTGCTGGCTGTTCTTCCCCGCCGCGAGCGCATACATGATGCTGAACTTTACGGGCTCCACGACCTTTACGAGCCCCTCCGGTGTGCGAAAAGAGATCCGCATCTCCCTCCCGTTTTTCATCGCCTCGCTGGCGCTGGCCGCCGCGGCCCTCGTGCTGTGGAAGCTGAAGCAATGGAGCCTGCTATGAGATACCTTGCGAACACCGTCACACTCGCCTATGACCCCCTGAAGTGCACCGGCTGCAGCCGATGCGTGGAGGTCTGTCCGCACGGCGTCTTCGAGATGAGCGGACCGTCCCCGGAAGGCAACAGGGCGCGCCTGACCGACCGCGACCTCTGCATGGAGTGCGGGGCATGCGAGGCGAACTGCCGCTTCGGGGCGATCCGGGTCAGAAGCGGCGTTGGCTGCGCCTCGGCGATCATCATTGGCGCTCTGCGGGGGACCGAGCCCACATGTGATTGCGGCGGCAGCGGGGGTGCAGGATCTCGCGCCGGAGGTTGCTGCAACTAGAAGGCCTGACCCTCCGGATTTTTTTCCAGCGCCGTGCGGCCGCCGACATGGATATACGGGGTACAGCTTCCACGTGAAACAGTTCGATCCGCGCTCCGCGATCTCGAAGAACCGCCTTCTCGGGCTGCTGAAGCTGATGAGCGGCCACCGCCTGGCCTACGCCGCAGCCACCCTCAGCACGGGGATCGCCGCATGCTCGCAGACCGGCACCTATCTCCTCCTGCGCCATTTCATCGACGCCGTGCTCCCGCAGAGGTCGCTGGGGCCGCTTCTCTGGACCGCCGCTGGGTTCGTGGGCCTGGCCGCTTTCCAGGGCGCCTTCTCTTTTTTCAGCGGGCGCCTGGCCGCCCGCACGGCCGAGTGGACCACCCGACGGCTGCGCGACGCGTTCTACGACCAGATCCAGAAGCTTCCCTTTTCGTACCTCGACAAGGCCCCCACGGGAGATCTCATCGAGAGGGCCACCTCCGACATGGACGCGGTGCGGAAGTTCTCCGCCGAACAGGCCATCGGGTTCGGCAGGGTGGTGCTGCTGTTCGGCGTCAATTTCGGGGCGCTTCTCTCGCTGAACGGGAAACTCGCCATCGCCTCCGTGGTCGTCATCCCCGTCGTCCTCGCGATCTCCATCGTCTTCTTCAGGCTGATCTCGAAGCGCTACGAGAGCTACCAGGAGCAGGAGGCGGTCCTCTCCACGACCCTTCAGGAGAACCTGACCGGCGTGCGCGTGGTGAAGGCGTTCGCCCGGCAGGCCTTCGAGATCGAGCGCTTTGACACGGTGAATCGAGAGAAGTTCCGCCGGGGCAGGCGCCTGCTGTTCATGAACGCCTTCTTCTGGCCGGCAACCGACGTGCTGTGCGGCTTTCAAATGCTCGGGGGCTTCGCGTACGGCGCCCTGCTCGCGATCGCGGGGGACATCACTGTCGGGACCTACATGGCCTCTGTCGGCATGATCCTCCAGATCATCTGGCCCATCCGCTTCCTCGGCAGGCTGATCGTGGACATTTCCAGCGGCCTCGTCTCCTACGAGAGGCTCATGACGATCCTGCGCGAGGCGCAGGAGCCCCTCGCCGAAGGGGTGGTCCCGGCCGACGGCGCGGTGCGGGGGGAGCTGCACTTCAAGGATGTCGCATTCGGCTACGACGCGGCGAAGCCGATCCTTCAGGGCATCAGCTTCCACTGCGCCCCCGGGCAGTCCATCGCGCTTCTGGGCTCCACGGGCTCGGGCAAGACGAGCCTCGTGAACCTCGTGCCGAGGTTCTACGACTACACGGCGGGGAGCATCACGCTGGACGGCCGGGAGCTGCGCGAGTACTCGCGACACGCCCTTCGGCGGCGCATTGGGATCGTGGAGCAGGAGCCCTTCCTCTTCTCGCGGACCATCCTCGAGAACATCACCTATGGGGTGCACGGCGAGGTGCCGCGCGAGCGCGTCGAGGAGGCTGCCCGTGCAGCGGCGATCCACGACGTCATCCTCTCCTTCCCGAAAGGCTACCAGACCATGGTGGGCGAGAAGGGAGTCACGCTCTCGGGGGGCCAGAAGCAGCGGGTCGCGATCGCCCGCACGATCCTCAAGGACCCCGCCATCCTCATCCTCGACGACTCCACCTCCTCGGTGGACACCGAGACGGAGGCGGCCATTCGCGGGGCCCTGGAGAAGCTGATGGAAGGCCGCACCTCCTTCATCATCGCCCATAGGGTCCAGAGCCTGATGAAGGCCGACCTGATCCTCGTGTTCGACGCCGGTCGCATCGTGGAGAGGGGCACCCATGCGACGCTCCTCGCGAAGGGCGGGATGTACCGCCGGATCTTCGACCTGCAGACCCGCATCGAGTCGGAGCTCGAGTCGGACCTTGCCGAGGAGGCGAGCCGTGTCTGACCCGCGCCGCGACGAAGAGGAGTTCACCACCCGGTTCAACGGGCGGACCCTGCTGCGGATGCTCGGAGAGGTGAAGCGCTACTGGCCGCGCGTGCTCACCTTCCTGCTTTTCATCTCGGCGGTCGCCGTCGTGGACTCCCTGCTCACGTTCCTCAACAAGAGGATCATCGACGAGGCGATCGCCGCGCGCGACCCCTCCCGCCTCGTCTCCATCGCGCTGCTGTACGGCGGGCTCATGCTCGGCCAGGCCGTGTGCGTGTTCGGCATGATCTTCGTCGCCGGCGTGCTCGGGGAGCGGGTGCAGTACGATCTGCGCAAGAAGATGTTCGACCACCTGCAGGGCCTGTCCTTTTCGTACTTCGACAAGACCCCCGTGGGCTGGATCATGGCCCGTGTCACCTCGGACTCGGGGCGCATCTCGGGGCTCATCACCTGGGGCATGCTCGACCTGTGCTGGGCGCTGTCCAGCATCGTCTCCTCGACAGTCTTCATGTTCCTGATCAACGCGCGCCTGGCCGCCCTCATCTTCGCCGTCATCCCGCTGCTCGTCGTCGTGGCCGTCGTGTTCAAGAACAGGATCGTCGGCGAGTTCCGCAAGGTGAGGAGGCTCAACTCGAAGATCACCGCGGCGTACAACGAGACCATCACCGGCGTGCGCGTCGTGAAGGCGCTCTGCCGGGAGGAGCAGAACCTTGGGGAGTTCTCCCGTCTCACCGGGGACATGCGCGCCGCGGGCTTTCGCGCCGCATGGCTCTCCGCCCTGTTCCTGCCCATCGTGCAGATCCTCACCGCGGCGGCCATGGGCGCGATCGTTCTGAACGGCGGGCTGCAGGCCTGGAAGGGCGCGATCAGCGTCGGCGCGATCCAGGCCTTCCTCGGCTACATCACCTTCATGCTGTGGCCCGTCCAGGACCTGGCCCGGGTCTACGCGGACATGCAGCAGTCCATCGCGTCGGCCGAACGCACCTTCTCGCTCATCGACGCCGCCGCCGACATCGTCGACAGGCCTTCCGCACTCGCGCTGCGGGGGAGGCCCGACCTGCTCGCGGGCGACATCGAGTTCGCCGGCGTGGACTTCCACTACACGGAGGGCGCGCCGGTCCTGTCGGGCTTCACCCTGAGGGTCGCCCGCGGCGAGACCATCGCCCTCGTCGGGCCCACGGGCGGCGGAAAGACCACGATCGTGAACCTGCTCTGCCGGTTCTACGAGCCCACGGGCGGCGAGATACGGATTGCCGGCAGGAACTACCTCGACCTCCCCCTGCAGGCGATCCAGTCCCGCATCGGCATGGTCCTGCAAACCCCGCACCTGTTCTCGGGCACCGTGCGCGAGAACATCCGCTACGGGAGGCTCGAGGCGACGGACGGCGAGATCGAAGAGGCCGCCCGGCGTGCGGGGGCGGCAGATTTCATCGAGAAGCTGGACAAGGGCTGCGAGGCCGAGGTGGGGGAGGGCGGCAACAGGCTGTCGGTCGGCCAGAAGCAGCTCATCAGCCTTGCGCGGGCCATCCTCGCCCGGCCCGAGATCTTCATCATGGACGAGGCGACGAGCTCCGTGGACACGTTGACCGAAAGTCTGATACAGAGGGGAATGGAAACCCTCATGGAGGGGCGGACGAGCTTCCTCATCGCGCACCGCCTCTCCACGATCAGGCGGGCCGACCGCATCGTCGTGATCGAGGGGGGAAGGATTTTCGAGACGGGGACCCACGCCGATCTCATCAGGGCACGCGGCCGCTACTACGGTTTGTACACACGCCAGTTCCGCCACGAGCACGAGGAGGGCGAGGAAGCCCTCCAGATCCTGGGAGGTGACGTCCTATGCTGAAGACCTACCGCGTCTACGAGGGGAAGTTCTGCGACGGCAGCGGGGCGGAGTGCAACGTCCAGCTGTACCTGAACCCCGACGAGGCCGAGAAGAAGTACCTGGTCAACGAGCTGAAGCTCGATGAGCACACCCTCGCCTCCGCGCTGGACCCCGACGAGCTCTCGCGCCTGGAGTTCGAGCCCGAGCACGCGGCCATCATCATCAACCGGCCTCGCAACTACTCCGCGGCCGACCAGTACGTGTTCAAGGTCTCCTCGATGGGCCTTTTCCTGTTCCCCGACCGCCTGGTGATCGTAGCGCAGGAGGACCTCCAGCCCCTGGAGGGGAAGCACTTCCACAGGATCGTGTCGGTCCAGGACCTGCTGCTGAAGCTGCTGTACCGTACGACGCAGCACTACCTCGAGCACCTGAAGATCATCACCTCAATCGCCGACGCGCTGGAGGCGAAGATCGTGCGGGCCATGGAGAACAAGAGCCTCATCAACCTGTTCTCCCTCGAGAAGGGCATGGTGTACTACCACAAGGCGATCCACTCCAACGGCGTGGTGATCGAGAAGCTGAAGGCCAGCGCGGCGAAGCTCGGCTTCACGCCCGAGAACGTGGAGTACATCGACGACCTCGTGATCGAGAACAGCCAGTGCGAGAAGCAGGCCGAGATATACTCCAACATCTTCGCCAGCCTCATGGACGCCCGCGTGTCGATCGTGAACAACAACCTCAGCGTTCTCATGAAAACGCTGAACATCATCACGATTTCCATCATGGTGCCGACCTTCGTCGTGAGCGTGTTCTCGATGAACGTGGCAATCCCGATGTCGCCTCTCCCCTATGCCTTCTGGGTCATCCTCGGCATCTCGGGGCTTGCCGCGGGGATCGTCGCGCTCGCGTGGAGAATCAGGAACAGGAAACGCTGAGGAGGAGAAAGATGGCTGCGCGCGCATCGGCCCGGATCGCCCTCGTCGTGCCCGCGCTGCTCGTCGCGCTCGCCTTCTCCTTCGCGCTGGACAACCCGAAACCCCGTCGGGGTGCGGCTTGCGGGATTCGACTACCGCCTCAACCTCGACGGGGCCGACGGGTTCTCTTTCGAGCTGCCCGTCCTCGGCCGGGTCAGGGTCCCCGCCTCACTGAAGGGAACCATCCCGGTGATCCGCGTTCCCCGGGTGAGAGCGGCGGGCTTGAAGGTGGAGCAGCTGACGCTCACCGCCGCGAGCCTCGTGCTGAGCCTGGAGATCCGAAACCCGAACAGCTTCTCGTTGGGCCTGGAGGCGATGGAATGCACCTTGGACGTGGGGGGGAAACGGTGGGCCGCGGGCAGGGCCGCCAAGGCCGACGCAATCGAACCGTGCAGCGTCGGCCGGCTCTACCTGCCGATTACGCTGAACCTCCTGTCGGCGGGCCGAACGGTGGCGGAGGCGCTGGCGAAGCGCGGTCCGGTGTCCTGCGTGCTCGACGGCAGGGCGGCGGTGACCACGCCCCTGCCTCTCTTGAAGAGCGCGGTCGTGCCCTTCCATCTCGAGGGGCAGACGGAGATCGCGCGGTAGGCGAGGCTGGCCTATTCGAAGCGCAGCGCGAGGACCGTGAGCTTCGTCTCTCCGCCGGGCAGCTTCAGAGTGACCGTGTCGCCGACCCTGGCCGAGACCAGCGCCCGGGCAACGGGCGAGATCCAGCTCACGCGCCCATTCTCGGGATCCGCCTCGTCCACGCCGACGATCTGGTAGGTCCGCTCGCCGCTGCTTTTCTCGCGCACGGTGACCGTGGCGCCGAAGACCACGCGGTCGGAGCGCTGCTGGGCCGGATCGATCACCTCGAGGTTTGAGCTCATACGGGAAAGGTACTCGATGCGCCTGTCCATCTCGCGCATCCGCCGACGCTGCTCTCCCCGCACATCCTTCTCGGAGCCTTCGACCCGCCCGAGCGCCGCGTTCAGTCGGGGCCGCTCGCGCTGCAGCTCAGCAAGCTCGGCGCGCAGCCGCTCGGCGCCCCTCGGGGTCATGTAGTTCTTCGCCCCGGGGGGCAGGGGTATCTTGAGCTCAGGTGCATCTTCCTCGCGCGGCTGCTGGGCGGACTCGTCGACGAACGCTCTGCTCATGCCCACTTCATCGGCGGAAGTAGTGGTCCGCCTTCGGGTTGTAGATCGCGCGCAGGGCGCCGGGGACCGCGTCGATCTGGAAGCGCCGGCCGAAGATGAGCTCCCCGTCGAGGTGCGCCGGCACCTCCTCGGTGAACTCGGCGACGATGCTCGCGGACTGGTGGTAGTGAACCACGGAATCCTGCAGATGGGTCTGCTTCATGACCGAGACCAGCTCTTTGAAGCGCTGGGGGATCGAGAGGGGCTCGGTGATGCAGATGTCGAGCAGGCCGTCATCGGCCACCGCCCGGGGCGTGAGGAAAAGTCCTCCGGCGAGTCGCCTGCCGTTGGCGATCGTGTTGAGGAAACACTTCCTCTGCTCCGTGCGGCCATCGATGGTGAGGAGCATGTCCTTCTCATGGTACTGGAGAATCGTTTTCACGATCTGCCACATGTATTTCGACTTGCTGCCCTTGCGCACCCCGCCGCCGTTTTCCATGTGGTAGTTCGCGTAGGCGACCTGGGCGTCGAAGCCCAGGCCCATGCCGTTGATGAAGTACTTCCCGTTGCACCGCCCCGCGTCCATCGCGACCGTGGACTCTTCAAACAGCGCCGCCCAGTCCGAATCGGTGAACCTGTCGGGAAAGCCGAGGATGTGGATGAAGTCGTTTCCCGTACCGGCGGCGACCGCGCCGAAGGTGACCCCCCGCCTGCCAACGAGAGGCTGCGCCATTTCGCTCAGCGTGCCGTCGCCGCCCACGCCGACGATGTTGCGGAACCCCCTGTCGGCGAAGGAGGCGGCGAGCGCCGTCGCGTGGCCCTTGGCCTCGGTGAGGACGATTTCGCCCTCGGCGCCGTGGCGCTTCATCATCTGTTTCACCGTCTCGACGCAGGTGGCGCCGAAGCCGTTTCCCGCGATCGGGTTCACGATGAAAGCCCATCCCTCAGTGCGCTTCATGAACGTCCACTCCCTTCCCATCGAGAATCGTGCGCACTTTATCGGCGATCTCGTCGTCGGTGAGCCGGGCGAGCTCGGCGTTCGGCAGCGGCTCGTGCACGATGAGCTGGATGCGCTCCCTCGGCCACATCGTGAATCTGTGCTTGGGCTTCAGGGCGAAGGTCCCCCGGATCGTGACGGGCAGGAGGTCGAGCCCGCTTTTTCTGAGAATATGGATGAATCCCCTCTTCAACCGCTGGACCCGGCCGGTCTGCGTCCTGGTCCCCTCGGGGAACATGCCGATCGAGGTTCCTCCCCGCGCCGCCTCGACCGCTGCGTGCATCGACCTCCCCGCCTTCAGAAGGTTGTCGGCATCGATCGGGATGTAGCCGATCGCGTGGAGAAAAAAGCCGAAGACGGGAATCCGCAGGAGCTTCTCCCGGCCGACCATCGCCAGCCCTGGCATGAAGGCGAGGAGGGCGGGGATGTCGAACATGCTGGAATGGTTTGCGACGACAAGATAGCGCCCGTCGCGGCCGATGCGCTCACGGCCCGCCACGCGGAGCCTCCGCCCGTTCAGCCAGAACACGAGCCGCCCCCAGAAAGCGACCCCGAAGCGCAACAGGGCGGCGAACCTGACCATCGCGACCAGACAGCCCAGCAGGACGAGGATCGCGGTCAGGGGAAAGCACAGGAGGTACGTGGAAATGGTGGCGAAAACCATGGCAAGGCAGTGGCCGACGTGGATCCGCGGCTGGACGCCCCCTTCCTGGAAACTGGCTGTGCTGTTCAAGACTCTCGTTTGTACACGATTTTCCCCCTATTTGCAAGAAAAATCGGGCGGCCGCGCACTTGACCAACCTCGAAACAACGACACAGACTCCCTCTGCCATGAATGTGCGAAAGCCCTCGACAACACCCGAAGTCGTCGCCGACTATTCCTGTCTCGCGGCCACCTCTCCGCTCTGGCATCCCATGGAGAAACGTCTGTACTGGGCCGATGCGCCGAGGGGGCGGCTTTTCCGCCACACGCCCAGCTCGGGAACGCACGAGCTGGTCCACCAGGGAGGGGGCATCGCAGGGCTCACGGTCCAGGCCGACGGCAGCCTGCTTCTTTTCATGGACAGCGGCGCCGTCAGGGTTTGGCAGGAGTCTGGGATCCGCACGATTGTCGAGCCGCTCACAGGCGAGGCAGGCTGCAGGTGCGGGGGAGTGATCGCGGACCCCGCGGGACGCGTGCTCTTCACTGCCGCGCCGGCCGGCGGGCGCCCGGGGAGCCTCTACCGGCTGGACACGGGCTGCACTGTCGTGAAGCTTCTCGACGGCATTTCGTCGCCTGCCGGGGCGAGCTTCACCCCTGACGGCAGGGCTCTCTACCTCACGGGCCACTCGGGGCGGGCGATCTCGCTCTTCGAGTACGAGGAGTCGACCGGCGCCGTCTCGAACCCGCAGGTCTTCGTGACGCTGCCCGAATCCCTCGGCGCTCCGCGCGGACTGGCCGTGGACGCGAAGGGCTTTGTGTGGGCAGCCGTGCAGGGGGGGAGCTGCGCGGTGCGCTTCTCTCCCGCCGGCAGGGAGGAGCAGAGGATCTACTTCCCGGCCACGCTCGTCATGGGCCTCGCCTTCGGCGGCGAAGACCAGAGGGACCTGTACGTGACAACGGCGGGAGGCGATGACAAGAAGGAAAACGGCCCCGGGGCAGGAGCCCTGTACAGGGTCAGGCCGGGGGTGCGGGGGACGGCCGGTTTGCCTTCGCGCGTGGGCCTGTAGATCACCCTGCGCATGCTGCCCGCCTTCCTGAAGCGCAACTGGTTCACCCTCGGCATCCTCGTGATGATCGCCCTGGCCTTCCTCGCGCCGGGAGGAAGCGCCCTGAACGCGGGCTCACGGATCACCAACGCGGTCACGGTTGTCCTTTTCCTGCTGATCGGCCTCTCGCTGTCCTCGGAGACGATCCTGCGCGACCTGCGCGCCGCCCGTCTCCATGCCTTCGTGCTCGGCTTCATCTTCCTGGCAAACCCGCTGTACTTCTTCCTCACGACCCGGGTCTTCGCCGGGGCCGTGGAGCCCGCCTTTCTCGTGGGAATCTATGCCCTGGCCTGCCTTCCGACGACCATCTCGAGCTGCATCGTGTTCACCCAGACCTCGGGGGGGAACACGGCGGCCGCGGTTTTCAACTCCGCGGTCTCGAACATCCTCGGCGTATTCCTCTCCCCCCTGCTGCTCTCGATCCTCATCCGGCAGGGCGGGCGGGGCCTGCCGGCAGCCCAGCTCGCGAGCATTCTCGCAGGGATCGGGCTTCGGATGCTGCTCCCCCTGGCGGTCGGCCAGCTTGCGCGCATCCCGCTGCGCGCGTGGGCGTCGCGGCGGAGCGGGCTGCTCGCCGCGATCAGCAACCTCCTGATCCTCCTCCTCATCTACCTCGCCGCGGCCTCGGCGGGGTCCACCTCCGGCCTGGGCGCGATCCTCACCCGGATGGCGCCGGTCTTCCTGTACCTCGCGGCCTCCGCGCCCCTCATCGTCGCCCTCGCGTACGGCGGGGCGCGGATCGTGGGGCTGAAGCGGGCCGATGTCATCACCGCGGTCTTCACCGGGTCGCAGAAGACGATGGCCATGGGGATCCCGCTGATCACCGCCTGCCTCGCAGGGCGGCCCGACGTGCTGGGCATCGCGGTGCTCCCCATCGTGTTCTACCATCCGTGGCAGCTGCTCATGTGCGCCGTCGCGCGGGGGATGTTCCTCAGCACGCGCCTGCGCACGCGCCGGGCTTGACTCAGCACGGCGCCGCCTGTAGTATCGCATCTCCGGTTGAACAGGAGGAACAATGGCAAAGGGCCATCGCGGGAAGGGATTGAAGAGCCTCGTGCGGCAGGGGCGGGACGTCTGCCCGGTCTGCAAGAGGACGGCGGTGAAGGTGGTCTGGGAAGTCACCGTGAAGGAAAAGACGATAAAGGTCTGCAAGACCTGCAAGGCCGCCATCGGCCACGGAAAGATGCAGAAGGAAGTCGAGGCGCTCGTCCCGGCGACATAGCGCGGGCCCGTTCTCCCTCCTGACGCCGGCGGCATCCGCCGGCGCCGCACACTCTCGACATTTTGGTTCGCCCCATTCTCCTCGCCCCTTGACGCCGCCCTGCGATCCCGCTACTCTGGCTCAAGAATGAGAGTCATTCTCAAATGACGCGGCATCTCACGCATGCTCCGAGCACGCCAGCCGAGATCGACAGGGTCCTTCGCGAGAGAGGCATCGCCGCCACGCGCCAGCGGCGCCTCCTCGCCCGGATCCTCCTCTCTCAAGAGGGGCACATGGCCGCGGAAGAGCTTCACGCCCGGGCCCGCTCGACGGATCCCCGCATCGGCCTCGCCACCGTCTACCGCACCCTCGGGCTGTTCAAGTCCCGAGGCCTCGTCGCCGAGCGGGACTTCGGCGACGGCTCCCGGCGCTACGAAGGCGGCGGGGCCGCCCACCACGACCACCTGGTGTGCCTGCGCTGCGGAAAAGTCGCGGAGTTCGACGTGCCCGAAATCGAATCGCTGCAGGAGAAGATCGCGGGGGAGCTGGGCTTCGACACCGTCAGTCATCGCATGGAGCTGTACGGCTACTGCGCAGCATGCCGGCGCAGGCGACGGGGAGGCGAGCGGTGAAGGTCGCCCTTGTCGGCAGCCCGAACGTCGGCAAGAGCGTGATCTTCAACAGGCTCACCGGAGCCTATGCCACCGTTTCCAACTACCCCGGCACCACGGTCGAGGTGGCCCGCGGCTACGCCAGGCTGGAGGGGAGGGTGCTCGAGGTGATCGACACCCCCGGCATCTACTCCCTGGCCACCATCACCGAGGAGGAGCGGGTGACCCGCGACCTGCTGTTCTCAGCGCGCCCCGACGTCGTCGTGCACGTCGTGGACACGCGCAACCTCGAGCGGATGCTCGGCCTGACCCTTCAGCTCATCGAATCCGACCTGCCGGTCGTCCTGGACCTCAACATCGTCGACGAGGCCGAGAAGGCGGGACTCCTGGTCGACGGCGAGTCACTCGAGCGGGCTCTCGGGATCCCGGTGATCAAGACCTCCGGTGCGCTGGGCCGAGGAATTGCCGAGCTCCGCGCGGCGATCAACAGGGCGACCAAAGGCCCTGCGGCGCGGCCCGCGATTCCCTCGCTGCTCTACGAGCAGCCCATCGAGGCCGCGCTCGCCGCCCTCGAGCCGCTCCTGCCCGACGGCAGCGGGGTGTCGAAACGATGCCAGGGCCTGGTCTTTCTGCAGGAGGAGCAGGCGGCCGCGGGAAGCGAAGGCGCCGGCGACGAGGTCTCTATCCGCATTCAGGAAATCCTGCGGGACCTGAGCTCATCCTGCTCCTCGCCGTCAGCCCTCATCGCGCGGCAGAGGCAGGCGCGCGCGCGCGAGCTCACCGCCCTGTGCTTCGACGATTCGGCGGTCCAGCAGCCCCGGTTCCGCGAGGCGCTCAGCAGGTTCATGATCCGCCCCGCGACGGGCATCCCGCTGCTGCTGATCGTGCTGTACGTCGGACTATACCTCTTCGTCGGCCGGTTCGGCGCTGGGTTTCTCGTCGATCTCCTGGAGGGCACGGTGTTCGGCCGCTGGGTCAACCCGTTCCTCACCGCGCTGGTCCGCCGCCTGCTGCCATGGCCGGTGGCGAGCGACCTGTTCGTCGGCGACTACGGAATCTTCACCCTCGGCCTGCGCTACGCTGTGGGCATCATCCTGCCCATCGTCGCGACCTTCTTCCTCGCCTTCTCCCTGCTGGAGGACAGCGGCTTCCTGCCCCGGCTCGCCCTGCTCGTCGACGGACTTTTCAAGCGCATCGGCCTGAACGGCCGAGCGGTGATCCCGATGGTCCTCGGCTTCGGCTGCGACACGATGGCGACCGTCGTTGCCCGGACCCTCGAGACGAGGCGGGAGAGACTGATCGCCACGCTGCTCCTCGCCCTTGCCATCCCCTGTTCGGCGCAGCTCGGCCTGATCCTGTCTCTGCTCTCCGCCTTCCCCCTCGCTCTCGCGGTCTGGGCGCTGTGCATCGCCGCGGTCTTCCTCGCGGTGGGGGCCCTGTCCGCACGGCTCCTGCCCGGTGAGAAGCCGAGCTTCTTCATCGAGCTGCCGCCGCTGCGGCTTCCCCGGCCCTCCAACGTGCTCGCCAAGACCGCCGCCCGGATGCGCTGGTACCTGCTGGAGATCATCCCCGTGTTCCTCATCGTGAGCGTCGCCATCTGGCTGGGCAGGCTCACCGGCCTGTTTCAGCTTCTGGTCTCCGCGATGGGGCCGCTCATGCGGTGGATCGGGCTGCCTGCCGAGGCGGGCTCGGCGTTCCTCCTCGGGTTCTTCCGCCGCGACTACGGGGCGGCAGGCCTCTTCGACCTGGCCCGGGCGGGGCTGATGTCGCCGCGCCAGCTCGCGGTCGCCGCCGTCACGCTGACGCTGTTCATACCCTGCGTGGCGCAGCTCGCCGTCATGGTGAGGGAGCGGGGATGGAAGGCTGCCCTCGGGATCGTCGGCTTCGTCTTTCCCTTCGCGTTTCTCGTCGGTTTCGCGCTCAACGCCATCCTCGCCCTTGCAGGAGCACTCGCATGAACGTTCCTGAGATCCTTGGAGAAAAGCTCGAGGAGATCCTCGAGCGCCTGTGGACGCGCACCGTCGAAAAGGGACAGGAGTCCTGCGCAGCCTCCGAGCTGGGCGAGACGGGGGTGGAGGAGTCGCTCGTCGAGCTCGCGGTGCTTGGGCTCGTCGCCGAGGAGAACGGCCGCTACAGCCTGGCCGAACGAGGCCGGCAGGAGGCGGCGAACACCGTGCGCCGGCACCGGCTCGCCGAGCGGCTTTTCATCGACGTGCTGGACGTGAAGGGTGAGCTCTCCGAGGAATCGGCCTGCCGGCTCGAGCACATGCTCCACAGGGGGATCGACGAGAAGATCTGCACCCTCCTCGGCCATCCCCAGGTATGCCCCCACGGCAAGCCCATTCCCCCCGGGCCCTGCTGCGCCGAGGCCCGTCGGGCCGTCGAGAGGATCGTGGCGCCCCTCGACCTTCTTGCCCCGGGACGGTCGGGCACGATCGCCTACGTGCACTCCACCGACCCGCGCCGGGTCGCGAAGCTCCTGGCCATGGGAGTCCTGCCGGGCTCCCGCATCACGCTGATCGGCCGCTCGCCTTCCTTCAGCTTCCAGGTCGGGTACTCGCAGTTCGCGGTGGACGCCGAGATCGCAAGGGATATCCATGTGAGGCTCGACGAGCAGGAGCAGGCGGCGCACGCTGGAGGCGGACTACGGAACGGCCGGAGGCTGCGCCACGGCGGGGGGCCGCGGGAGGGGCGCGCACGTCGGTGACCAGGAGAGGGGAGGGAGTCCTCGTGGGTCTTACTTTTTCCTCTTCGACTCTTTCGAGACTTCCTTCTCGATCAGGCGGATGATCAGTTTTTCCATGCTGATCTCCCTGCGCTGGCACAGCTTCTTGAAGTCCTGGTGAACGGGGCTCGGAACTTTTCGGATCAATATGCTTCCCATGGGCGGAACTGTACCACCGCCAATGGGCGGCGTCAAGGAAGAACGGGGGCCGGCGGGACGTACCTGTTGAGGAAGGCGACCTCCTCGAAGGGCTTGCGGGCCGGGCGCGAGGCTTCCGACGCCTTCTGCGAGTCCGACAGCAGGTCGGAGAGTCCAGCGGCCTTCTTCCCCACGATGATGAGGGTGATCAGCTTCATGTCGTCCGGCATGCCGATGGCCTGCTTGGCCGCTTTCTCGCTGAAGCCCGCGATGGGGTGGGCGACGAGGCCCATCTCGGTCAGCCGCAGGATGAGATAGGCCGTGCCCATGCCCGCGTCGAACAGGAAGTATTCCCTCTCCTG
>Ga0315291_10001956_pt1 | contig 27312 bp, 26 predicted proteins | sample YL17G12_20_MG_FD_203070 | JGI IMG/M metagenome (GOLD analysis project Ga0315291, IMG submission 203070) | Sediment microbial communities from Yellowstone Lake, YNP, Wyoming, USA - YL17G12_20 | ecosystem: Environmental > Aquatic > Freshwater > Lake > Sediment | place: USA: Wyoming | collected...
ATGCGATGACCGGAATGCTTACGGTCACTGCCAAGATGAGTGAGGAGATTACGTATAGCTCAATCGGGGCGCCCACTGTGTATCCAACCAGGGAGAATTGCGGTGGCATGATGTCATGGGTTATTCTCTTCAGTACCAGCGAAATCAGTGGAGTGTAGAACGACAAGGGGGTGCTAAAGAAGTTCAGGTCAGCGGGCAACGCCATGATGACGATGGTGCTCGCGATAAGGAAGTAGAAGACTACTCTCAGTCTTCTGCTAAGTTCATGCAGATGCTCGCCTAGCGGCACCTGTCGATCTGAGTTCATGCTCTCCTTGTCCTGAGAAAGTCTCGACTACGTCATCGTTTTCGCGGGCGAGCTCCTGTGTCCCTGGGCTGAACTCCCGATCCGGAGAAATCGGTCTCACCTAAAGTGGTCGTCTTCTGAATCTTCTAGGTACTGGAACTTGTGCTCTTGCTTGCGCTTGCTTTCTGGACTATTTCTTTGGAAATCTCGTCTCTTGTCTTGCCTTCTGTGGTGATGCCGAGTTTCTTGGCGGTGTCGATCAGAGCGTCATCCGCGCTAGTCGATGCTGGTTTCTCTTCGCCCGGAAGCGTAGTCAATTCCTTCGATGCCTTGTCGAATTCTCTTCGCGCCTGTCCGATTGCCTTTGCGAGCTGAGGTATCTTGCTCGGTCCCCAGAGGAAGAAGACGACTAGTACGCCCACTACAACTATCCATTCATAACCGGTGATTGCCATTTCTCTTCCCTTCCGATCTTCTGGTCCTGAATGCTTTATTTAAGTTCACGGTCTCAGGCATGCAGAAGAGCAGCGCCAAGCGCGACCGGGATGAAGCGGAGCCTGTTTCGGTCCGCCGAGCGAGGGTCTCGATAAACAGCTTGCGAGGCAACCCATTTTCGCAGCAAATATCACATACTATCTCCCGGGGATTGGAATGCCCGAACTGTGCTGCAACTTGGCTGTAGACGGACGAGCGATCCAGCTCTCTGTGTGTCCACAGACTTGTTTTGGGCACGTGTTGTTCAACAAGCGTGGCCGATTTCCTATCGATCTACCTCCGAATCAATTCTCGTTCCACCAACTCGACAAGCTTTGAACAATCCGTCTTCGAGTCTATGATCGGCGCATTGACATCTAGTAGGCGAGTCTCGGTCTTCGCGACCAGTCCTGAGATGGCGAGTATCGGAGGAACTGTATCGCGCAATCTTTGTCGGAGATCTTCAGCATCATGAGCGGTCACTATCTTGAACACTTCAGGCCGCTGTCCTATGGACGAGTGAAGCCCTTCGACAACGATTATGTCAAGCTCTGCTCTTGTCATGAAGTCCAGGACGGAGTCTAGCGTCTGCTCGGGATCATCGTTCAGGATCACCACGATCTCTTTTCTCGAGACAGCGGTCACTATTCTTGAACCAGCTTGAGTGTGCCTCCATGTGTCAGTTCCCTCGCTATCGATCGTAAAATCCGGATCATGTATATGCTTGATCGAACCTACTCGCACCCCTTTCTTTGTCAGGCCTGAGATCACACACTCGGCTGCCGTGGTCTTCCCGGAGTCCTTCGTGCCAACGACTGCCAGAAGCTTTACGACTTTCAATTACAGTTGCCCTCAGTTGGTAACCCGAACCGCTTGAACAAATTGTGGTGAGGTCACTGATGTATGTTTTGCCGAACGCTTCGATTCATTTTGTAGTTCTCGAACCAGCATGCTGAGGCCCTAGTTCATGCTGTGTCGACTTCAATCCTGGCGGTGTGAGTTGTAATGCAAGAAGTCTCTTTGGGTATGAGCCCATGCGACCCTATTCCTTCCGAGGGTCTCGCCAGACACAAGACCTAACAGTGGTGCGGGTGTAAGGGAAAGCTGAGGCGTGGGCGTAGGCGCGTTGATATGAGTCGTCGTCCGGTCGCATCTAACGTCCGTGTGAAGTTCTGGTTCGAAAATGGAAAAGGTAAATCCTTCTTCGGAAAGGGCACGGCAGATCTCTTTCAGGCGATTGAGGAGTGCAAGTCCATCGCTCTCGCATGCAAGCGTATCGGGATGTCATACCGGTACGCTCTCCACAAGATTTCGATTGCAGAAGAACGATCAGGAAGGAGGCTGGTTGACAGGTTCAGGGGAGGAAGAACGAAAGGGGGAGCGCAACTGACTCAGCAAGGTCGGCTGTTCTTGGAAAGGTACGTCGATGTCGAGCGCATGCTACGGGAGCTTGCGAGGTCGATGTAACGATCCGCCGGATACCTTCTCTATTTACAATACTTGCGCAGCCGTTATCAAGAAATTGCCGATGTTATTGGGTAATAATATTACCGGGAGGTAAGATCGCTGGTCGTGGTCCCAAGCCTTTCCGTCGCCGTTGCGGGCCTCACATATCGCTACCCCGGAAACTCAAGACCAGCCGTTGACAATATCGATTTGACAATCGAAACAGGAGAGTTTGTCGCCCTAGTCGGTAGCTCGGGATGCGGGAAGAGCACCCTCCTTCGTTGCCTTACAGGACTTATTCCGCAAGCGTCGGAGGGAGAGATGAAGGGTAGAGTTGAGATCTGCGGCCTCGACACCAAGTTTCATCCCCTTTCTGAATTGGCTGCTGTAGCGAATATGGTCTTTCAAGATCCGGAGATAGGGTTCTTCTGCTCAACCGTGGAAGATGAGATCGCGTTCGGGCCCACAAACTTGGGAATGAGCGAGGACGAGGTCAAGCAAAGGGTCGACTTCGCTCTGGAAAGTACGGGCATCGAGCATCTAAGAAGTCGTCGCGTCGTTGATCTATCTGGCGGAGAGAAGCAGAGAGTTGCAATCGCATCGGTCCTATCCATGAAGCCCAAGGTCCTCGTCTTGGATGAGCCCACTTCAGATCTCGACTCCGCAGGAGCACGCTCCACAATAAAAGTCCTGCAATCACTTCGGACTCGGCATGGGATGACCGTGGTCGTCGCAGAGCATCGACTTGATGCTCTCTCACGGTACTTGAGCCGAGTACTGGTGATGGACAAGGGACGCATCGTTGCCGACGGCGCGCCGGAGGATATACTGGTTGGGCAACGCAGGCTTCTTGGTGACCTCGGCATTCTTCCACCATATGTCGTTGGGAAAGCATCCGACGATGGCCTGACGACACCTGAGACTCAACGAATGCCCTTCCCAAGTCCGATCATTAGCCACACTGGCTGTTCAGGGCTGTGTGAACTGAAGAAAAACATTCGTTGCGGAGACGCTATCTTGCGAGTCAACGGTGTCGCCTTCAACTACCCGTATGGACGACAAGTGCTTCGCAGCATATCCTTCGAAATAGGTCGAGGCGAGCTGGTCGCTCTGCTTGGAGCAAATGGAGCAGGGAAGACGACTCTGGCACATCTCGTAGCGGGCTTGCTCAAACCCTGTCGAGGAGACATACTGTTGAATGGCACGGGAAAGCTGAATGGGAGCATTGCAAGAAGAGTTGGGCTGTTGTTCCAAAACCCAAGCCGACAACTCTTCTGCGACTCAGCTCGGCAAGAAGTAGAGTTCGGACCTAGAAACTTGCATTTCGCTGACTTCGCCAAGAGAGGTCAAGAGATGCTGGAGTTCTTCGGGCTCGAACGGTATGCTGACACCGATCCTCATCATCTGAGCGAGGGTGAGAAACAGCGCCTCGCGACTGCATCGATCTTGGCTGCTCGTCCAGATCTGCTGATCCTAGACGAACCAACGACAGGACAGGATTGGGGTCATTTGAAAGCGTTGATGGATCTGTTGCGAGTCAACGTCGAGGAAGGGATGAGCGTCCTGTTGATAACGCACGACATTCGCTTGGCGATGCAGTATGCAACTCGCGTCATGGTCATGAGGGATGGCACGATCGCAGCTGATGGACCCGTCAGTGAAGTGCTGTCTCATGATGTCGAAACTGCGCCTTTGATCACACAGGGTAGTTGAAATGGGTGGTAGATTGAGTTGAATGGGAAACCGAATCGAATTGTGGATGATACGGGGAAGAGCTTGGGCGAAACGGGCGGACGGGAACGGCCTCATCGGCTGTCTACCAAAGATCTAGTCTACATCGCTGTCTTGGCTGCTCTCTGGGCCGGTTCAGAGAACATACTTGGTGCACAGCTTCATGCGATGAACTTGCCGTTCAGCGGAGCTGCTCTGACCGCAATAGCTGTCTTCCTCATGGTCACATGTCGCTCGCTCGTACGGAAGGCGGGCTCGATCCTGTTGATGGGCATAGTCGTCGCCCTTCTGAAAGTCCTCTCGATCGGCGGAATAGTACTCTCTCCAATGATAGCGATCGTCATGGAGGCCCTCCTAATGGAGCTGGCAATGACGCTGGGAGGGACTTCCCAAGCGACTAGCTTGATCGGCGGAATGTTGGCAGACATGTGGGCGTTCGTTCATCCTTTCGTCGTCCAGCCCCTCCTGTTCGGTACGTCGATGCTAATCATCTACAACAAGACCATATCCGCCGGATCGAAGATGTTGGGCATAGAGCCTGCGAACATCATCGTGATCATCTTGGCGCTTGTTGTCGCACACGCAGTGTTGGGTGCGATTGCTGGTGTGGCTGGATGGGGATTCTCAGACAGAGCCAAACGAATACTGAGCCGCTAGGCGTTTACGGAGCCGTCACCCTCCTCGCTGGGGCGCTACTGCTCGCTATCGCCTTGAACAGTATCCTTCTGCTAATCCCAATGGCTTACGTGGCGGCTCTGTGCCTTTTCTTTTCTCGAGGATCATTCCGTGACCTGAAGCAATTGGTGATGCTTGTGCCAGCTGTCATAGTGGTTAGCACTTTACTCTGGCAGGAAGAATACAACGGGCCTTCCCCGATATCGGGTTTTGCCTCTTTCCCCTTCGTTTCTGGCTTCTTTGTCGGGGTTGAGATGTCGGCCAGGGCTATCGTGATCGTGCTGGCGGTGTCAGCTTTCGTCAGGACGGTGAAGGTTACTGAACTTACGCGCCTGCTTGAGAGCGTAAGTAGGTCGAAGAGCTTCTCGTTTGTCTTTGGTCTTGCATTCAACATCAGGCCATACCTGGAGAGAATCAGCAGAGACACTTTCAACGCGATCAAGATGAGAGGAGGGTTTCGACTTAGAAACCTAGCCACATCTACTAGGTACCTACTATCTTCGACAACACTGAATGCCCTCGCGAAATGCCAAGACATATCATATGCTGCCGAGGCTAGAGCTTTCAGATCAGCGACGAATATTGCTGACTCAGCCCTCGGAGGCTGTCCGACGCCTTCTGTGACGGATTTTGTCGTCCTCATCGCGACAGTAGCCGTGGTCATATTGTCTTTCGCCTTCAAGGCGTAAGGGTGACTCGTAGTGAAGAACTCGAACCTCGACGCTGCAAGAAGCGGGGGGCGGCTAACTACAAGAAAGACCGCTGTAAGCGATTCTCTGGAAGAGATCCGGAGCGCAGTGCCCAACATTGATCGAATCAAAGTTGCCAACGTCATAGTGGGCGCAGGATATACCGGCGTTAGCCTTCCTTCAGGTCACGTTGGATTGGCACACTCATTGCTCAGCGAACAAGTACCGGGTTGCTGTGAACTCGTGAAAAGAGCAGGCTACCTCGCAGGATCCTCGGCCCTTGAACTTGCTCGGCTAGCACTGTCTTGGAACATAAGATCGCGCGTCGTCGGAGTTGCCACACTCAACGCATTATCACAAATGTGCCTCACCACCTACGCAAACCGAATCTCCACTCGTAAAGGTGACATAGTGGACCATCTAACCGTCAAGGGCGACATTGTTGCCGTCGTAGGAAACATGGGACCGACTGTCAAGAAACTCAGAGCTAGGGCGAAGAAAGTCTACGTACTCGAGAGAAACTCAGACTTGAGGGACGATGATACATTGCCCGACACAGCAGTCGAGGAGGTCATACCCGAAAGCAACGTTGTACTGATCACGGGCACTTCGATAGTAAATGGCACTCTGGATAGACTCCTAGAACTCTCTAGAAACGCGAAGGAAGTGGCACTAGTTGGAGCTACGGCGGGCCTTCTTCCGACTATTCTGTTCAAGCATGGTGCAACAGCCGTCGGTACAATCAAAGTCACGAACGTTGACAGGGTGATGAGAATCATTGCGGAGGGTGGAGGAACGCCATCATTTGCGGATGCCGTAGAGTTTGTCGTGTACAAGCCTGTGCCAAGGGCAGGTGAAGTGTGATGAGTCACGAATTCATGGATCTCAGATCCTTACTCGATAAGGCGGCGAGCAGTCATGGTCACCTGTGTGGAGGCATGCCCCTGGGAGTGAGGATGGGCATCGCGGGTCTTCGAGAGCTAGAGATGACGGATCCTTCGAAGAGGCAAGACCTGATCGTTTATGCTGAGATAGATCGCTGCATCACCGACGCGATATCAGTTGCCACAGGCTGTACTCCTGGTAGGCGCAACCTCAAACTCGTTAACTACGGCAAGTTCGCTGCAACATTCGTGAACATCTCCAACGGCAGAGCGGTGAGGATCTCATCCAGAAAGGATGCGCGGGATTCAGCCATGAGATTTGCTGAAAGAAACGGATGGACAGCTCCAGGCGAGCGCATTCAAGAATTCTCGGACCGGGAGAAGGAGATTATCATCAAAGGCTACACAGAGATGCCCGAGGCGGATCTGATACTTATCGAGAAAGTGAAGGTCAACGTCCCTAGGGAGGAGCTTCCTGGGCGACCTACACGTATCGTTGCCTGCAACTCATGTGGCGAATCAATCTACGACTACAAGGAGATAGTCAAGGAAGGACGTATCTTCTGTAAATCCTGCGCGTATGGTGCGTACTACGAAAGATAACTACGACGCTGACTTGGCTCGCGTCGTCAGGTTAGGGACATGACTAGTTCGGCCAACTTCTCTGGGTCTACGGTAACATCAACTGTTGGAAGCCTATGTCTGAAGGCTTTGCCTGCCACAACGCCTGATATCGCAAAGGTCTTCGTGTTCACATATTGATCGATATCAGACGGTTCTCGCACGACTACCACTCTGTGGAGATCCTCATCAACTATGCCTTCGCATATCAAGAAGTCTGTGTCGCCTGGCACATAGGTGAGCAGCTGCGCTAGACCTTCCCTATTCTGAACTTTCTTGAGGACCGCGGTCTCTGATACCCCTGAAGCGATCGTGAGATCTGATCCGGCCCTTCGGTAGAGGTCTGTTTCCTTGTAGCTGACGTCAATGCTCGCCGCTCTCTCGAAGAACTTCACCGTAGCGACCTTGTAGCCCGATGCTTTCAGCTGCTCAACGAGCTTACATACCACAGTGGTCTTTCCACCCTTCTTTGAGCCGACAACCGTGACTATCTTCAAAGTCTTCACATCCTTCGCTATACTGACTTTGCGTCTGAGCGTTCTCGAGCGAGACCTCTCTCAGCCAGCATCCTCTCGGCAACTTTCATGTCTTCTCGTGTGTTTATGTTGAGGAAGGTAGTTAGGCCGCGGTCGATGTCTGCTATTTCGTGTTCAACTGAGACATACGTTACGCGGCCGAGCCTTCTGATCATGTCTTCTAGTGCTAGGTCTGGCGGAGCCAGTGTTTCTCGAGCCGCCTGTAGCGTAGGGGCTGTCCGATAAACGGCCTCAAGTGGCTCTATACGTTGCCGATTCCACCTTGGAATCGCGGCGTCAGCGTTCGATGCGCGCCCAAAGAGAAACTCAATCACTTCCGCATTGACGAATGGAATGTCGCAAGCTAGGATTGCCGCGCAATCCGATTTCGTGGCCTGAAGGCCCGCCACTATGCCGATTAGGGGAGTCTTGCCTTCCAGCTCATCGTTTACCACTTTGACATAGTTGGGCAGAACCGCGTAGTATTGCGCTCTAGACTCACCACGACCGGCAACGACAAGAACTTCGTCGGTCACGCTCGTCACACGTTCGACGATGTGGCGAATCAAGGGCTTGCCGGCAAGATTCTGAAGTGCCTTGTTCGAGCCGAACCTGGAGCTTTGCCCTCCAACCAATATGATTGCGGCTCGCTTTGGACGCTGCGCATTAGTAGCGACAGCTTCTTGCATGTCGTCGAGTCTGGGTCGCTGCTCCGGTGGAAGAGACTGGCTAGGCGATTGCTGGACTTTTTTTGCCTCCTTGGACAAGACGCGAAGCACCCAACGGCCCCGTGCCTCAGCGGGTTGCTGATATGAGATATAAGACAACCTGTAACTCCCCGTTGGATGTTGTGTGAAAACCTGATAACGAGGCACACTTAGACTGAAGGGTTGCCTTTCGCCCGTCACTTGCACCACAAGGAACTTGTGATCCAGTTTGAGGTTACGCTGCAAAAAGTGCGGCCTTGAGACCCCGGAGGAACTCTGCTTTTGTCTGAATTGCAGGACCAGACTCGTTCCCAAGAACATCTATGACCTCACTCTCGAAGACTACGCATACGGGCCGGACCGAGATGCTATAGATACGATCAAGGTGACAGGACTCCTACCGTATCTCGTGAAGAATCTGGCGCTTGGAGACTTTGAGAGAAATCTGCTCTCTAGGCTTTCAACTGAAGCTTATAGGGCCGCGTACCCGTCCGACTTGGACACGCTTGCAAGGCAATGCGCGATTGCGCTATCGATTGAAGTCCTGCCGGAAGTGTTCATCGCAGAAGGCGGGGAGTTGAATGCCTTCACGTTTGGAGCTGAAGAACGTGCGTTCGTGGTCATGGACTCCAGCCTTGTCAGACTGTTGACCCCGCGTGAGCTCATGGGTGTTCTTGGTCACGAATTGGGGCATGTGAAGAGCGGGCATATGTTGTATCACACGCTAGGAGAAGTGCTCAGCGGCGGGATCAGCCTCTCAGCCTCATTGCTGGGACTCGATATCCTCTCGATTCCGATCCGCCTCGCTCTTCTCTCTTGGCATAGAGAATCTGAAGTAACCGCGGATCGCGCAAGCCTACTAGTGGTCAATGATGTCAGCGTCATCAAATCTCTGATGACCAAGTTGGACGGGTTGCATCGTCCGGTGACCTCTTCTAGCGACATTGAGAAGCGTGAGGTTGGTATGTTTGAATCTCTCTCTGAGCTATTCAGGACGCATCCCTTGCACGTGAACCGACTATCGCAAGTCAAGGAGTTCGCGGAGAGCGATGAGCTTCTCAGAGCGAGAGCAAAGATCAAACGAAGAGAGAGGCTGCGCAGAGGTTTGGTGCCGGTTTGTCGTTTTTGTTTGGCAGCGAAGCCCATAGTGGACTTGTTCTGTCCGATCTGTGGAAGAAGCCAAATCTGACCCGACTTCTTCAGCGTCTCATCAGCCGACTGCGAGCCCTTAGGCGCTGGTGCTATGCTGACCGTTCCCGTTTGAGAGGAAGTATCTTCACCGCGAAGGTGAGTAGAAGTGCGCCGAATGCAAGTATCCCAGCCGATACTATGACCTCGATGAACGTAGGAGTGTAGCTCCCGACCGTCGACCAGACGGTCTGAGGAATCGCCTGGATTGGTATTCCGAGTGGATATGCTATGTGCGGGTACAGTGTACCCTGCAAGAGCAGACTGTACCTGATGAGGAACACTCCGGCGAGTGAGAGTACGGAGGCAAGGGCCACTGTAGACCCTAACCTTCGCGTTCTTGGGTAGGCGAGCATCGCTAGCGGGACAGCTGCGCCGATCGCGATCGCACTCCAGAGTATCGGTGCGTACGGTCCCTCCATGATCACTGAAAATAACACGCGCCCACGAAAGTCCAAGATCGCTGCTTCGGCGACCAGGACTGCAAGATTCAACACCACGAGAACAGCGAGCATCTTGGCTAGACTTTCTCGCGTATTTGATGCTATCTTGATGTCGGTGAATCTTGAAAGGATCGCTACGACGAGCAAGAGCACCGCAACTCCTGATGTTAGAGCTGACAGTAGGAACAGCGGAGCCAGCAGTAGGCGCATTGACAACGTCTCGAGCACTTCATGCTCGCTCAGTGTCCAAGATGTCAGTGACGCTTGGTTTGCGAGGAGAGCCCCTACCACGACGGTGCCTCCAGCGAGGATCCTTGACATCGTCCTGTCTCTGCGCAGGGCTTTCTCCGAGACGTCGTTAACTCCAAGAGCCAAGGGGCTTCGTTTCCTGGCCAAGTCTGCTCTCATCGAGAACCAGCCATATCCAACCGCTAGGACAAGAAACAGGATCATGAAGATCATGTCCCAGACCATCGATGACTCCCAGTTTGGCGAGATGAAGAAATAGATCGCTCTCTCAGGCCGGCCAAGATCGCCCAGAATGAACACGGAGCCTAATGCTACTGCCACCACGCCGACAACGATTGAGATCCTCGAAATCGACTTGAATGTCTGCATCCCAGCGGCATCCATCGCTGCTGATACGATGATTGCTCCGCCGCCCATCCCCAGGAGGAAACCGAAGAACTGAACATACAATCCCCAAGGCATGACGTTCGTGAGCCCAGTTACTCCGAGCCCTTCGATCGTCTGAACAGTCCAAGCGTAGGCTGCGCCCGCGATTATTGCGACGAGCACAGCGATCCACGCGTAGAGGTTCTTGGAGTCTGGTCGAATAGTTGCGGCTTTCATTGCATGTCTACCTCTTGGCTGGCAGATAGAAAACGGAGGGATTGGTACCGAGTTCGCTCTTTAGTTGGTAGCCTCCCTTCTCCTTGATGAGTTTGGAGACCTCACTGTTGGGATCGTTCAGGTCGCCAAAGAACCTCGCTCGAGATGGGCATGGAATACAGGCTGGCTGAAGACCTTTGTCCACCCTGTGAACGCAGAAGGTGCATTTCTCTCCGACGCCCAACGGTCGTGCAGGGACCTCGGGTGCTCCAACTTGGAAGTCCGGGATTTCCTGTTCCTTCGTGCTTCGCCAGTTATAGACTCTGACTCCGTAGGGACACGCGACGATGCAATATCTGCATCCGATGCAGGTTTCCCAGTTGATGAGTACTAACCCGTCTTCTCGCTTGTATGCTGCTCCGACGGGGCATACTTCCACGCACGGAGGGTCCTCACAATGTTGGCAGGCGATTGGCAGGAAGGACATCTGCAGATCTGGGTACGTTCCAAATGGCGTGTCAATCTCAGGTCCGCCAATAGTGAGGACTCTGTTCCACCACAAGCCCAGGGGCTGATGGTTCTCGAGCTTGCAGACCAACGCGCAAGTCTGGCAGCCAACGCATCTCTTGAGATCTATTACCATTCCATAGCGCTTGGCCATTCATGATTCCTCCTATGCTTTTTTGACCTCCACAAGCGTATCGAAGAACGAACAGTTGAGGGTATCTGGATTCCTATGATCGGCGACGAGCTGCTGCGAGTTACCTTGAATGAATTGACTTGTGGTGCAACCTCTGCTGATGTTGACCATTCCCGGTCTAAGCGCCTCGCTCAGTTTGGCGTGTAACTTGACATTTCCCCGATCGTTGTAGACCTCAACTACGTCTCCATTGTTGACGCCTCTCAGTTTAGCGTCAGAGGGGTTGATCTCAACAAATGGCCGAGGATCCAGTTCTCTCAACCAAGGCGTGTTGAAGTATTGAGTGTGGACACGAAATCTTGAGCCCGCTTGAATGCATACAAGCGGGTACTTGGTTGCCAATGGGTTGTCGGGCCAAGCCTCGATAGGCGGATGGAAGACGGGGAGCTTCTCATTGAGCTTCTCCGAGTAAAATTCAATTCTACCCGAGGGTGTCTTGAACTTCAGGTCTTGGAACGGAATATACGGTGAGGGCACCACTCTGAGGCTCCCTTCACTCTTTAACTTCTCAAGAGTGATCCCGGCATCTCGAAGCTTCTGATCGTCGAATATGAGCTGCATGTACTCCTCGGCGGTCTTGTTCCACTGTTCTCCAGCCCCCATTTTGTTCCCCAGCAGAGTGAAGATTTCCAGATCTGACTTGCACTCGCAAAGCGGTTCAATCGCTTTCTCCTGAAACATTACATGAGGATGCATCGAAGCCACCACGTCTTCGTTCTCAAACCATGATGTGCTAGGGAGAACGATGTCGGCATACTTGGCCGTATCAGTCATGAACAAGTCGGCGACGACTATGAAGTCAAGCTTCGGGAATAAATCGTGCAAGATCTTGTTCTGATTCGGAAAAGTGATTACGTAATTGCAGTTTGTTACAACCAAGGCTTTGATCGGATACGGCTCGCCCTTCTCTATCGCATCGTAGACGAGCAGGTTGTTCAGGAAGGTCGCTGAGGTTCCTGTCGGATTGGTCCATTTTCCAGTCCTAAGTGGTGAGGACACGAGGGTCGCTCCTCCGAAACCTCCCCAAGGTGTGGCCCCAGGCTTGCCTATGTTGCCAGTGAGAGCTGCGAGTATAGCCAGAGCGCGTCCTGTGAGGTCGGCGTGGTGGTATCTGTCAAGTCCGAAACCCCAGTAGATAGTGGCGGGCTTGCTCGTTGCGTATTCGTGAGCCACCTTCTCAACGACGTTCTCGGGAACCCCCGTTATGGTCTTCGACTTCTCAGGTGAATACTGTTCTGCTAGATCTGATAGTAGCTGGAATGCTGTGTCGCTCTGCATTCCCTTGACGCTGTATGTTCCAGTCAGCGCTGGCGTGAGGCCTGACGCATCAAACGGCACTGCCTTGTTGCTCGCCTGATCCCATACCATGTACTTGTCAGAGACACCTTGCACTACATCCTTCTCCCGGAGGAACTGCCCGTTGTCTTGTCGGACTAGGAAAGGAGCAACCGTGTGATCTAGGAGGAACTGCCGGTCATAGAGCGTGTTCTTGATTATGACGTCGACCATAGCCAATGCTAACGCAGTATCGGAGCCTGGTCTCACAGAAACCCATATGTCAGCTTTGGAAGCTCCGATAGTGAAATTGGGGTTGATCACAATCAGTTTCCCTCCGTTGTCAATTGCGTCTGCAACAAAGTGCCAGTTCTGGAGGTTGCTCTCGGTTACATTCGAGCCCCACACGATGATGGTCTTGGCGTTGGCGAGGTCCGCAGCCTCGTTGCCTTGATTGTGGCTTGGGCCTCCCAAGACCTGGAACATGCCAAGAGGCATGGCCGAATCGAGGGCGGCCGAGCCATACGTGCCTTGGAACATGTTGGCGAATCGCACATTCGCGCCGTAGAAGCCGTTCAGAATACCATAGTATCCCGACGTCGTGACGAAACAAACCGCTTTCGAGTCGTATTTCTCCTTGATGCCGGTCAGCTTTGCCGCTATCGTGTCGATGGCCTCGTCCCAAGAAATCCTCTGCCACTTTCCCTCCCCTCGCTCGCCAACTCTCTTCATGGGATACTGGAGGCGATCAGGATGGTAGGTGCGCTGAACATGCGTCAGGCCTCGGAGACATATGCGGTCGTACCGAGTATCCTGGAGAGGCCCCATTTCGGTCTTGACTAGTTTGCCGTCTCGCACATGAACGAGAAGCTTGCAGCCGCTCCAACAGTTGGGAGCACAAGCACCGTGAACGATCTTCTCGACTGCCTGTGGCGACCCTGCCTGAGAGGTCCTGAATGTTGCCGGAGGAATAGGAAGGGAAAGAGCTCTCGCACTACCGAAACCGTATACTGTAGCGGAGACTGCTGCTGCACCAGCGGCGAGCTTCAGAAAGCGCCTTCTTGAGATCCTCATGACCAATCACGCTCGTTTCTGCAGTACGTTTTCACAAATACGCACGTGCCCAGTGTATAACTCTTAGCATCATTCGTCGAGCTAGACTACTGCAAGTCCCGAACAACCGCAAATCCAGTAATATATCGTCTAACATCGGATAGGCTTCGGATGCCTAGGACCTGACGCAAGATGAAGCTCAATCGCATATAGAATTCCCTATAGGCTTTGACTTGATACTGCGTTATCGTCTCACGGGTCAATCCCTCTGGGGCGTAAGGACTCGCTTGAGATGAGAAGATCGAATAGTTGTCCCAGTCAACACGCGAGTCGAGTTCTCCACTCTCCCGGGCCGCCTCGTAGAGCTCCGTCCCAGGAAACGGCGTCGTAATGTGGAAGACGGCCGCGGATAGGTCCAGCTCTTTCGCGAACTCGATCGTCTGCTTCATAGTCTCTTCCGTTTCTCCTGGCAGCCCTAGCATGAAGAAGCCCCGCATTCTGATGCCTGCATCATTGGTCATCTTCGCTACTCTACGTACTACCTCGAGGGTCAGGCCCTTCCCTATTCTGTTTAGAAGCTCTTGACTGCCAGACTCAATTCCGTAATCTATCTGCCAGCATCCAGCGTCCGCCATTGCGTGGAGAGCATCCTTGTTCATGTGATTCATCCGTGCAAGGCACGTCCAAGGGGCGTCGACCCCGCGCGCCTGGATCTCATCACAGATCCGGAGAACCCTGCCACTGTCAATATTGAATGTGTCATCCCAGAAGCGGATCTCCTTTGCTGCATACTTCTCGATGAGAAGCTCCATTTCCTCGACTACGTTTGTGGCGCTTCTTGCGCGGTATATGCTGCCGAAAACCGAATGATCACAGAATGTGCAATTGTACGGACAACCTCTGCTTGTGATCATCGTACCCTGCGGTACGCTCCTGTGGGCTGAGGGAGTTGGCCGATAGACATCAAGCGGCGGAAGCAGATTCCTCGCAGGGAACGGCAAAGAGTCCAAGTTAACGATGTACGGGCGTGCCGAGTTTCGATGGACATCGTTCCCCCTTCTGTAGGTGATCCCCTTCACATCGCGCAGATCCTGATCTGATTCCAATCTCGCGACAAGTTCAACCAGAGTCAGCTCGCCTTCCCCGAACACGCCGATGTCGAAGCAGCTATTTCGAATGCTTTCCTCCGGCAAAGCCGTGACATGGGGCCCTCCCAAGACGACCTTGGGACCGCGCTCGGCCTTGATCTCCTTGGCAACGGCCAACGCCTTTGTGAAAGATGCGGTTGTCGCTGTAATCCCAACAAGATCAGGGCCGAACGACCGGGTCTCCTTGATGACATCGTCCTTGTCGTATTGCAGGGCGGCGGCGTCGATTAGTTTGATTTGATGGTGAGCCTTCTCAAGAACCGCTGCCAAGTACGCTATACCTAGCGGTTGCTGGACGCTTCGGGCTTCATCGAACTTGCCGAAGTACTCCTTATGCATCCACTGAGGATTCACGAGAACGATTCTCATCGACATCCATTTCCTCGCGAAGATCCAGAGCCGGCGATCGAAGCTAAACACCTTTCGTCAACAGAACACTCCAAGGGGATTCCATGTACGCATACTCGTGGACGGCAAGAGACGTGGAATCACTTTCGTTGATTCCGAATACAACCACTTTCTCAGTGAGCTTCCTCGCCAAGAGCTGATCTGCGCCATTATGTTCTTGCGCCGATTTTCCTGTTTCCTATGAGGGGCAGGTTTTCAAGGCTACGCGCGGCCGGTTTCTTGAGATAGCTGCGTACATCTCTGAACTTCAGGGCCTCCGTTGGGCACGTGGAGACACATCTCCCGCATCCCACGCAGTCCGAAACCTTCACCTGGCCATATTTCTTCACTAGTGAACTCACCGGTATTCCCATTTCGCAACCTTTATCACATACTCCACAGTCAATACATTTCTCTTTGTCAGCCTGGATCTTGTAGAATCCAAACCTCCCAACTAGTCCATATAGTGCGCCATAAGGGCATAGAAATCTGCAATAGTTTCTGTTCCCGGTCACCGGAACGATAAGAAGGCTACCGAAGAATAGTCCTGCGAAAACCTGCCCGAAGATGCTCTCATACTGCGAGGTGAAGGAGGCGCGGGGATAGAACCCCCAGAGGAGGAGGTAGGTGAGGATTAGGGCGAGAGGGATCCACTTCACATGCCTCAACATCCAGAGCTTTTCCCCGCTCGGGGTGTTCCGCCTAAAGGGCTCCCCGGCTGTGTCCCTGATTCCCACGCATGTGCAATTCCATCCGCAGTCCGCTCTTCTTCCGAAAAGGAAGACCGTGACTAGATAGGCAAAGAACATCGTCGAACCAATCACGTGAAAGTCGAGGAGCGATGAACGCGTCAGCATGGGCACCAAAAGCCACCACGTCGCGACCAAGAAAGTCAGCACTCCGATCCTGATCCTCACGTATCGCGATCTTTCGACAGCGATTCTCCACACGCCAAAAATCACTATCACGATTGCGAGCGAGTTTCCACTAACCCACACGCTGTGGATCCAGCCAAAATAGGATTGATTGTAATACCCTAGTGTAGCATACACGAACGCGGCATATGAGAACAGCCTAACCCATTTCATCTGTATTCAACACATCACGGCCACTAACAAGGTCTTAGCCATCCGCACGCTCGTAAGAGACCGCGGCCTCGTCTCGAACGGTCCTCCTTCTGTGCCGCTGAATCCAAACTACCCCCTCTAATCGTTTATGCTATTACTGCAGTAGTTGCCTGTTCTATCAGTTGACCGTGCCATTGTCGCCCAGCGCGGCGCGTGCATGAGTGTCGTCACGGAAGCGAGCAAGAAACAGGCTACTCTGAGTCGCTGTGAGCATCTCCGATGTATCAATACAGTCAATAGAACTTGCCCCAGCGAGAACGTGAGCTAGTGCAGGATTCGCACTATTTGAATCCCTTGGCCGCCCTTGTTCGTTAGCAGTCGGTTATGGCAAGCATCTGTAAGCCCATCGGGTTGGACGACATGCATCAAGCGGGGGAAGCAGATCTCTAGCAGGGAAAGGCAGAGAGTCCAAGTCGACAATGTATGGACGTGCAGGATTTCGATGGATCCTCCCCTTCTCTCCACGAGGTCAAGGATTGTTGTCTCTCCTTCTCCGATTACGCCGATGTCGAAGCACGCGTTCTGTAGGGTTTCTTCGGGGAGGGCGGTGACATGCGGTCCACCAACGATAACCTTGACCATAACTGTGCGAGCGCAAGCTCCCGACTTCTGGTCGTGGAGTAAGCGAGCCCTTGCAGCTTAAATGTCTGGCAGACACCGGATCTGCTGGGCCGAATGAGACAATCCCGGAAGGGACAGTAGGCTCAGATGTGGTTGAGATGTCCGAAACCTCGAATAAGGCTCCCAACCGAAAATAGGCGGGGAAGAGTTCGAGTGAGGAGGCATCGTGAATATGGCGGCTCGCTGCGGCGGGTACGCTGTCAGGCCAATGGTTTGGCCTATGCTTCTACACTGGGATGGATGCGGGTGGAACCGCAACAACGGAATGCCCACCCTAGAGAGGAGCAGAGTGGAAGCATGAATCTCCCGACTTCAGTCGCGGAGAGAATCAAGTCAAACTGGGTCTTCACCTCCTTGGCTAGGGCGACGGCTCTTGAGAAGGACGCGGTCGTTGTTGAGATTCCAACATGGTTGGGGCCGAACGATCTGATCTCTTCAATGACATCGTCTTTGTCGTACTGTAGCGCCGCGGCATCGACCAGCTTGACCTTGTGGCCAGCCTTCTCCAGAACCGCCGCCAAGTACGCGATGCCTAAGGGTTGCTGTAGGCTTCTGGCTTCGTCGAACTTGCCGAAGTATTCCTTGTGCATCCACTGAGGATTCACGAGAGAGATTCTCATCGATGGCTACCCGCATACGAGCGCTAAGACGACAAGGCGACGTAAAACGTCTTCGTCAATACTCATTGAGATCGTCTGGAGCTTAGTGCGAGCCTTGCGGTCGCGCCGAACGATCCGAGCTTCAACTCACTTTGTCGCTTTGATCCCATTCTTCAGTACAGCCGCCAAGTGATCCAGCATTTCATTGTCCATAGTGATGAAGCCATTCGTCAAATGGGCTATGGCCTTGTAGAGGTTCGAGGTAGCTACCGCCTCGAGGCGTTTGGACAAGTCTGGAACCCACTTGATTATGTGGTCTCTCAGGAACTCCTTCTGGAGATTCAGGTACACGAGCGCGTTCTTGATGTCTCTGTTCTCGAGGGCCTGGCAGGTCCACTTGCACAGGTTCGCCATGAACTGGAACTCGACCGCCACGTGATCCTCAGGCTCAGTGAAGCCTTTCTCCTTCTCAAAGCCCAAGCTCCTGTATGCTTCCAAGACCTCATGATACGGTTTCCCGTATAGCAGCTGTTCCCCTCCAAGGTAGACGGATTCGACCAAGTGTACGGGCTTTGGGCTCGCCCCCAGGAATAGGCCGGCGTACTCCACGTGCAGATTGGTGATTAGTCTCATTCTATCTTCGCCTTTCAGCTCTTTCACCTGCTCCGTGAACTCGTGGAGCAGTCTATTCGCTTCCCTCATGTCATCGCATTCGTAAGATTCGGCTAGCAGTCTGACAGCCCACTTGATCGCGGTCAGGCTTCTGATGAAGTCCTCATCAACCTCCAGTTTGAAGGACCGCGACAGGAAGTCGTAGATCCCTGCCCTGGTAACGTTTACGTTCCTGACTTCTGCGATGGTCTTCTCGCTTTCGCTGGACATCAGGGGCGAATACCCTCTACATGGAGCGACGCTTAGTGGGCATCCTTGCACTAAAGTGCTGCCTCAATTGAAGATCTCAGGCTGGTCTTGGGAAGGGGCCTCACGACAAGGTCACCAGAGAGGATAGCTTGCGCAGCCAGGACTAGGCTCACTAGCACAGTCGGTGTGCCACCATGAGGCCTATGCCCATCTTTGTGTAGGGAAGTAGACGCTGCAGACGGGGGTCCTGTCAAAGAAGAATGCGAATGACAAACGAAGAATGTTGGCGGTTTCAGTTGCCTGCCCCAAAGCGCGCGCGTATCATCGCGATGGCGTGGCGGCCTGTAATTCGGCTGCAGACTCAGTGCCTCTTGCTCGCGTCAAATAGATGAATAGCAGAATTGCCAGAGCCACAAGAGGCGAAGGCCAAAATAGGGACGGTCTGCGTAGCTCGATCTGAGTGATTACTGCGATCGGGATCCCTCCCAACGATGATGCCGCCACAGCGCCGATGGCGAGAGGTCTTGCCCACCATTTGCCTAGGGTTACTGAGATTATGGTGACGCCCCACGCAAAAGAGGCTATGAAGTTGAGAGGCTGCACGGCCTTGAAGATGGGGGCATCTGTGGCCAGAAGATAGTGAGTGCCAGCCACACCATTGATGAACGCCAAGACGTAGGCTAAGCCCGCAAGAACGCTAAGCAATAATGCCTTTCGTTCGGTCGGTCGCACGTAAGTCTGCAGCAACACAAAGAAGAACAGGTTAGTCGCGAGGATTATGGAAGTGGGTGGGAATCCGAGGTTGCTGCTGACCCACGGCAAGATGGGAAAGAACCCAGCCAGAATCGACAGGACGCTTGCTGTAATCGCCGTCGGAAAAGCCCACGCTTCACCGGTCGCGAAACCGTAGCCCGATATGATCCAGAGTATGCCGCCGACCATGGCGAGGTTAGTCAACGCGGGCAGGACCAATGATACGAGGACAGCTTCTATTGATGCTCCGCGAATCACTTCGGCGTTGACCTGTGTTTGATAGATGCTGACAAACAGGAAAAGCGCGAATACGGTTCCAAGCAGGGCTCCTACTGAGGACATAACTAGTTCAATTGCCAGCTTGTTCTTCAATCAACAACCAACTCACATCATTCAGCCAAGCAGACCAGCACGATCAGTGTGCCCACGAGCATGAGCGCAATCCCCGCTCTTATGTATGGCATGTAGACGCTCCCAACAGTGTTCCAGTCCAAGAACATGTAGGGAACCGTTGCAGCGGAGCTGAGCACGTAGCCGGCCGTCAACGCGGATCCCCCGATAATTCCCATCTTCCCTTTCACTCGGTACATGTGGGCGACTAGCATCAGCGCGGCCACGGCGGTCAGAGTTATCAGGATGTGCTCGTGTCCCGTTATGAAAGCGAGTTCGTTGGGCTGGCCTCTAAAGCTCTTCATGTTGACTGCGACGTATATCCCCGGCAACGTTACCACTACGTTGACCCAGAATATTATGGATAGGAGTCCGAAAGTCATGATATTCTTTAGAACTCCCTTAGCGTTGCTGATCCCGAGGTTGCGACCTTCCACAGCCATGATAGCGTACATGATGAACAGCGAGGCCTGAAGAAGGATGGCCGCAAAAGCGGTTATCGCATTGTGAGCCGCCACACCAAGAGGCACCGTGGCGAAGGTAGCCACAGTGGTTGTGGGGATTCCGAACAGTAGTCCGTAGAGCCCTATCTTGACAAACAGGCCAGGTGTTCCCAGGTAGCTATCCGCTCCAAAGTAACGGGCGATGAGCGCAACCAGAGCTACATCGATGGAGGTAATCACAACGTGCGTGTGCGACGCACGTGCCAATCGAAAACCCTTGAAGGCGGACATAGCTCCCCACTGGGCGCTACCCGTCGATACGTAGACTCCGACCAGAACCGCCGCCAAGACGCCTATCAAAGACATCCATACGCTCAGAACGACTAGGCTTCTTCCTTTCAGTTTCATGTAGGCTCGATCATCTTTCTTTGGCCACAGGACAATCGTCAGTCCGACGCCTGAGACGACGCTGAGCATCAGACCTGACCAGAGGACCGCGATATCCACAGGGTTGCTGCCGTTCAAGACCGTGTACATCGCGCTGGATGAAGCAAGCAAGAAACCTCCCGTGGCGGAGATTCGTACAAGCGTGCTAGTTCTTCCACGTACGTCGAAAATGGCCAACGCAACGTATGATAGCATGGCGACAAAGGGCATAGACAGGGCGTGGAAGAACATGCTCTCATATAGATAGAACAGACGCATGGTCGAATCCGACAAGCCGATGATAGAATCGGCTACTTTGAAAGGCGGGGCGAACAGCATTCCGAAAACTACTATGAACAAATCCCATGCGATGGCGAGAACTATCAATGATTTGAGTCGCAGATTCCGTTCCTCCTCTTCGTCGCCACTAATCGCACTGGGTACTTAGCTTGATTCTCTGCCGACATGTCTCGCTCGCTGGCTGAGTCCATGTCAGCCATCCTTCGTTTCAAGGAATTCGACCAGTAGTCTGAGTGTAGAAGCATAGGGGAAAGGTTCTCTTCGGGCTTGTTTCCCGAGTTCGAGGGACGGTAGCTATTGCTATACTCATGATGCTTAACACGAGTATTGTGTCAGAGCCCCAACGTTGAATGGTTTATAGGTCGCTACCCTCATTTGCCAGCGGGCGAAACCGTCCAGTGCGCTCCAAACAGTGGGTGCTTGTTGTCCTTTCGGCCGCGGTCACTCTGTCAGCTTCAATAGCCACGATTCGTCTGCCCGCTCCAGTCCCCGCATCGGCTATGGCCGCGCGGCAACTCACAATTGGACCGTGGAGCGATGTAGACCAGACCTTTAGCCCAGACGGTCAGACGATTGTTTTTGCCAGCAATCGTTCCGGAGACTTTGACATTTGGGTCATGAACGCTAATGGTAGACATCAGACACGTCTTACCTCCATGCTTGGGGATGAAAGATGTCCCAAGTTCAGCCCGGATGGCAAGAAGATAGCCTTCTTGGCAAGAGACTCGCGGACTACTGACATCTGGGTCATCAGTGCTCACGGAGAAGGACTGAGTAGCCTGACTGATGATGACGCAATAGAAGAGAGCTTTGAGTGGAGCCCCTTGGGCGACTTATTGGCCTATGATTCCAACAAGGGCGGGAGATGGAACATCTGGCTGACAGATGTCCATGACAAAAGTCGGGTGCAACTTACCCGAGGCGAAGGTGACAATCAATACCCGACATGGAGTCGTGACGGGCGCTTGATCGCGTTTGTCCGACAGTCTGGTATTGAGAGCCAGATATGGACGGCTTCAATCAGTGAAGGTCGAGCACGGCAGATAACGTCGACCAACGGAAACCTCAGATTCCCAACTTTCAGTCCGACGCTCAACCAAGTGGCGTATTTGTCCGATAGCGGCGGTCGGTGGTCTATCTGGATTACTGATTTGGATGATGGCACCGAGTACGATGCGTTCATACCAGTCGCCCCGGACATCATCATCATACCGTTCGCCCCTCAAGTTCAGGTCAAGGTCAATGCGTCCAACGTGAACCCCAACATGAGGATCAAGTGGGACGTTCGAGGCGTCACAATCCTCTTCGCGGCCAAGTCAGCGACGGGCTCGGATGAGGCCCACGTCGTCATGCCGAACGTAGAGCTTGGAATAGACTTGATCCACTCTTGGTCAAGGGGACCAGTGTTTACGAAACTTGCTTTGGATTCGGGGAGCCGGATTCTTTCAATAGAGTGGGGTCGCGACTGGAGACAGGTGCTAGTGTCCACCTTCGACGGAGATTCCTGCAAGGTGTTGCTGCTCCAATACGAGTCGGGGGGTTCCCCTCCGCTTGGATACGGCAGTTGATCCGATGAACCGGCCTGATTGCCCGAGGTCGCCAGTCTGCTGGAGCTGTCTGCAAAAAAATATCGCGCCGGTATTCGGGGCCCAACCAAGACACAATCCTGCCGAGCTTCTCCTTTGGGTGATCGAACGGCACATCCACCTCAGAACCTTCGTACCTCTTTGAAAGCGTTCTAGCCAGTTGTGCCGTTCATACTCCTTGCATCATCCATTCAACCACACTGACCTAGACCTTGTAGTGCGATTTGTGTCTGCCAGCACCTATAGTCAGAACCCGTCACTTCAAACCATTTGGAGTATTATGCATCCTCCACTGGTCTTCGCAGCTTACACAATGCTCCTGTTCTCCTACTCCCTCGTCGTCGGCAGAAGACTGACATCGGAGGCAAAGACACAGCATTTGGATGAAAGGGTACTCTAGGCTTCGTGGATGCTTCTGACACTGGCCATCTCCTTCGGAGGGGCTTGGGCCTACGAAACGTTGGGATGGGGAGGATACTGGGCTTAGGATCCGATAGAAACCTCAGCCCTCATCCCATGGCTCTCCTTGACGGCCCTGTAGTTCACCAAGCCCATGGGCGTCGGAAGAAAGCACGACCTATTCGCCACCACCTTCTCGGCTTCAGCTGTCTTTCTCACGGTCTACGTTGCCAGAAGCGATATTTGGGTTATGAATGCTAATGGGAGACACCTCTTACAAGATGTTGCTGCTTCAATACGAGTCGCAAGGAGTGGGGCTTTCGCTGTCGGTACTGTTTGGTCTAGGCTTTGCCTCGCCTTTTTCCGCTCCTGCAATTTGAGCGAGCGCGGCAGGACCCACTGAACCATTACCGATTCGCAATGGCGTTACTTGACGGTAAGACAAGTGTCGTGGTTGTGACACAGCTGGGAGAGCACGCCAAACCTAGCCCACGATTGGACAGCACCTACATCTTTCAGAGTCACACACTGCACCTCGGAAGCCAGTCACTCTGGGCTCGTGAAGCATAAGTCAGTCAATCGCAGTTCACGTTTGATGACCTAGTCTCGTTCTGAGTACAGAAAAACCCAAGAAATGCACAGCGACAGCTTGGAGAATCTGTTCAGTAGAAAAGCCGCTGCGAGAGGATCGCCCACTTCAATCAGTCGCGGAAGCTGGAATGTTCGGTCAACATACAGGGGAGGCATCTCAGAATTCACGAAGTTCTGCACTGGAAACGGCATCGAGCACATAGTCACCAGCATAAGGCGACCAAGCACAATCGGCAAGATCGAAGCATTCCACGAGGCCTACACCATTGAAGCCTCAATCTATCCAGCTCACAACGAATTCGTGAACTACTGGAACTACGAGCGGCCGCATCAAGGAATAGGCTATCTATACCCAGCAGACGTATACTTCAAAGACCTACTGACAGATGTTGGTGGATAGAACAAATCCAAATCCATCTACAAAGTGTTAAATATCCGTAGACACGTCTGTAACTTCACTGAAAAAGGAGCGATTCTATTGGCAAGTGAAGTCAAGAAAGAAATGAACAAGCCAACTTCACGTAGAGATGTACTGAAATGGATCGGTGCGCTCGGAGTTGGAGTTGTTGCGGGCGTAGGCGGGGACATGATCCTTCGACCCGCGCCTTCAGTCGGCCCAGGTCTGACGACGACAGCGACAGCGACGCCGACAAAACCAACCGGGAAAACATACGACAAATACGTGTATGTTGCCTGCCCGGGGGGAGCCGATCACGAGGAGTGTGTTCTGAAAGTCTTAACCAAGGGCGGTAAGATCTGGCGAACTGAGACACCTCAACTTAGTGGTCCGGAGGCTGATTGGCCAAGCATTTGCGCGAGAGGCCTCCTCGCCGGGCGGTTGCCCTACATCCCCAACCGGGTGCTGTATCCTTTGAAGCGCGTGGGTCAGCGGGGCGAGGGCAAGTTCGAGAGGATCTCTTGGGAACAGGCAATAAGTGAGATCGGTCAGAAACTGCGCGAGATCAGAGACAAATACGGCCCCGAGGCCATCGGAACCTACGGGTGGTCATGCTCAACAAGGCCCGGTACCGGCATATGGAACACTCTGAGACCTCGTTTCAACAACGTCTTCGGCGCGACTACAGTTGGAGTTCCTGCAATCGACACATCTGGATTCTACGCCGAAACGATAGAGTTCGGCAACGCCTTCAGTGGTCCGCTTGCTCAAGGTTTCCTCAGTGGCTACTATCGCTATGATCAACGCCTTTTCCTGGACTGCAAAATGATCATACCGGTGGGCAGCGACCCGATCGTCAGCAGAGCAGGGCCGGTGGCCCGCTACATAATGGCGATGAAGGAACGTGGTGGGAAGCTGGTGACCGTAGGCCGTTGGTTCGATCAGACCGCAGCCGCGTCTGACTGGTTTATCCCCGTCGAATCTGGCAGTGATGCGTCTCTGTTCTTAGCGGTGGCTAAGATACTGATTGATGAGAAGCTTTTCGACTGGGACTATGTGACGAAGAAGACAGTACTTCCGTTCCTCGTGAGGGACGACAACGGTCAGTTACTCAGAGAAAGCGACATTGTCAAAGACGGCGACAAGAAGAAGTATGTCTACTGGAACCATGCGACAAAGCTGCCAACGTCGATAGCCGCTTTTGTCTACGAGTATCCATGGGGCGAGGGGCCCGACCTCTACTATCAAGGACCGGTGAACAAGATCGCCTGCAAGACGGCTTTTGTCAGGCTGAAAGAGCATGTGGCCAAATTCACGCCTGAGTACCAGCAGACTCTAACCGGGGTGCCACCCGGCGATGTCACGAAGTTCGCGCACATGCTCATGGAGAATAGACCATTCACATTCTATCACAACTGGGGCTACCGTTATCAGACCGGGGGCCGGGCGATGCGTTCCGTGGTCCTCGTTGCTACGCTCAGCGGAACCCTAGGTATGCATGGTGGTAGGATTGTAATGGGATCCTGTGCTCCTCAGGGCTGCCACGATACCTTCCTGAACCGTGACGCCTTGATCTATCCAGAAGGAATGGCAAAAGCAAAAGGCAAGAGCATGATCTGGAGAACCGTCGTCCAGTCCGCAATGGGAGAAACGCAATTGCCCCTCAAGGCAGCAATATACGTGAACGGCAACTTCGCTCACAGCCTTCCCAGCACCCTGATTTGGAGGCAGTACTTCAAGACCCTTGATCTCCTCGTATACATGGAGTACCGAAATACAGACACCACCCTCTGGGCAGACTATGTTCTTCCACATACCACGCAGTTCGAAAGGGACGACATAGTATACTATCCATGGCAAAATCACTACGTCATAACGGAGCCGGCTATCCAGCCGCTGGGTGAGTCCAAGACAGAGTCAGACATTTGGCGACTGATAGCTCGTGAAGTGGGCATGGAGCAGTGGTTCACCAAGACGCAGAAAGAGTGGGTCAAGGCATGGTTTGACGAGTCACAGAAGGATCCTATGACGTGGGCAGCGAAGTCCGCGCATCCATATGCTGCTCAAGGGATCACCTATGAGAAAATCGTCGCGGCAGGAGGCATGGTTCGCGCAAACGTGCCCGACCGCAGGTATGACCCATTTGATGAGCCCGAGCCTTCCGTGGGCCGCATGAAGGCGGGACAATTCAGCACGGAGTCGGGACGCATACAGAGCTACTATGAGAAGCTCGCGGATATTGGCGAACAGTTTCCCACTGCGGGGCCGGAATACCAAGCTATCATCCGTGGAGGAACACCTGACACCAAACTAAAGGCTGACAGGAGCAAGTACCCGTTACAGTTCGTAGGCGGAAGGAACCGATTCTTCACCCAGAGTCAGTTCTGGGACGTTGCTCAATTGAATAAGCTGGCCGGGCCGCCTTGTGCGTACATGAATCCAAAGGACGCCGTGGCTCGAGGAGTAAACGAAGGAGACGTCATAGAGCTCTTCAACGATCGGGGCAGCGCCAAGATCAAAGTACATCTCAGCCAAATGTTTCCTCCGGGAGTGGTCAACGCATGGTACGGATGGCGGATGCAGGATTACCCAGGCGGGTGCAAGGAAACGCTGATGTATCCACATTCCTGGGCGGAAACTGACGACAACATAAGCAAGAAGACAGGTTTCATGTGGGATCTTCTATGGGACTGCGCAGTCGAAGCGAGGAAGGCGTGAGGGAGGTATAGAGAAGATGACAAAGATGGCTATTCTAAACAACCTGGACACGTGCACCGGCTGTTTCACATGCCCAATCGCATGCCAAGTCGCCAGGGAACTCAAAGATGACGAGTGGTGGATGACTGTAAAGTGCAACGGCGCCCCCAACTCGACTTTCTACGATGACCCTGCTGGGAATTGGTCGGATCCGTCGACCCTGAAGATGGACTGGGTGCCAGTTCACTACCCAAAGTGTGACCTATGCGTGAATGAGCAGCACGTCCTCGAGGGACACGACCCATACTGTATCTACAACTGTCCAACGCGTTCCAAGACATTCGGTGACCTCGACGATCCAAACAGCAAGATCTCCGTGAAGATGGCGGAACTGAGCGACAGAGGCTACAAGATCACCCAGCTTCCAGACGCAGGCACGGGCAGCCATGCGGCTATCTACTACGCCGAAAAATAGCATCACTCGAAGCAGGACTAGGCCGCACACAATGCGGCCTCAACCCCTTTTTTCTTTTTCTTGAACACGTCATCATTGAGGTAAAAAGAAGAGGAGGTGAAACGAATGGCAACAGTTACCTCCAAGACCCTTTTAGTCTGCGTGTGTCTGTCGACAATATCGGCAATAGTGCTTTGCAACGGTGTACAGACGGCGACAGCTGGTGTTCCGGTCGTCGCCAAGATAGAGAATCTATCCCAGGGCACCACGGGCAAGATATTCGTCACGATCAACAACCCGGGTGCTAGCAGTAGCGCGACCGGCACTCATTTTATCGATATTATTGAGGTTGATGTTGACGGGAAAGTTCAGCAGTTCACCTACGAAAATCCATCAATTAGTGGAGTTACCCCATTCATGACAGAGCTGGACATTGGTAAGATTAAGGCAACGTCAGTCGTTAAAGTTAGGGCTCACTGCACCGTGGACGAGTGGGGTGCTTGGTCTGATGCGGTGGCAGTGCCGGAGTTTCCAGTAGCAGCTTTGGTAAGCGTCGTAGCACTAGCGGCGACACTGCTCATAATGAAGAGGCAGTCTCAGATTCGGCGATAGTCA
>Ga0315291_10001959_pt1 | contig 27291 bp, 28 predicted proteins | sample YL17G12_20_MG_FD_203070 | JGI IMG/M metagenome (GOLD analysis project Ga0315291, IMG submission 203070) | Sediment microbial communities from Yellowstone Lake, YNP, Wyoming, USA - YL17G12_20 | ecosystem: Environmental > Aquatic > Freshwater > Lake > Sediment | place: USA: Wyoming | collected...
AGTTATGAGCAGGACTTGAAGATTGCCGAGAAGCTGGCGGCGGGCGATCCGACCAACGCCGGGTGGCAGCGGGACTTGAGCGTGAGCCTGAACAAGCTGGGCAACGTGCAGTTGGCGCAAGGGGACCTGGGCGGGGCGCGGGCCGGTTATGAGCAGGACTTGAAGATTGCCGAGAAGCTGGCGGCGGGCGATCCGACCAACGCCCAGTGGCAGCGGGACTTGAGCGTGAGCCTGGACAAGCTGGGCGACGTGCAGTTGGCGCAAGGGGACTTGGGCGGGGCGCGGGCCAGTTATGAGCAGAGTCGAGGGATTCGTGAGAAGCTGGCGGCGGGCGATCCGACCAACGCCGGGTGGCAGCGGGACCTCTTCATCAGCCGAAGCAAGGTCGCCGACATCCTAGTGTCACAAGGCGACTTGGACGCAGCCGTTGAAGCGTACCGGGGAGTTTTGGAGGTTAATCAGAAGCTGGCAGGGGGTGATCCGACCAACGCCGAGTGGCAGCGGGACCTGAGCGTCAGCCTGGAGAAGCTGGGCGACGTGCAGTTGGCGCAAGGGGACCTGGGCGGGGCGCGGGCCAGTTATGAGCAGGACTTGAAGATTGCCGAGAAGCTGGCGGCGGGCGATCCGACCAACGCCGAATGGCAGCGGGACTTGAGCGTCAGCCTGCAGAAGCTGGGCAAGGTCGCGGCCAAGTCGGGCGACCCCGCCACGGCCCGGCGGGAGTTCACCGCCGCACTGGTAATCGCCGAGCGTCTGACGAAGCTCGACCCCACCAATGCCACCTGGCGCAACGACGCCGCACGGCTGCGGGATCAGCTCCGGCGACTCCCGCCGGGATAAGGAATTGGCGGACGCACAGCCGGCGATTTACCGGATACAGGCGAGGATGCCTTCGGTGATGGCTTGGGCGAGGCGGTTCTGGTAGGCGCCGTCTTGCAGGTGGCGGGCGTCGGTGGCGTTCGAGATGTAACCCAGCTCAACCAGCACGGCGGGACACGTGGTCTGGACGAGGACGCGGTAGTCCGCTTCGCGAATGCCGCGGCTGTCCGAGCCTGTGCCGGACATGGCCCGACTGATGGCCTGGGCGGCTTTATAGGAGTCGGGGGAGGCACCCCTCGACACGTACACGGTAAAACCTTCCGCCTGTCGATTGGGGGCCGAGTCGGCGTGGATGCTCACGAACAGGTCGGCGTTTTGCCGGTTCGCGATGCCCGCCCGCTCCTCCAGCTCGATGAACTGGTCCTGCTGGCGGGTCATAACGACGGCTACGCCCCTCTGCTCGAGCAGGGCGGCAACTTTTCTGGCTACCCCAAGGTCGACGTCCTTCTCGTGCACGCCGCCTGAGCCGATAGCGCCGGGGTCGCCGCCGCCATGGCCGGCGTCGATGACGACGATGGGTCTGGTCTGGAGTTTGGGCCGGCGGGGCGGGGTGATAACGACCGGGGGCTCCGGGGCGGCGGTGCGCAGGTACGGGCGGATCTCGTCCGCCAGCATCCGGGAGACGTACACAGTGCTGCCAACCTTCTCGATGACGCCGACGGAGCCGACGGGCTTGCCGTTGACGAAGAAGCGCGCGTCGTTATGGGTGAAGATGATGACCGTATTGGCGGAGTTCCTCAGGACGACAAACGCGTCGCCCCGCTCCACGACTCGCAGGCCCAGGCGGACTGCCAAGTCCTCGACGGTGGTCGTCTGCTCCTTGATTGCGACACGCGGGGCGCGTTGCTGCGGCTCCTGGCAGCCAACGATCCCGACGGTCACAAACGCCAGTGCGACAAACAGCTTTGTTCTTGCATCCATATGAGCGCTTTTATCGGAAACAGGGCCCTTCTGAGTTTAGATTTTGTGGGATTATACCGTTTTGCGGACTCGAATCAAGAAAGTTTCTTCACGCGCAGGCCGGACACAGACCCTCCAGGCGGACCTGCTGGCGATTGATGATGAACCCCTTGCGGTGGATTTTGGCCAGGGGCAGCGAAATGTCGGTCAGGCAGTGGGTCACGCCGCAGTTCGTGCAGGTGAAATGCGGATGACACTGCTTTTCCGTGCAATGATCGGCCAGCTCGAAGTGCCAGGTCCGGTTCTGCATGAACGCGCGGTGGACCAGGCCGGCCGTCATCAAGCATTCGAGCGTCCGATAAACAGTGACTTTGTTCAACGTCCGCTCCGTCAGTTGGTGCGTGATCTGGTCTTGCCGAAGGGGGCTCACGGCCTGCATCAGGACCTTCAGGATGGCGACGCGGGCCTCCGTGCAGTAGAGCCGGGCGTCTTGCAGCATTTGGCGGGCCTTGTCGTCGAGTTGGGCGCTCATGTATGCACCTTCTCAGTCTCGTGGGCATGCCCCACATGCAGGTGAGGCGCGCGAACGAAGAGCATCGGAAAAACGATATCACTGAAGCAGCAGGGCAGCCACACGGCAATGAACAGAACGATGAGAGCCCCGAGCAACAACATGCCGGACAGTTCCCGGTGTGTATTCATCAGTATATGGAACGACGAGGCCCACGTACTGATGAGAATGTGGCCGGCGTGAGGAAATTTCGTGCGCGGGTGGAACCATGCGATCAGAATACCGAGCAGGGCCGCCGGATTGACCAGGTACCAATCCTCGATGAAACCGAGGTAGATGCGGGGTTTGGCGTCGGCCGCGTGCTCCGCCCGGTCTGGCGTATCCGCCGGGGCGGAAGCGGCTTGGTGGCTGTGCTCGTCGGCGTGGGTTGGCACGGCCACCCCCAGCATACTCTCGCCAAAGAACGGCAGAATGGAGTCACTGAGGGTGGCGACCCCGACGGCCCCAACATAGCCGACGATCAGGATAGCGAGAAAACCCATTCTCTTTTCGTACAGCCGGAACAGAGAAGCCGTCACGATAGCCGACAGGACCACGTGGCTGGGGTGGAATACCTGAAAGAGCCGCTGGCTTACTTGGGGTGAGGCATGGGCAAACAGGAGCATCGCGGCGACTCCCGTAGCAGCCCCAAACAGCGTAAAGGGCGCGTGCGATCGCAGTTCCACGAATATTGCGTTCAACCTTCTGTACATTTTTCTGCACACTCCTCAAATCCGATAACAGCCTCTCCTGCTGCACCGCCATTATACATTCGCCCGGAAAGATTTGCAACTCAGTTGCAGATTTTTCCTGAGGCCCTTTGTTTTGTAGATTTTATGTGGGACCAAGTGTCCATTTTTGAAAGAAAAGAGGCGCATCGTGATATTAGGAATGGAAGAACTCGCGGCTCGGGCGGGCGAAATGACGCTGTCCGCCGCATTCTGGGCGGGAATCGCGGTATCGGTGGGCTTGTGCGCCGCCATTCGACTGCCGATTGTGGTGGCCTATGTGTTAGGTGCGGGCAATTCCCGGAGACAGGCCCTGGCCTTGTCCGTGCTCCTGGTACTGGGGCTGATGGCGGGCACCGTGCTGCTCGGCACCGCCGCCGCCCCGACCGGCGACGGCAGCCATCGGGTCCTGCACGCAGATAAGCACCTGTTCTGGGGTCTTGGCCTGGCTTTGTTTGCAGCCGGCGTGTTGGTCTCCGGCCTGATCAACCCTCTGCTTTTGCCGCGCTGGCTGCGCGGTGTCGGCGAATGCCTCGTCAGGGTGGGCTGGCTCGGTGCGTTATTGCTGGGCGGCGGATTGAGTCTTGTGGTAACGCCGGCCTGCCGGGGTTGCGGAGCATCGCTCCAAGCCCTTATTGAGGGAGGCCCGTCCCAGGATAGTCTTCTTCTGCTGGTGAGTTTTGCGGCGGGACAGAGCGCTGTGGCCTTCGGCGTTGCCGTGCTGATCAGTGTGATCCGGCCCGATTTGGTGATGTGGCTGCGGGCACAGATGTGCTCGGTCGAGCAGCGGACTCAGTTGCTGGCCGGCAATATATTGATGGTGCTGGGCCTTTATCTGGTTATCGTCGGTTAGCGGGTGCCCCATGGTTGATGACATGATGATCTATCCCCGAAGCAGAAGATCCTGGCAGGAGTACAAGGAATTTGCGGCCAACACCTGCTACAGCGTGATTCTGATCGGCATAGCTCTGGTTCTCCTGCGGCCCGTGATGGTGCGCCAAATCCTCAGTCGGGCCGAAGCGTATTCGAGCGTTGGACTGGTCGACGAATCCAGGCGGGAGTGCGACAAGGCCCTCCTGATCGATGGTGAAAGCGGCCATGCGTGGTATCAATTGGCGCGGCTCTACAAGGCCGCCGGCGACCGTGAGAAGGCCTACGCGGCATATCAAAAGGCGACACAGGTCGATCCCAAGAACAAGCTGGCCCAATTCGAACTGGGCATGATGTATAGCGACGATGGCTCGTATCCATCGGCCATCCCCTGTTTCGAGCAGGTGCGAGCGTTGGGGCCGGAAAAGGCAAGGGATCTCCAGTTGGGAACGCCCCCGTACCACCGAGACTCGCTGAACATGCTGGCATTGTGTTACGAGAAGACGGACGATTCCACCAAGCTGGAATTCGCCCTCGAAGAGATCAATATCTTCTACCCCGGTTTCGGGAACGCCGAGCAGCGTCTGGCACAACTGAAAAACGGCTCGCCTGCCGGTAAACGATAGGCCTCTCTCCCTTCAGTGAGCCCCGAAATGGCTTTTTTCCTATCCTGATCGAGCGGCCGCCTGCCGCTGCGTCCATCCATCCCAGCCCTGTCCGGCTCAGAAAAAGCCGTTGCATGTCCGTTTCCTCTCGGTAAACTGGTCGGTAAGTCCTGTTCGCACGGCGGCTCGCGGCGTGCCGCTTCGGCCGGGCGAACAATGGAGGTGGAAATGCGTACGACACGGCTGTAGGTTATGCGAGTTCTCAAGCAGTTATCGGAATTCAGGCAGGTCAGGGAAGAATGCATCCTGACCATCGGGAACTTTGATGGTGTGCACGTCGGCCATCAGGAGATTCTTCGCACCGCCGGTCGAATCGCCCGCGACCGGGGCACCGAGATGGCCGTCATGACCTTCGAGCCGCATCCGGTGGCGATCCTGTATCCCGATCAGGCGCCCGGGGTGCTCACACCGCTATCTCTGAAGCTCCATCTGCTCCAGGATTACACGGACAACTGCATCATGGTTCTGGAGGATAACCGGGACCTGCTGCACCTGTCGCCGGAGGATTTCGTCGATGAATTCCTGATGACGGCGATCCAGCCGGCCACCCTCGTCGAGGGCGATGATTTCCATTTTGGCGCCGGCCGGGCGGGCGATGTTAAGACCCTGGAGAGGCTGGGGCGCGAGAAGGGTTTTGGCGTCGTCATCGTTCCGCCGAAGCAGATCGAGCTGGCCACCGGGCAAACGCTGCGAGTTTCGAGCACGATCATCCGTTACATGCTTGAAGGCGGGCACGTGGCCGATGCCGCCGTTGCCTTATCGCGGCCCTATCGGCTCATCGGCCCGATTGTCTCCGGCTGGGGACGCGGCAGAAAGCTCGGGTTCCCCACGCTCAACTTGGGCAAGACGAGCCAGATCATCCCGGCCGAAGGCGTGTACGCCGGATTCGTGGAGGTGGCCGCGACGGAGCAGGAGCTTTTGCAGAAACACGAGCGCATCCCGGCGGTATTCAGTATCGGCCAGGCCAAGACGTTCGGAGACGAGCACCCGCTCCTGATCGAGGCTCATCTCCTGGTCGAGAACGTCGGTGATATGACCGGCAAATGGATGGCGATGGATTTCGTACAGCGGCTGCGCAGCCAGCACAAGTTCGGCTCGCCGCAGGAGCTGGCCGCACAGATTGCCAAAGACTGCCAGGCTGCCAGAGATGCCCTGTGCTTGGCACAGGGAACATGATTGGGAGACTGATACGAATCCGGAAAGATTCTCGAATTGCGCGGTTTGTCATCCTGAGTTGAAGGGTGGCAAGGGTTCCCGAACGCGGTGCATCGCGTTCGGGGTCCCCAGCCTCAAGGCCGAAAGCCTCGGAGATGGCCGGCCGATATTTGGGAAAGACCATCGGCAAGCTGCGCTTGCCGATGCGACCCGTCGCATAAGAGTTTTTGAGAGTAGCGTGCACCATGGATTTGAGTCTGCGTTTGTTCCCCGGCGGTGCAGTTGATGAAGTCGACGGGTTCGCCGCCGGTTATGAGTTTTCTTGAGGTGATGCCGTATGATGCTCGGTTATGAGCTGGCCGTTATCATCGCGATGCTCGTTCTCAACGCCATCTTTGCGGCGTACGAAATGGCGCTGGCGTCGATATCGAGGGCGAGGCTGGCCGTCCTGTTGAACGACCACAAGAAAGGGGCGGCCGACGCCGCTTATATGAAGGACCGGATGGAGGCCAGCCTGGCCATCGTCCAGGTGGGCATTACCATATTCGGCTTCATCGCGGCGGCCACGGGCGGGGCCGGCGTCAAAGACGAGTTCGCCCCTTATTTGCAGCAACTGGGCCTCTCGGAGGGGTGGGCCGAGGTGCTCACGGTCGCGCTGCTGGTTATCCCGCTGACTTTCGTGACGATCATCTTCGCGGAGCTGGTTCCGAAGATGGTGGCGCTGCGCAACAATGAATGGGTGGTGTTGCGGCTGTCGCCGGCGATGAGGATTCTCTCTCGCATCGGGCATCCGGTGGTCTCCCTTATCGAGGCGGCGGTCAAGGCGTTGGTGAATCTGGTATCGCGTCCGATTCGGACCGAGACGGCGGCCCGAGGCCAGTGGCTGCACGAGCTGCGGGCCGCCGTGTCGCTGGCGAGGACGTCGAAGCTCCTCGGGGAGCGGGAAGAGAAGATCGTGTTGTCGGCGGCCCATTTGTCGACCCGACCGGTCCGCGATATTGTGCTCCCGGCCAAGGATATCTCGATGATCTACGTGGGCAGCAGCCTGATGGAGGCACTCGTCCAGGCCCATTTCGACATGCACACGCGCTTTCCTGTTTGCATGAAGCCGGACGACCCGCAGAGCATCGAGGCGTACCTGAATTTCAAGGACATCATCGCGGCGATGCGAGTCAACCCCAAGGACCCGAGCGTCCGAGGGATTTCCCGGCCGATTCGAAAGGTCCCGGAGGACATGGTCTTGTCACAGCTTCTGGAGATGATGATTCAGCAGAAGACCCATATCGTGCTCGTGGCTTCCCTGGCGGGGGCCGTGCTGGGCATGGTGACTCTGGAGGACGTCATCGAGGAGTTGGTGGGCGAGATTGAGGACGAGTTCGATCGTCTGCCGGCGTACGTGCAGCCCTGCGGCTCGGCCTGGATCATGGGCGGCGGAGTCCCCATGAGCACCGTGGCGGCGACCGTGGGGCTTGATTGGTCGGGCAAGTTTGACGGAGGCCGGGTTCCGACCCTGGCCGAATGGCTGGTACAGCGGGCGCCTGCGGGCCTCAAGGGCGGCGAGTCCAGCACCATCGACGGGCTGCAGATTGTCGCCCGCAAGTTCCGCCGCAAGAAATTGTCGGAGGCGATGGTCAGTGCCGGCGGACGCGAGGTGCGCCCGGCCGATGGTGCGCCGGCTCCGGCAAATCCCGGGAAGGAGACAAAGAATGGCTAAGGGAAGGCATATTATTCTGGGCGTTCACATCACCGACAGAGTACAGCATGTTCCGCCGGTGCAGGACCTGTTCACGGAGCACGGCTGCAGCATCAAGACCCGGCTGGGTCTGCACACGGTGTCGGAGGACTTCTGTTCGCCCAACGGCTTGATTCTGCTCGAAATGGCCGGTCCGGAAGGCCCCATTTTCGAGTTGATGGACAAGCTCAAAGCCATTCAAGGCGTGGACGTCCAGAATATGGTCTTTGAGCACCCCTGATGGTCCGCCAAGGTATTGTACGAGAGTAGAAGGGTTCTGGCGTGAGCAACGGAGTATACGAGCAGGCGGTTTCGCTGATTGAGAAGGCCCACGATGTCTTAGTCACGACGCATACCCGGCCGGACGGCGATGCGGGCGGGTGCGTCGCCGCGATGGCAGAGGTCTTGAGAAATCTCGGCAAGACGGCCCGGCCGCTGCTGCTTTCACCCATGCCGGACTGGTATGGATTTCTCTTCGACGAGAAGGTCCCCGTGCTCGGCCAGGATGTGCGGGTGGAAGACCTGGCCAGCGGCGGTTTCGGCAATATCGATCTCGTGGTGATTCTCGATACGGGCAGCTACAGCCAATTGCCGGGACTCGAAGATTATCTCAAACAAGGCCGCGTGCCGGTGCTGGTGATCGACCACCACGTCACATCAGACAAGCTGGCCCAGGTCGAGATCAGCGATCCGAGCGCTGCGGCCGCGGGGCTGGTGCTGCTCGACTTGCTCCGCTACGCCGGCTGGCCCATCACCAGGAAGACCGCCGAGAGCCTCTTTGTCGCTGTAGCGACCGACACGGGGTGGTTCCAGCTCAGCAATACCAACAGCCGGGTCTTTCGCGGTACTGCGGACCTGATCGAGCTTGGCATCAATCCGAGCGACCTGTACCGGAGACTCTATCAGAGCTTCTCCTATCCCCGCTTCAAGCTGATGGTGGCGATGCTCAACACGCTCGAGCTTCATCTCGACGGCCGGTACGCGTCGCAATACCTCGTCCGTCAGGATTTCGAGCGGACCGGCGCCGCCTACCGCGACACGGAGAACCTCATCAACGAATGCCAGCGCATCAGCTCCGTGAAAGTGGCGGCACTATTCGTCGAGCTGCGGGACGGGCGCATCCGCTGCTCGCTGCGCAGCCGCGGCACCGTGGACGTCAGCGAGATTGCCGCCCAGTTCGGCGGCGGCGGCCACAAGGCAGCGTCCGGAACCTACCTGCCCAGCCCCCTCGAACACGCCAGGCAACTGATCCACGATGAAGTCGCCCGAAGACTCGCCTGATGCGGACTACTTCTGAAAGGTTCGTAGATACCTGGGTGGCCACTGTCATTTCGACCAAGGCCGAAGGCCGCGCGGAGAAATCTGGCGGCGAATGGGCGCTACGCCAGATTCGAGGCCAGATGTCTCGACTGCGCTTTGCTCCGCTCGACATGACAAATGCGGACGTGCTGCCGCCTTACGAGCCCGGAACCGGCTATGCGGAATTCTGGTGTAGTCGAGACGAACCATAAGCCGGATGACTACTCCGGGGGGCAGGAGATGGGGCGTTCGCCGTCGGCGTTGGGGGCGAAGGCTTCGTTGAAGATTTGCCGTCCCTCCTTGCTGTCGGCCAGGGCCCAGTTCTTGTCCTCTACGCGCCGGATGAGCTTGCCGCGACCCCAGTTGCTCGCGGGGTTCGTGTGGGCCGGACGCGTGGGCCAGCGGGCCACGAGGTCCTTGGGCGCGCTGGTTTCGAGAAAGCCGATGTAGCGCCCGGATTTGTCGGACGCGTGGGAATAGGAGAGGACGTAGGCCCGCACGCCGGCGGGCTCGCCGTTGGGCTGCGGGCCGGAAGGAGCATCGATGGGCGGCGTAAGGCCCTTGGCGGCCGTGAACAGCTTGCCTGTATTGAGGTCGTAGTACCACTCCGTCTCGATGTCCTGCACCGGCGGTCGCTTGTCGGGGGTGAGCAGCAAGACCACGATAATCAGCAGCAGTACGGTGGAGCCCACCGCCACCGCGATGACGGCGCCGGGATGCGCGTTGATCCGCGCGCGGAGAGAGGGCCACAGCCGCTCCCTAAGGAGCTCCCATATGTCCTCAAATTCGTCGCTGAGTTGACTCGGCGGCATAGGAGATTACTCTCACAGTTTCTATGGCACAACCTGCTCTCGTTTCCCCTGGAGCAATTGGAGCATGCGGACGAGGTCCGGGTTGTGGTCCGACGCCTGTTGCGGACCGATCTCGTAATTCGCCAGGGAGGTCGTCCGCGAATCCCGGTATCTCCAATACTCGCAGTGGGTGTCCGCGAAGGTGACATTGCAGCCGGTACGGTGGCGGGCCGAGAGGTTGCGGCTGTCTCGCACGTACCACTCGGGCGTGGGCGAATCGATGTCCCGGACTGCACAGAACGAGCCCTCCATCCACGGGGTGCGGCAATCCGCGTCGACGAAGACCATTCTCTCGCTGGCCTGCGTGATCTGGCTCCACATATGGAACGGCCGGATGTTGTCGCGCTCGAAGGCCGACCGCGCGCCGTTCATGGCCCGCGAGATGGCATAGCTGCGCAGCCGCTCGGTGCGGTCGCTCCGGCACTTGTACAGCTTGAGCGTCTCGTTTGTGTAGGGCCAGAGTGTGCCTCTCATGATGGCCTGAGCCGTGCCGCCGAGCTCGTTGCCCGGGATGAGCGGCCCGTCCGCCACCCAGTGATTCGCGGGCGGCACATCCCAGCCCGTCTCGGCCGAGCAGAGCGCGTCGTCGTTCTCCAGGGCGTACATCATCCAGCCCTGCGTCAGGCTCCGCATGTTGGACACACACGCCACGCGCTTGCCCTGCTCACGCGCATTGCTCAGCGACGGCAGCAGGATCGACATCATCAGGGAGATGATCGACATCACGACCAGCAGCTCAATCAGTGTGAAGCCGCCAGGCTGCGTTCTGACGAACACGGTTCTTCCGGTGTGGTTCATATTTTTCCGCCGCGTTATCTGCCGCACCCGCCAGATAAAGTCTACCTGTCCTCACCCGGGCGGGCAAATAGAATTTCCCACTTTGAGACGCCGGCGACGAAGAGGCGGGCGACCTTACCGGCCCGCTTGTCGGTTTCGCGCTGGGCGGCGTCCAGTCCGACCACCTGCGGATACCACTTCGACTTTTCGAGTTCTGCCGCGTCGAGGATCTTCACGGGCGGCGTCCAGCCGCCGGGACTGCCGAGGTCCGGATTGAAGCTGACGTAGATACCTTCTTGGGACCAGTCCTTGTCTTTTGCCCGGTTCAGCAGCATCACCCAGGTCTTAAGGTGGGTGTTCCAATGAATTGAAGGCCCCCAGAATGCGTCGGCATCGGGCTTGTGCCAGTCGGTCCGCACGGTGAAAATCGGCGTCACGTGGCCGCCCAGACCGGGTTCGGCCCAGGTTCCCTTGTACCACTTGAGCACTTTTCCGGCCGGGGCGTCGCGATCCTCATACCGCATCCGGGCGACCGCCACACCCTGCTGGGTGACGTCCTTGTGATACGTGCTGATAAAGAAATAGAGACACTTGTTTTCCAGGTCCGCAATGGTCGTAAAATCGCCGTTGCCGCCGACGAAGTAGTGATTGGCCGAGTCGTCGTTGTTTGAGCCCGCCGGGGCTTCGACGACGAGCCCCAGGTCCCGCCAGTTCAGGCCATTATCCGTCGAAACCATCATGCCGATGCGCGGGGCCGTCCGGCCCTGCGGCAGCGGCGGCTCGTTGTGGTACCACATGTAGAGCTTGCCGTCCCCGGCCTTGTGCGTTGCCTCGATCCAGCGCGGCCCCATCGTCCAGGCGGCCTCGTTGTCGAAGGTCACCCGCTGCGCGGGCCGGCTCAAGTGAAACAGGTCCGGCCCGGAGGACCGGAAGGGATGCCCGGTCGAATAGAACATGTACATCGTGCCGCTGTCCCAGTGGGCCGGACTGCTGCAATCGATGTCCCCCGCCTGCTGCGGGTCCACGCCCGCCTGGACCACCCCCGGGAACTGTACCCGCAGGGCACTGCGGATAACGACTCGATTGTTCTCACTTGCCGCACCGCAAGGACTCGCCGCCAGAAGAGCCACAATTGCCAGCCGAACCAGTCTCATACGCGCAGCCTCCTTTCCATCCCTTGCAAGCCGCCTTGCCGACGGACCGCGCCATGCAGGGACGTGGCCAAGTGTATCGGCTTGCCTCCCGCTTTTCAAGAATCCACGCGGATCACCCGGAACCCGATGCGGCAGTTGCGGCGGCTGGGTGGCGTGCTGCCGCCGCGATAGGAGGATCGGCCGAATTGCGGGGCGTAGTACCAGCAGCCGCCACGCAGCACGCGGCAGGGGGCGGGTTGGCTGTTCTCCGGGTCGATGGCCGGCTCGCCGAGCTTGCGGTAGTATTGCGGATCGTAATAATCGCGGCACCACTCCCACACGTTGCCGTGCATATCGTACAGGCCAAAAGCGTTCGGTTTCAGCAGGCCCACAGGCTGAGCGTACGCCTCACCAATATCCAACGTGTTGCCCTTGAACCAGGCGTATTCCTCAGAAGTGGATTCATCCTCTCCGAAATTGTACTGGGTCGTCGTACCCGCCCGGCAGGCGTACTCCCACTGGGCTTCGGTGGGCAGTTGGTAGGTTTGGCCTTCTTTCCGGCCCAGCCTTTCGCAGAACGCCACGGCATCGTCCCAACTGACGAAGACGGCCGGATTGTAGTCCGCACGCTGTACGTAAGTTTTTTCGAGCCAGGGCTCGCTGCCCATCACCGCCTGATATTGACCCTGCGTCACCTCGGTCTGGCTCATCCAGAACCCGCGGCTGATCCGGACCCGGTGCTGCGGGTACTCGTTGGTGAAATACGCCTCGTTCCCATCGTACCGGGCCGCCAATTGGGCGGCGGAGCCGCTGCCGCCCATCCGGAATTCCCCCGCGGGGATGTAGACCAGATTCATCCCAATGGTACTCGCGATCACCTCGCCCGACTTGGGCGGCTGCCGGTCCTGCATGGATGATTGTTCCGTGACGCATAGTGAGCTTGAAGAGGAGAAATGTGGACAGCCGACCGCCAGCGCCGCGATAATCATCGCTGCTGCCATTGCTCCCCATCGAAGCTGAACACGGTGCCATTCCATCATTCATGCCCGAAACGAAGGAACACCAGCAGACCTGAGCTCTTATTACACATCCCGGAACGTATTATCGCAAGTGCTGCAGATGCAGTCGGGCGAGAACGTTGCCGTCAGCATCTCGAGGCGAAAGCGCCGGTACTCATTGCCCGCCCAGATTTCCCGGAACTTGTTCCTGGCGACGTTTCCCAGAGGGGTCATGCCGTTGACATCGAGGCAGCAGGGCACGGCGGTGCCGTCGGAGAGGATACAGCCGTGGCGGAAGGGGGCCGCACAGGGCTTGTAGCCGCCCGGCCCGGGCTTGCCTTCCACCCGCCGGTCGTCCACCAGGCCGTGCCACGTCATGTACTCCACGACCTGGACGTCATCCACGCCGCTGGTCTTCCACTCCCTGACAAAATCCTCCAGGAGCCGTTCGGTTTCGCGCATGCGGATGATCTCAATCGTGGTGCGAGGACCGCCGCCGCGACTCCCGCGCAGGGCCAGGTACCGTCGGATATTGGACCGGACCTCCTCCAGCCTCGCCGGCGGACGCAGGTGCTCGTAGACCTCCGCCGAGCAGCCGTCGAAGGAAAAAGAGAGAAAGGTGAGCGATGATGCCAGGATTCTCTCCGACATCTCTTGCGTGAGGACGACGGCATTCGTATGGATCATCGTCCGGCAGCCCTTGGCTCCGGCGTATTCGATCATCTTGAAGAGACCCTCATGAAGCAGGGGCTCGCCCGACAGGTAGAGCTTGATCAAGGGGTGGTTCTCGTACACATCGTCGACGATACCTCGGAACGTTTCGACGGGCATTTGCGCCGGCCGCCGCTCGCGTCCCGGAGACGGGGGGCACATGATGCACTTCAGATTGCACTCCCTTGTGACATCGGTCCAGTAGACGGCAGGCAGGGGAGGGATGTAATAGTCCATCAATTCCGCTATGTTGTGCCATAGGGGCATCGGCCGGCCTCTCAAACGGAACCTGCCTTTACCCTACGCGGGAACCGAGCCTTCTGTCAAGTGCGAGAGGCAAAAATGAGGAAGCGATCGTGCCGCCGAGGCCGAGCGCGCCGAGCATGGTCGGGTCCGGCACCGGGGCATTCGTGATATAACTCACCGCCAATGTGGAGAAGGCGAGGGTGAGGCGGAAGCCGTCGAAATCGTTTACAGGCGCTGAGCTCGCGCAGGGCAAGGCGCGCTCACCGGAAAGAGTTTCGGCCGAGGACCTGCGTTGCCGTTCGGGGCCGTACGTCCCACGATCGTTTTGACATTCACGCGCGGAGAAAGCTTCCGTCCGGAATGCCTTCGGTGCCGGACTTGCCTGCGGCGGCGTTTTGATCCGGCTGCTGCGCCATCACCGGGTTTGGCGGGGCCAGGGGCAGTCGGACCCGGAAGGTCGCCCCGCGTCCGAGCTCGCTTGCCACTTCGATTCGGCCGCCGTGGGCCTCGACGATCTGTTTGACCACGTACAATCCCATGCCGGTGCCTTCGGCGAACGTGTCGGCGGATCGGCCGCGCCCGAAGGGCTGGAAAATCACCTTCAAGTCCTCCTGCGCTATGCCGCGCCCCTGGTCGGAGACCGTCAGCAGTGCGAAGGAGTCTTCCCTTCCAATCTCCACGCGGACGCACGTATCGTGAGGGCTGTACTTGACGGCGTTGGAGATCAGGTTCATCACGACCCGCTCCAATCGAGACGCGTCTCCGAGGACCGTGCATGGCTCCCGCGCCTCCACGACGAGGCTATGGTCGGAGAAAGTTGTGGTTTGCGCCTGGATCAGTTGGCGCACCAGGGCACACAGGTCTACCGGCGTCTTCTGAATGGAGAACCGGCCGCTGGCGACCTGGATATCGTCCGTCAAATCGCGCACAATCGTTCGCAGACGCCTCGCCTCCTCGGTCATGGCGTCCAGACAAGAGCTCTGCTCCTTTTCATCGCCCCGCGCATCGCGCAGCATGCGGGCGGCGATCTCGATCGCGAGCACGGGGTTCTTCAGATCGTGGGCGACCATCGCCACGAACTGGAGCCGGTCTTTCTCGCGGTTGGCGATATCCTCCGCCATGTTATTGAACGTCCGAGCCAATGCGCCCAATTCGTCGTCGTGCAGGACCGGCGATTTGGCGGCGAAATCTCCCCGGCCGAAGGCATCCGCCGCGTTGGTCAACGCGAAGATCGGATGCACGATTCTGCGAACAAAACCCAGCGATCCGGCGGACAGCAGACCGGCCGTGCACAGCGAAAGACCAATCGCCCAACCGGTGATCACGTCATCCAGCTTGTCGGCCGCCCGGATCGATTCCTCCATCTGGTCCTCGTTCTCCACCTTGAAGCGGTCCACCGTTGACAGCAGGTTTGTCAGTTTGGGCTCGACCTGCGAAGGCGTAAGCGTGGCAGACTGCGACAGCTCGCGGAGGATTCCCATTTCCTTGTGAATCTGTATCGACAGGTACTGCTCCTCCTGCGTGTCGACGTATGAGTTGAGGTCGGAAACGATCTGCTCCGCCGCCGCAAGATACTGGTCGCTCTTTTCCTTGTATTCCTTCTGGCCGGTAGCCTCCCAGAGGAGATCCTCATGTCGGTCCGCGAGAATGGCCAGTTCCAACTCGTGCGTTGCATCCAGGGCCTTGACGTCCAACGCGACCCGCTGGTCAATTTTGGATAAGCGGCTCTTTTCGATCAGCCAGCCGCCCACCAGGGTCGTCCATGCCAGCAGTACGCCGACGGACCCCAGTACAATCAATGTTCGAATTGTCAGAGACGGAAGTGGAATACGCGGAAATCGTGCTTTCATGGCATCTGTCATCTCTACTGAAGAACCGCCCGGATTGACAGGCTGCGAACACGGGCTTCCAGCAATATGTTCTGATGACCATAGAGGGCACAGGACGAACATCGCGAGGCAAACCCGCCAATTCCGGCAAAACCTGACTATACATGCCTATCTACGTCAGGGACAGCCGGTTGGGTCGATGCCGTTCGCTCGAGAAGGCGGGGAATCTCCGAGCTTTGCAGAAGAAGAAAAATCCCCGCCCGCGGCAGGACTTTATCGTCTCGGGCCGAAAACGAAGAGCTCGACTCAAGCCCGGGCGCAGGCATGACATCTCATGAAGGGGACTGATATGGTCCGTGGAGGATATCAGTCGCGCGGCTGGGTCAATCTCGTTCATCTGCCTGGACCAGGGGCAGCCAGACCCGGAAGGTGGCGCCATGCCCAAGCTCACTCTCCACCTCGATCCGCCCGTCGTGGGCCTCGACGATCTGTTTGACCACGTACAGTCCCATGCCGGTGCCTTCGGCGAACGTGTCGGCGGACCGCCCGCGTCCGAAGGGCTGAAAGATCACCTGCAAGTCCTCTTTGCGGATACCGGGTCCCTGGTCCGAGACGCTCAGCAGTGCGAACGATCCCCTCTTTTCGGTGCGCAGGGTTATCCGCGTGCCCGGGGGGCTGTATTTGACCGCATTGGAAACCAGGTTCATCACGACCCGCTCGATCCGGCGTGCGTCTCCCAGGATAGTGCAGGGCTCCTTGACCTCAACGACCACCTCGTGATCGGAAAAGGCCGCCGCCTGTGCCTGGACCCATTGACGCACCAAGGCGCACAGGTCTACCGGCGCCTTCTCCACGGAGAAATGACCGCTGGCGACCTGGATATCATCCGTGAGGTCGCGAACAATCGTTCGCAGACGCTGTGCCTCCCTGGTCATGGCATCGAGATACGAGCCGAATTTTTCCTCTTTGCTTACGGATTCGCCGAGCAGGCGGGCGGCCATCTCAATGGCCAGCGCCGGATTCTTGAGGTCGTGGACGACCATGGCCACGAACTGGAGCCGGTCTTTCTCGCGGTTGGCGATATCCTCGGCCATATTGTTGAACGTCCGGGCCGTCGCGCCCAGCTCATCTTCGTGCAGGACGGGTGCTCTGGCCGAGAAATCCCCTCTGCCGAAGGCTGTCGCCGCATTGCTTATTGCCAGGGCCGGGTTCACCACGTGGTGGATGATGCTTATCGATCCGAGGAACAGCAGAATGGCTGTGCCGGCCGACAGACTCAGTGCCCAATAGCTGATGATGGTATACATGTGGCGGGCCGCCCGCATCGATTTCTTCGTCTGCTCCTCGTTTTGCAGGTAGAACTGATTAAGGGAGTCGAGCAGATCGTCCGCCGATTGCACCACCATGTCCAATGATGGGGGCGCGGGAGAGGTGGGGTGTTCGTCCAGCGTTTTGAGTCTGTTTCGGATTTGCGACAGAGCCTCACGGCCCTGCGTCGTGGGGATATATGCGCCAAGGCGGGCCGCAATCTGGTTCGCCATGGTCTCGAGCTTCTTTCGGCGTTCGCGGTGAGGAGTCTCGCCGGTAGCGTGCCAGAGGAGGTCCTCGCGTCGTTCCGAGAGAATGGCCAGCTCCAACTCGCGGGCCATATCCAAGGTTTGGACATCGTGAAGGGCCTGTTCTCCGAGCCTGGACAATTGTGTCCTGGCGGCCAACCAGCCGATCACCAGGATCGCCCAGACCAGGAACGCACTGCCGGCCCAGAGCTCGACCATTTTCCGAATCGTCAGGCGCGGCAGAGGAATCCGCGGCAGCCTTGCTGTCATAACGTCCCCCCGCATTCAGAGGATCACCCGGTTTGATGGCGGTGCATGATCGAGAATGCTCACCTCGCAAAGGCCTTTTCCTGCCAGTGTAGGGCATATCCGCCCGCAGGAAATGGGCAATTCCCTTGCGGAAGGGCAGGTGAAAACCACAGCCGGCTCACGGGACTCCTGCGCATCGACGAATGGTGGAAAGAGGATGTGTGGGGGATAGCCTACGGGAGCAAGTCGATGTAGGCTTTATCGATGAGGTGGTCCGGGGAGATGCCCAGTGTGGCCATAAGCTGCCGGGCAATGGCCAGACCGTCGCACGTGTCCTGCTCGGGTCGCAGGACCACCTCCAACTCGACGAACTCGCCCAAACCCTCGACCTGGTCCAGATGTACCCGCGTCTGGCCCACGAGGAAGACCGTGCGACACTTGCGCACCACGCCGCGAATGCCAAGCGTGGCCGACAGCACTTCGCGAAGCCCGTCCGGGTCCGGCGTGCGATGCACGAGGTACCGGCACTCCTTCGGTCCTGTGGTGTTCGTCCGCTCGTAGTAGATCAACTCTGCCTGCGCCAAGCCTGAAAATCGCCTCAGTTTCAACCGACCTCGCAGGCAAGTGAAGAAGGTGTCCTCTTGTTCAAGCACCTCCGGCGCCTGGTCGGCGAGCTTCTCCACGGCATCTCGCACGGCCGCCAAATCGGCCACCTTTGCTTTGATCTCGACATTTCTGTTCACGAATTCCTTCTGGCTCAAGGCACCGCGTGAGCAGACTCCACCAGTCTAATAGGTGGCCATCAACTGCCTGACCTGCTCCATCAACCGCATGTACACCAGGACCAGCAGATAGAGAAACAGGATGGTCAGGGCGAGGACCAGTACGGTGAGGACGATTTTTGTGGGAGTCGTATAGCGCGGATTGAACCACACGAGCGGCAAGGCAAACGGCCCCAGAGTAGCCAGACTAATGACCACCGTAGCGGTAGAGTAATACCACTTCGACGCCGCGCGGAGCCGTTTGCCGCAATGCGGGCAATAGAGAAAGCTCGCCTCGACCTGCTGAGAACAGAAAATGCACCGTCTCACGCCGGGGTCATCGAAGGATACCCGCTCGCTATACCTGTCTGTATCATCCACCAGGATTTCACCGTATGCCTTTCAGCGCCTGCCCCCATCCACACCTGTTTGCGACCATTATAGCGGTCAGTGGGAGGCATGTCTCCACTAAAAGGCCGGGATCCCTGGTGGCGGGGTGTACGTCAGATTCGTGGCGTCGGCCTGCGGCCGCCCCGGCAGGACAGCCACCTCGTCCCCATCCGCCACCAACTTGACGCACACCCATGGCGACCCATCCGGATAATGCAGTCGAGGCTTACCGGGTCCGATGCATGGCTGGCTGGACCGTCGCTCCCTGTGTCGTTGCCGCCTCGAAGCTGAACTTCTGCCCGCCCACGGCGGCCGAGAACATCAGACCTGTCGGCTGCATCGTGAACACGGCGACCCCGTTGGTGAAGTTGGTCTTGGCCGAGGCGCCCGTCGTCAGTGCGACCGCGGAAGTCTCGCCGGTCAGGGCAAAATTGCCGGTCTTGAATCTGGTCAAAGCTTCGGGAGTCTCAAGGAAAACCAACTCGGTGTATGCCTCGCCTCCCGCCGACAGGCCTACCGTGGCTTGTGTCAGCGTGCAGTAGCCGACGAATTGCCCCTTTTCAAACAGCTCCCCTCTGCCAAACGCACCGCCGGCCACGAAGGCGCCCTTGCCGACGCTGGGGAATACGGCGTAGCCGGCGGACTTGTCAATGAACCCCTGTAGCCCCGGATCCTGCTGCAAGGCGGTCCGAATCGTGCTCTGGACCTCGGTATCCAGAGTGGCCTTTCCCTGAGTTGACTTGGGGGCGGTTTCGCAGCCGGTCAGGCACAAGGCGCTGACGGCCGCGATGGCAAACGCCAATCCGATCGCTTTCATAACACACTCCTTTCGTTACGGAGAACGGAAATCAGGCGGCCAACAACGACCGCCACGAATGCCGGAAACGGGCGTGGGACGCTTGCCCTGCCGCAGGTTATCCATTCTCACGACTCCCCGCGGGCGGCACACGACCCTCGGATCTGGCGCGGCATTCGCGTTCTTCCCTCCTTCGACATTCTTGATGACCGGTGGTCCTGGTGGACGGCGGTCGGATTACGATCCGGTCGTCGCGGAAGTCGTCCGCGGGGTCGCCCCGGCAAATGGCTCGAAGCTGAACTTCTGCCCGCCGATGGAGGCTTCGGCCATCAGACCCGACTCCGCCATCGTGAAGACCAGGACGTTGTTGGCATATTTGGCATTCGCCGACGCCCCGGACTTCAGCGCGACCGCCGAGACCTGGGCCGTAAAGTTCAGCTTGCCGGACTTGAAGCGCTCCACGGCCTCCGGGGTCTCCAGGAAGACGATCTCGGTGTACGACTGGCCGCCCAGGGCCGCACCAACGGTGGCTTGCGTCAGCGAGCAGTAGCCGACCGGTTGTCCCCCTTGAAACAGAATGCCTCTGCCGAACGCGCCTCCGATGCCGACGGCACCCTTGCCGACCTTGGGGAAAACGGCATAGCCGGCCGCCGTGTCGAAGAATTTCTGCAATCCGGGGTCCGTGTCCTTGGCCACTTTAATTGCGGCCTGGACTTCCGTGTTCAGATCGGCCTTGGCCTGCGGCGTTTTCGGGGCGGTGGCACAGCCGGTCAGCCAAAGGGTGCCGACGGCCGCCAAGGCACACACCAGCGCGATACCTCTCATAACAGGTTCCTTTCCTTGCCAGAATTGAAGCCCGGCGGCCGACAGCGACCGCCTTGGACGCGAAACTCGGCACCCGCGACGCCCTGCAAGGGCGAGATCTTCTCCTGACAACCGCACACCCGCCTCGGCACTCTATCCGGACACGAAAAAATGTCAATATGCTCTATCATGCATATCCAATACACGGACAGGAGCACATTAGTTCATCCTCCGCCGTGCCGGAATAGGCAAATTCCTGAATCGTGACGGGTAAGTGACGCATCCCGTCGGATCGGGAGAGCCTCCGTCTCCTCAACTCCCCTCCGCCGCGAAGTCAGAGGATGGATCGCCACCATGTCAGTAGAGACACGACACGTGCGTTCTCAGCCTGAGTCGTCAAGAAGGCTGGGCGCCATCCAGTGTTATGTCCTCCAGACCAGAGGGGGATCCCGCGAAGACCGGGATTCACTCTGCATCGGTGGCGATGGATCCCTGCATTTGCAGGGATGACAAGTTGGACCCGTCGGTCCGAATTTAGCGCAGCCTGTGCGGAATACCACCACTGCGGCCTGGATGCTGTGGGGACGCAGACGGGTTAGCTCTTGGGCTTCTCCTCGATGCGGGCTTTCACGATTTTCAGTTCTTCCTTGGGCTTGCCCTGTCCGGGCGTGCCGGCGGCTTCCAGTTTTTTGACGGTGTCCTGGCCCTCGACGACCTCGCCGAAGATCGTGTGCTTGCCGTCGAGATTAGGCGTCGGCACAAAGGTGATGAAGAACTGGCTGCCGTCGGTGTTGGGGCCGGCGTTGGCCATGCTCAGCAGGAACGGGCGATCGTGCTTGACCGTGGGACTGAACTCGCCGGCGTACTTATACCCCGGGCCGCCGGTGCCGGTGCCGAGAGGACAGCCGCCCTGGGCCATGAAGCCGGGAATGACGCGATGGAACGTCAGGCCGTCGTAGAAGCCCTTGCCGGTCAGAAAGATCGTGCTGGTCACGTGCATCGGGGCTACGTTGGGCATGAGCTTGATCCGGATGTTGCCCTTGTTGGTTTCGAGGACCCAGAAGTAATCCTTGCCGGGGTCGAACTTCATCATTTCGGGTTTCGTGAGCTTCAGTTTCCACGCCTTGTCCTGTCCGAGTTTTTCCACAGCCTGTGCCTCCTGTTGCTGCTGCTGAGCCTGCTGTTGGGCCTTGAGTCGGGCCACAACCTTCTGCTGGAATTCCATCATGATTTTATTCTGCTCTTCGTCCGTGAACGGGGCCTTCTGTCCGGCCACCGCTTCCCGCATGCCGCGAATGATCATGTCGACGTTCAGATCGACGCCGCGCACCTTCGAGTTTTTGATCATCTGCAGCCCGATGATGTAGCTGACCTTGTCAATCTCGGTCTTGAAGTCGTTGGCATCCGCGGCCGCCAGGGCCAGTCCCGCCGGAACGGTCGCCATCATCATGCCGCAAACCAACGCTGTACACAACTGCCTGCCCGCGCTCATAGTCCATGTCTCCTAATTGCCAGTTTGTCATGCAGGGCACAATAAAGTCAGATAGCATACCTCCAACCGCACCACAAATTCAATGCCAATCTTCAATCTGCAGCGACGCAAAATCCCGTGTGTCTACCCAGGCTGCAAAGGAGAGATATGCCATACTCGCCGCCGGATATCCCGGCTGGAGGTCTCGCTCCGCTCGACATGGCAGACCGCGAGCCATTCATTCGCAACCGGTATTGGAACTCACGGCTGCGGTTTCAGGAACCACTGTCTGGCGTTCGGGTCGGTCTTGAGGAAGGTCAGGAGCATGTCGGCGACTTTCTGGCGGCCGGAGGTGCTCGGGTGCGTGCCGTCCGGGCCGAGGTCCTCACGGGTCCAGACGAGGCCGTCGCTCTGTCGCGGCTTGATCCCGTCGGCCCAAAGGTACGGACCCCATAGGAGCAGGGGGGCCTTGACCTCGCCCTGGGCCGGATCGTAGTTCAGGTTCGGATCGTTGGCGATCTGTGACTCGATGAGCCACCGGACCGAGAACGCCGATTCGTACGCGTAGGGCTCCGGATTCAGCCCCGTCGTGGCGTAGCCCGCATAAATCCGACTGGACAGGTACGCGAGGCGCAGGTTCGGAAAGCGGGCCGTGAGCCGGTGCAGGATTTCGGCGATATCGTTCCGCAGGGATTCCGCGTGGGCGGGGAACTCGCCCAGATGGGCCGGTGTTATCTGCGCCTGCTTGATCCAAACGACCTGGACCTGAGCGGCCGTCACGCCCGCCAACCGGATGCGCTGGTCCATCACGTCCCACGGCGAAGGCCGGTTCTGCCTCCCGCCGCTCACGGGGTACGCCCATTCGTGGGCCGCCTGCCCGCCCTGGGCACAATCGACGATGACCAGGTGCGGGGATTTATTGGGGTCCGCGTCGGCCAGCTTTTTGAATACCGAAAACTCCTGCGTTGTGTTGGACATTCCGAGCGAGATGAGGACGATTTGGCCGGCATCGGACGGATTCCCCTCGGCGTCGAGCGGCTGGATCAAAGCCGTCTGTTCCTGTGCGGCCGTCAGGTGCGACTCCGGCGGGACATTCCGGCCTCTGCCGTACAGGCCGCCCGTCTGCTCCTTGTACAGACCCTCTCCCATCTCGGTGAGCGGGACCAGTCCGGTCGTCTCCCACGCCGGCGGCGGCTTCGTCGCCTGGGCCTGCGCGCGGCGCAGTTGCTTGGCCTGCTCGAGATAGGCCTTCTCCTCATCGGTCAGCGTCTCTCTTCGCTGCTCTCGCTGATAGAGATCCTGGGCTCGCTGCCAGTCGATCGGCTCGCTGCCGGCCCGGCATGTCAGGACGGCCACCGCTAAAAAACAAAGTGCGGCAACGACACGCGTGCGGAAACCACTCCTCGCCATACGGAACCTCACAAAATTCCAAATTCTGCCCGGACTCAGCTCGTGTCCGACCTGCCCATCATACTCCGCCGGACGACACAAACACAAGCCCGGACCCCTCTCGCTATGCTGGGCGCTCATTGAGCGTCAGGGTCCTCCGCGAGGTTCTTCTCCATGTCTACGCAGGGCAGCGACATGCCGTTCGGCAGGCGACGCTCGCCGGGCCGCAGCTCGACGAATCCGGCGTGCTGGTAGAAGGGCAGGGCGTTCAGAGTCGAAGACAGCGTGAGCTTTCGGTGTCCCGCCTTTCTGGCGGCCGCTTCCAGATGCGCCAGAATAGCCGACCCTATGCCTCTCCTTTGGCAGGCCGGCAGGACGTAGACGGCCTCGATGTGACCCCGCGTCAAATCCAGTTGCCCGAAGCCAACGACGGCCCGTTTGTCCCGGGCGACGATGAATTCTCTGCTATGAATGACCTCGGTGTAATCGTCCGGCCGGAGAGAGCTCGACCACGCCTGGACCTGCTCAAGCGAGTAGCCGGTCCGGCACGTCTCCTCAATGGCGCGGGTTTGGACGTGATAGATACCCTTTCGGTCCTTGAGCGTTGCTCGGCGGATCTCTACCATGTGAAGCACCTGTTCCTGCCTTCGCCGGCGTACCCGGCCGCCCACGCGTCAAAGTGACGCCCTGCGTGAAGCACGAAACACCCGCACGGCATTTGTCATATTTTGGCATGCGAGATGGTGCTGAGCCAGGCTTCGGCCATTCGCGCGGAGCCGGCGAGCGTCGGGTGCACGCCGTCGGCGGCCCAATAGGCGCACGGGGCTTCCTTGGCCGCTTCATCAAACATGGATTGGAACGGCACGAAGACCGTATGGAAATCCGTGGCCACCCGCCGGGCGGCCACGCGGTAACCGTCGAACTCCGGAAACCACTTGTCGTTGACGGCTCCGCAGCGGAGCACAAACGGCTCGCAAATGATCAGTTTGACGCCCGGCAGCTCGCGCCGCGTGCGCTCCAGAAGGGCGCGATAATCCCGCTCGTAGATTTCCACCGTTCCCTGGTAGTTGCCGTTGAGCGTGTGCCAGATGTCGTTGACGCCGATGAGAATGCTGACGACGTTGGGCTTCAGGGCAATGCAGTCCTTATCCCATCGCTCGGCAAGCTGAAAGACCTTATTGCCGCTGATGCCGCGGTTGTAGATTTTGCGTCCGGCGTTGGGCCGCTTGGCCAGCAATTGCGACGCGATTAAGAACGCATACCCGTCCCCCAGGGCCCGCGCATGGTTGGCGTTATTCTCTTGTCCCCGGTCGCGGCCGGCATCCGTAATCGAGTCGCCCTGGAACAGAACGATAGCGCCGTTGCCAATGACGCCGCGGGCCGTCCGGGTGGATGCGCCCGCCATCGACTTGCAGCCGGCCGAGGACAGCGCGGAAGCCGCCGTCAGACCTGCGGCTGCCGCCGCCACGGTATGGCCGAGGAAGCGCCGTCGCGTGGTACCACCATCTGTCGGATGCATATTCGTCATCTCCATTCTCCTTCATGCGAGCCCATGTCACGCCGCGACCGCAACGACCGCCGTCACGAATGCACTATGGTAGCGGTCCTCGCGTCACTTGACCAGCGAATTCACACCTCCCGCGGGCCGGGGTGCATGGCAAGATTGTGGTGGACAAGACGGCTGTTGGCGAGCAGTCCACAGGGTGGTTTGCAATCGCAGAAAGAACCGGGCGCCATGCTTACGCTTGCGTAAGTGTGTGTTGACGGCCGAATCGCGCATATCTCTCCAAGCGTAGGGAGTTGTTTGGCGTCGGCAAGCACAATTATGGGTGGCGTGGGCAAACTCATTTGCCCGTGGGTTTTCGGAGGGTCTGCCCCAACAGAACGAGCACCGTCGAAGGGCTCCCACACGCGAAACATTGCGTGTGGGGACCCAAAACGAGTTTGGCGGTGGCACCCGGCATGGTCGAAGGCTCAGGTCAAAAGCGCACAGGCGCAGGTACAGCACCGGGCCGAGGGCCGGACCTGCCATCAAGGCGTGGTTTCGAGGAACTCACTCACGCAGCAGGGACAGCGTCACGTCGTTCCGCCCGTGGCGAAGGGCGGTGTGATGCCGGTTAGGGTCCCAGGCTGCGAGGCACGGCGTCCGGAAGGGCCCGCTTACAACTTGTTGTTCGCGCCGTCCACGCGCTGGCCGTCGGTCGTGATCTCCCCGTACCTCGAGAGCAGCCGCAAGTACTCGTCTTGCTTGTCCCGGTTCTGCCAGACCTGGAGGGTGAACAGCTTCGGGACCACCTTGAGGACGTTCCCGATCGCGTGGTCATCCTTCGTCTGGCCGGCATAAAGGCCGATCAGGTCTTGGTTCAGATCGAGACTCCGGTGGAAGAGCACACGATAAATGGCGTTGTCTCGGGACAATTCCTGATTGCGAGCCATTTCCTCATGCAGGACTACGTTCACCGACTCGGTCAGCTCTGTCTTGAGCGAAGCCAACTGCGAGTTGGTCAGTTCGTTGCGCGACGCGATCTCCTGGAGCTTCTGATCCAAGTGCGAGTCCACCTTGGCCACCAGGGCAGTGAGCTTGGAGTCGACCCGGGTGTCGACCTCCGTGGCCAGCGCCTTGACTTGGTCGTCCGACAGGCCGGCGGCCACGTGGATCTCCGTCGCCTTATTCATCTCCGGATCACGGCTGTCGATCGTCTGGAGTCCTTCCGTGTGAAGCACCCACGGACGCGTCTGTGGTCCGGTCTCGGCCCGATCCGTCTCCGGCAAGCCTCCAACCTCGTCACCCAGCGTCTGCAGACTGGTTCGCACGTTCTGGTCGATCCGCGCCAGCGTCTCGTCCACGCGGTCATCCATTTTCTGCAGAGCGGGCTCCACCGCCGTATTCACAAGGCCGGGAACGCTCCGGGCGCTGGAATACGACTCCAAAACGACGTACAGAACCAGCCCGGCAGCAAAGACGGTCAGGCCAAAGAGGATAACATTTTTTCCGGTCAGTATGCCGGCTCGGGTGCCGAATCGTGCCCGCCACGACGGCTCCGGGAGCCTCTCCATCTCGTTAATCACCCTCACTACCATATTGCGTCCTCCCACCCCAAGGAATCAACCATGGGCAATATAGTTATCGGGCCCCCCACGCATTCCAGCAGAGAGATCCCTCAATGAAGCTGTATAGCCCTGCTTGGCTCCAGAACGTAACTATTGTATGCGATGGCCGGGACAAAAACAAGCAAAAAATGCATTTTTTTCACATTCGGCAAAGCAAGAAAGCGGTGCTCCGGTGCCAGGGAATACGTGATGGGTGATAAGAGTACAAGTCCTGCGAAGGGCCCGTCCGGCAAATGTGGCCGACGGATGACCCGTGGAGCGAGCCATCGGCACGCTCGTGTCCCCGTCACCCGCCGACTCAGAGTGGAAGACCGGAAATGAGATGGTGCCTGGCCGGCATTTCTTATACTTTATAGGGGTCGTTATGAAGGCGTTTTGGCAACATGAAAACGGGCAGGTCTACGCGGTGGACAGTGATAGCTTCGGGAATATCCGGGGCGTGGCCGGGCCGCTGGAGCTCGACGACCTTCGCGACCCTGGCGAGTACCACTACCGCCGCGCCCTCGTGCCGTGGCTGGTGAAATCTATCACGCAGCGGAGCCTGCGCCGGATCAACCCAGCCATCAAGCGATAGCGAATTACCACACTGGTCATCGCTGTCGCTCACATCTGGTACTCTGGCGGGTCATCGGGGATTCTCCCTCAATAATCCATTAGAAGCCTGGTTTTCGGGACAATCCCGATACCAGCAACATGCGCCGGGTTGGACGATGACGAGAGTGCCGCTTGACACGTTTAGGGGATGAATGACATGGAAGAGATGGCCGAACGGATCGAGCAGGCGATGCGGCTGGCCCAGGCATCGCAGCACGTGCTGCTGGCAACGGTGGACGAGACGGGCACGCCGCGATTGACCCCGGTCGAGGAGTGCACGCCGGCGGGGGAGGGCCGCATCGCGATTAAGGCCTGGGTCGATGTCCCGCCGATTCCGTGCAGGTCCGGCCCCAGCCGGATCACTGTGCTGGTCTGCAACGCCGATGGACACGGGTACCAATTGATCGGGCAGGTCGTGCGCTCCCAAGAGGCCGCCGTGCTCGATGGGCTCGCCGAGATCGAGCAGCAAGTCCATTTCCCGCAGGTGGAGCGATTCCTCCTGATGCAAGTCGATTCCGTGGAAGACTTCCACTTCCCCACCACCCAGCCCGCCACACGCAGAGCCTGAGTCACAAACGCACAAGGGCATGCGGGCCGCCACCTCAGCGGTAGCGTCCATCTCGCCGGTGGCTCTCATGCGACGGGGTGGCTCGCCATTGTCCATGCCGTGTTGCACTTAACCATGTGAATTCGCCCCCTCAGATAGCAAATCAATAGTACTGGGTGGCAGCGGCAAGCGCCACAGGCTGTGTCACAATTCTGGTAGGGAGGTTCTTTTCTTTTTGTCCCTGGAGTCTATGATGGACTGTCGGTTTTGGAAAGGAGTCTGGCCATGGCGTTTCGCCCC
>Ga0315291_10001960_pt1 | contig 27248 bp, 22 predicted proteins | sample YL17G12_20_MG_FD_203070 | JGI IMG/M metagenome (GOLD analysis project Ga0315291, IMG submission 203070) | Sediment microbial communities from Yellowstone Lake, YNP, Wyoming, USA - YL17G12_20 | ecosystem: Environmental > Aquatic > Freshwater > Lake > Sediment | place: USA: Wyoming | collected...
CCGCATCTTCGTAGCCCACGTAGCCTGGGGGTGCGCCGACCAGCCGGGCCACCGTGTGCCGCTCCATGAACTCGGACATGTCCAACTGCAACAGCGCGTCTTCGCTGCCAAACATAAACTCGGCCAACGCCTTGGCCAGTTCCGTCTTGCCGACCCCCGTGGGGCCCAGGAAGATGAAGGAGCCGATGGGCCGGTGGGGGTCTTTGAGCCCGGCCCGTGCCCGCCGTACCGCCTTGGCGATCGCTGTGATGGCTTCTTCCTGGCCCACGATGCGCCGGTGCAGCCCTTCCTCCATGTGCAGCAGCCGCTCTGACTCATCGCCGTGCAACTGGGTCAGCGGGATCCCGGTCCACATGGAGACCACTTCCGCGACGTCCTCTGGCCCCACGACGACACCATTTTCAGCGTCCCAGCCGGTGTGCAGGGCCTCCACCTGCTCCTGTATCTCAATCTCCTCGTCCCGCAGTGTGGCGGCATCCTCGTACCGGCGCTCTTCGATGGCCCTATCCTTGTCCTGTCGAATGACTTTCAGCCTGGCGAACAACTCCCGTATGCTCCTGGCCTGGGGAGCCTTGTACATCCGCACGCGGGAGGCACTCTCGTCTATCACGTCAATCGCCTTGTCGGGGAGGTACCGGTCGGAGATGTAACGCGCCGCAAGCCGGGCTGCGGTTTCCAAGGCCTCGTCGCTGATACGCAATTGGTGGTGTTGCTCGTAGGCAGGCCGGATGCCGCGCAGAATCTGGACCGTCTCTTCCAACGATGGTTCCTCGACAGTGACGGGCTGGAAACGCCTCTCCAGCGCCGCGTCCGATTCGATGTACTTGCGGTATTCTTCCAGCGTGGTCGCGCCGATGCACTGCAGTTCGCCCCGGGCGAGCGCTGGCTTGAGGATGTTGGCGGCGTCCACCGAAGAGCCGGCGGAGCCGGCCCCGACCAGCATGTGGACCTCGTCAATGAACAGGATGCAGCGGCTTTCCTTGAGTTCGGCGATCACTCTCTTGAGCCGTTCCTCAAATTGTCCCCGGTATATCGTCCCGGCAACCAACGAACCCACGTCCAATTGAAGCACACGCTTGTTCAACAACGGCCCAGGCGTCTCACCGGCGACGATGCGCTGCGCCAATCCCTCGACGATGGCCGTTTTGCCTACGCCGGGCTGGCCAATCAGCGCTGGGTTGTTCTTCGTCCGCCGGGCCAGAATCTGGATCACGCGCTCGATCTCCTGCTCCCGCCCGATGACCGGGTCTAGCTTCGATTGTTCGGCCAGGGCGGTCAGGTCAATCGCCAGTTGATCCACCAACCTGGTCTTGGCCCCTTTGCGCCGCTCTTTTCCGGCGTAGACCACTTGTTGCTGCACGACCCGGTCGGTGTAACGGCGGATTTGGTCACCTGTGACGCCCAGGTGGTTGAGCACTTCCAGGGCGGTCCCATCGCCCTGGCGCGCCAGTCCCAACAGGATGTGATGGGTGTCTATCCGGGCGTCCCCCCGGCGCCTGGCTTCATCCCCAGCCAGCTCGAGCACCCGCTTCGTGCGGGGAGAAAGATCAAGTTCTGTGCCAAACAGCGACGGGCGCCGGCGTGCAGTGGACAGCCGCTCCACCCAATGCTGCACGTCGCCCGACTGCAACCCCAGTTCATGCAACACACGACCGGCGATCCCTTCCTGTTCGCCCAGCAGACCCAGCAAGAGATGTTCTGTGCCGATCTGCACGTGGTGCATCCGCTCGGCCTCTTCCTGCGCCAGCTTCAACGCGCGCCGGGCCGAATCGGTAAAGTATTTCATCAACTTGTCCATAGCCTGATCACCCGGTCTGTCCATCTACATCCGTCCATCTACAACAGATCACAACACCTCTTGTCCATCTGCGTTGGCGAGCCCTTCGTTTTCTGCCCGGCCGAGGGTCTCAGACAGCGCGGCCGAGAGCGAACTGCCGGGTTCGGGCTGCTCAGCCGCCAGCATCGCCTTCCAATCCCGCTCCAGGTACTCCCCCTGGGCGGCTTGCTTGAGGCTCAGCGCCATGCGGTGGCGCGTGCGATCTACGCCGATCACGCGCAGCGTGACGACCTGTCCAGGCTGGATGACGTCTCGAGGATGGATGACGGGACCCTCGTCGAGTTCCGATACGTGAATCAGTCCTTCGACTGCTTCGTCGCCGACGATGCTGGCAAAGGCCCCCCACTTGGTGAGGCGCGTGATGATCCCTTCGACCAATTGTCCTTCCTGGTATCGCTCTTCGATGGAAGCCCAGGGGTCAGGCTGCAACCGCTTGAGGCTCAGTGCCACTCGCTGGCGTTCCCGATCCACACTCAATACGTAGACTTCGACCTGCTGTCCCACCTCGACCACTTCGCGGGGATGGGCGACTCGCTTCCAGGAGAGTTCAGACAGGTGCACCAATCCGTCTATGCCGCCCAGGTCAACGAAAGCGCCAAAGTCGGCCAGATTGATGACTCGACCCTGGCGCACCTCCCCTTCCGCCAATTCGCCCAACAATCTCTCGTGTTGGCTCTTGCGCCAATCGCGCACGGCGACCCGCTCGGAGAGGATCAGCCGGTTGCGCTTGGGGTCAACCTCGATCAGTTTGAGCTGGAGGGTTTCACCGATCAGACCCGCCCAACGATCGTCGCTGTCTGGATTGGTGGGGGCTTGGTCCGTAAGGCGCGCAGCACCCAACTGTGAGCCTGGCACGAATCCTCTCAGGTGCCCAACCTGCACGATCACGCCCCCCTTGTTGCAACCGGTGACTCGCCTCTCGGTGATCTCCTGGCTTTCGAGAAGGCGCTGCGCCTCACGCCATTCCCGTGCCGTCTGAGCGCGGGAGAGAGACAGGATGATATTGCCGTTGCTATCCTCTGAATCCACCACGCAAACCAACACTTCTTCGCCCAGGCGGATCGCGTCGCGGTCCGCCGGTGACATCCTCTCCAGGTCTTCCTCCGGTACCGTGCCCTCACACTTGGCGCCGATGTCCACGATGACCTCGTTGGGGCTGACATGGACCACGACCCCCGGGACGATCTGCCCGCGTTGCAGACGCTGGCAGGATAGATACTGTTCCAGCATATCTGCCATTGAATCCGTCCCCTGGTGGACGGACAAGTCCGTGCTTGTGCCCCGCTCAGGCGTGCTCCATTCGGCAGGCATTTGTCCACTCCCCCGTATAAAGATGCACTGCTATTATATGCCGTTTAGCGAGAATCGCAAGCCTCCGAGTTTGTGGACTTGCCAGCCGCGTGGGCGTCGTGTAGAATGGTGCAGATTGAGAGGGGGGAAGCGTGGTTGAGTTTGGTTACGTCCTGCGCCGCGCATGGGAGATCACCTGGCGGCACAAGGTGCTGTGGCTGTTGGGATTCCTGGTCAGCCTGGGCACGCTGGGTGCGCGCCTGGCGCTCGCTGGCAGCGGCCGCTGCCAGCGTCTGGCACAAGAGTTGCCGCCGGAAGTGCAACGGGCCCTCGCCGATTGGCTCTCCAGTTCCTACTTCACCGTCACGCTGGTGGTCCTGGCGCTCCTGGTGCTCGTCGTCGCCCTCGGGCTGGCGCTGCTGGGTGCGCTGGGGCGGGCGGCGCTGGTGGACCAGGTGCGCGCCGCGGAAGAGCGCGGCAGAGCGAACCTGGACGCCGGCTTCCGGGCCGGCGGGCGTTACCTCTGGCCGGTCTTCTTCATCCGCCTGCTCCTGGCCCTGCCGGTGGGCGCGGTGGCGGTGGCCGGGGCACTCCCGCTCGTCGGAACGTCGCTCCTGGTGGCCGGGCAGGAGCGGCCTGAGGTGATTGTGCCCGGCGCCTTCGGCATGTTGGCTGCGCTCCTGGCTTGCCTGCTTCCTGCCACGTGCCTGGGTGTGCTACTCTCGGCCCCCGCCGGTGTCCTGCAGAGGCTCGCCGTGCGGGCGTGTGTGCTCGAGCGGCTGGGCGTGCGCCCCAGTATCCTGCGGGCCTGGACCATGCTGCGGGAGCACCTGGGACGGCTGGCCCTGGTATGGCTGATCCTGACGGGTGTGGGGGCCGGGGTGCTGGTCGTCGTTGGGCTGCCGCTGGTGTTGGCCGAGATGTTGCTCATCACAGCCGCCTTGCTGATGGCCATCGCCTCTCCGGCGTTGTTCTTCGCGCTGCTGCTGGTCGCCGGGCCGGGGGCATGGTTGGCGGGGGCTGCCGTCACCAGCGTCGTGGAGACCTTTACTTCGGCCGTGTGGACGCTCGTGTACCGCGAAATGACCGGGTTGGGACTGACCGGGGAAGAGACCCTGCCGGCTGCGTGACCGTCTATTGCGTCGGCGCTGAGGTAGCAGTATAATTCACGACGAGCAAATACTGGGGAGGTAGGGTGATGTCGGCAGTACAGGTTGGTTCCCATGCGATGGTTACGCTCAGTGTGGCTGAATTGGAAGGGCTCATCCGGCGTATCGCGCGGGAGGAGATGCTCCATGCGTTCGAGGTGTGGGGCTTCCATGAGGAGCCGACTGAATACACCCCTCTCTTTGAGAAAAACCTCAAGCGGTATCACAGCCTGCGCCGGCAAATTCGCAGCAAGACTGTCGTCTTCCTGACCATCGGTCCCCACGATCGCGCGTATGCTCTCCGAGAGGAATTGGGTAATTACGGTGTGTCTGCTGAACGTTAGCTCTACTCCTGCCAGCATCGCGCCTATCGTCGGCGCACTGCGCGTTGCCGGCGGCGTGCGCCTGGAAGACGCCGGACCGGGTTGCATGGCGCTGACCCCGCCGCCGCGGGTCGCCCGTGGTCGAGAAGGTGAGTGCTTGTTCGTTCTGCTGGACCTGGTCGGGCCGGCGTCGCCTCACCTCTACCGGGAACTGCGCGAGGCGCTGGCGCAGACCTATTGGTCCACCACCGGCAGCATCACGGCCGCCCTGCGCCAGGCAGCGGCCGCGGCCAACGGCTACCTGGTGCGCGCCAACCTGCGCTCCGTTCCCGCCGACCGCTGCCATGGGCATCTGCTCTCTGCCGCCCTGCACGGTGATGACCTCTTCATCCTCCAGGCCGGCTCCGCCCGCGCCTGTTTCTTGCGTGGCGAGCACCTGGCCTGCTTTTCCCGTGCTGGGGAACCTCCTCGATCTACCCATCCGCCCATGGGACGAGGCCCCCTGGCCGATGTGCGCCTCTACCACACCTTCGTCGCTCAGGGGGATACGCTGCTCCTCGCCTCGCCAACCCTGATCCGGGAGGTGGGGGACGCCGGGTTGGCCCGTGTACTATCCCTGCCCCAGGTGCCGGCGGTGCAGGAGGGCTTGGAGCAGGTGGGGGCAGGGGCCGACTTTACGGCGCTGGTCGCGCGCTGGGCTGTGCCAGAGGAACCACCACCCGCCCGTGAGGCCCGTCGGCCCTCCGTGCGCGCCAGGCGCGCACCATCTCAGCCTCCTGCCCGTCTCGAACCGCCGCGGCCCTCCCTGCTCTCTCGTCTCGCGTCTCGTCCCGAGCCTCAGCCATCCCGCCCCGCTCCCCGCGTCGAGCGTGAGCCGCGCCTACCTGCTCCGCGCGCCGAACGCGAGCCGCCACCCCGGCCAGAGCGCCGGGTGCATCCGCGGCCCACCCGCCGGCCCGGGCCGACGGTCGGAGCACGCCTGGCGAGGGGCGCCCGTGCGGTTGGGCGTGGAATAGTTGCGGCTGGCGGGTGGGCGGCCGGGGGAGCGGGCACGCTGTTCCGCTCCATGCTCCCCGGCCCCGAGCGGGAGGCCCGGCGCCGCGCCCGGGCGGCCCGCCCCCGCCCGGCCCGGGCCGTCCCCAAAGAGAACCGCACGGCCATGATGCTCGTCGCGGTCGCCATTCCGGTGGCGTTGGCCATCGCCGTGGCGCTGGCATACCTGTTGTTGGGGGCGGAGGCGCGCGTCCGTGGTTTCATCAACCGGGCGCAGGAGGAGGCCACGCTGGCCCAGGCTGTTCCAGACAAGCCGGAGGAGGCCCGGCCCCATTGGGAGGCGGCCTGGGAACAGGCCGGCGCTGCCCTGGCCCTGCGGCCCGCTGATCCAGTCGCCACGACGCTGCAGTCCCAGGCCCGCACGGCGCTCGATCTCCTCGACGGCATCGTCCGCCTGCAACTGGTGCGGCTGTGGGATTTCGGACCGGGCAGTGTGCCGCGCCGGCTGGTCGTCCACGGGCAGACCGCCTTCGTCCTCGATCCGGCGGGAGGGTGGGTGGCTCAACTGACGCTCAACCCGACCGGGGACGGCGTGATTGAGCAGGGGGATGCACCGATCCCCGTACGGACTGGCCAGCGACTCGGCGAAGGAGAGGTGGGAGATTTGGTGGACCTCACCTGGGTCAGCCTGGGAGGGGAACGGCAGACGAGTGGCCTGTTGATCCTCGAACAGGACGGAGCGTTGGTGAATTTCGATCCGGCATGGGTGGATGAAGGGGGGATCTCTAGGTTGATGCGCTCCTTCCTGGGCACGTCGCCCGCGTCGCCCAGGTCCATTGGCTCCTACGGAGGCCGCCTGTACGTGCTAGACACCGGCGACAATCAGATCTGGCGCTATGATGCTCGCGGGGATACGTATCCTGAGCGCCCTGATCGCTACTTCGTCGCTCCACCGCCCAAGTCGCTGGCCGACGCGCTGGACATGGCGATCAATGGCCACGTCTATGTCCTCTACCGCGATGGGGGCGTGCTCCAGTTCCTGCAAGGCGAGCACCAGCCTGCCTTCAACGTGCACGGCCTGCCCGATGCCATCGTCCAGGCGGTCGCGCTGGCCGTGGATCCGGACGGGGATAGGGGTGCAGTCTACGTGGCCGATCGAGGCGGCCGGCGGGTGGTGGTGCTGGGGCCTGACGGAGCCTTCCAGGCGCAACTCCGGGCCGACCGGGCCTTCGATGCGCTGGAGGCGCTGGCGGTGGACGAGGCGGCCAGGCGGCTGTACGTGGTCAGTGGTGGAACCCTCTTGGCAGCATCACTACCCTGATTGCTGCAATCGTGCTATAATCGCCAGTCGTCCTGAAAACATCTTCATTCTGAGGGATTTTGATCATTTTGGCACCGCTGCGGGCCGGTTTTGGGGTGCGCTTGGGTGCCCAGAACTGACGGGCGGTGCTATTGCCGGGAGGGCAATCGTGCGGCGCAACGCAAAGCGGGTCTGGCGTGTGAACAACATGGCTCAGCAACTCTTCACGGTAGGCCTGATTTTACTCTTCTTGCTGATCGCCGGTGTGGCGGGGCTGTTTGTCTTTGACCAGGTGCGCAAGTTCATCGCCGCTTCCGACATCCTGCCCAACTTCACCATCGAACACAATGACGAGACCGGCGGCGTGGTGTTCGAGCCGGGGAAACCGCTGCCACGCTGGGAAGGCACCGAGCGGGTCAACGTGCTGCTGATGGGCATTGACCAACGCGAGAACGAACAGGGCCCCTGGCGCACCGACACCATGTTGGTGCTGACGATTGACCCGGTCACGTTGAGCGGTGGCATGCTCTCCATCCCGCGCGATCTGTGGGTGCCCATCCCCGGCTACGAGGAGGGGCGCATCAATACCGCTCACTATCTCGGTGACGTCTACGACTACCCCGGCGGCGGCCCGGCGCTGGCGGCCAAGACGGTGCAATACAACCTGGGAGTCCCGCTCCACCACTATGCACGTTTCAACTTTACTGCCTTCGAACGGCTGGTGGACCTCATCGGCGGGGTTGACGTCTACGTGGAGGCGGAAATCTCGGACCCGGCCTATCCTGACGAAGGGTACGGCTACGACCCGTTGCACATCCCGGCCGGCTCGCAGCACTTCAACGGCGAGATGGCGCTCAAGTACGCCCGCACGCGCCATAGCGCTGGCGGTGACTTTGACCGCGCCAAGCGCCAGCAGCAGGTCGTCATAGCGATATTCGAACAGGTCACACGGCTCGACTTGCTGCCACAACTGGCCCAGCGCGCACCGGAATTGTGGCAGACGCTACAAGACTCTGTCGTAACGGACCTGACGCTGGACCAGGTCATCGCGCTGGCGAAACTGGCCAGCGAAGTAAAGCCTGACAACATTCGTTATGCCGTGATTGACGAAAACTACACCCAGTTCTGGTCCACGCCCGACGGCCAACAGGTGTTGATACCGCTGCGGGATCGCATCCGGGAACTGCGCGACTATATCTTCACCACGAGCGCCCCCATGCCCCAGCAGGAAGAAGACCCGGCGGCTCGTTTGAAGGCTGAAGGGGCCACCATCGAGGTGCTGAACGGAACGGCGCAGGAGGGGCTGGCGGGGCTCACCTCCAGTCGTCTCCAGCAGCAGGGCCTGCAGGTCGCCCGCACCGACAATGCCGATCGCTCCGATTACGCCGAGTCGTTGATCATCGTCTACACGGGCAAGACCTATACGGCCGAGTACATCGCCCATGCCCTCGGCCTCCCGTTGACGGCCGTGGTGCACGGGGGAGCCGACTCGAATGCCCAGTATGACCTCTCCGTCATCCTGGGCGCCGACTACCAGCCGTCGGTGCCACCGCAGCAGCAATAGACCCTTGCGAAGGTGGCTCCTCAACCTTCGCAAGGGTAGAACTAGACGACGTTGTACTCGACGATCTCTCTCCCCTCTTTGAACCGCTCCAGGTCCAGCGACGTAATGTCCAGCGTGTGAGCCGCGCCGTCCAGGATCTCTTCTGCCAGCAGCAACCCACAGGCCGGGCCATGCTGGAATCCATGGCCGCTAAAGCCCCCGCTGCAGTAGAACCCTTCCACCTGGCGGATACGGCCCAAGATCGGGTGCGCATCGGGCGAGACCTCGTACAGCCCGGCCCACCGGCTGGCCAGCCCGGCCTGCTCCAGGATGGGCATACGCTTCATGGCCGCCTCCAGGTGCACCAACTCCCACTCCTGGTCCACCGACTGGTCAAAGTCCACTGGCTGATTGGGATTGGACATGCCGGTCAGGATGGCCGGCCCTTCCCGGTGAAAGTACAGCGACTGGGCAAAGTCAATCACGAACGGAAAGTCGGCTGGCACCTCCGGGAGGGGGTCGGTCACCACGATCTGGCGGCGCACCGGCTGGATGGGAATCTCCACCCCGGCCATCCGGCCGACCACGCTGACCCATGGTCCGGCGGCGTTGACCACGACGGGCGTCGCTACTTCCCCATACGGAGTGACGACGCCGCGTATCCGTCCCCCTTCGACGTGCAGGCCGGTCACCTCGACGTCGGTCAACAGTTTGGCCCCCAGCCGCCGCGCCCCCGAGACGTACCCCTGGGTGACGCTGTTGGGGTCGGCCAGCCCATCGCGGGCGTGGAAGGTCCCAGCCAGCACTTTTTCCAGGTTGATGAGCGGCGCCATCTCGGTGATCTGTGCCGGCTCCAGCCACTCTGTCTGTACACCCAGCCGGTGCTGCATCTCCACGTTCTGGCGAAAGACCCCCACGTCCTGCTCGTTGGTCAGCAGGAACAGGTAGCCACAATAGCGCAGACCGATCGGCTGGCCCAATTCCTCCTCGAAACGGTCCAGCATCGGCAGGCTGAGCATGGAGAGACGCACGTTGATCTCGGTGCCGAACTGGTAGCGGATGCCGCCGGCGCATCTGCCGGTGGCCTGCATGCCGAAGAAGGACTCCCGCTCCAGTAGCAACACGTCGCGGCCACCCTTGAGCGCCAGGTGGTAGGCGGTGCTGGCGCCCATCACCCCGCCGCCGATGACCACGACGTCAGCCGTCTGGGGCAGGTCCATCCTAGCCCCCTTTCTTGCTGCGCTGCTTGTAGGCTCGCACGTAGCGCATAGCGTAATCGTCGCGCCCCAAGAGCAGGTCGGCCGCCAGGATCGCCGGGCGCACCTTGGCGGCGTCCACGATGGGGCAGTTGACGCCGCTCTGGATGGTCATGGCCAGGAAGGCCCAGTTGACCACCTCCCGCTCCGGCAGGCCAAAGGATACGTTGCTGGCCCCCAGCGTCATGTTGACCCCCAGTTCCTGGCGCACCATCTGGATCGTCTCCAGGGTGACTAACCCCGCGCGGGACTCGGCTCCCACCGTCAGCGCCAGGCAGTCAATGAGAATGTCCTCCCGCGGAATGCCCAACGCCTCTGCCCGCTCGACGATCTTGCGGGCCACTGCCAGACGCTTTTCAGGCGTGGGAGGAATTCCCTCGTCGTCCATTGCCAGCCCGATCACGGCCGTCTTGTACTCGGCCACCAGCGGTAACACGCTCTGCAGCCGGGCTTTTTCGCCGTTGACGGAGTTGATGAGCGGCTTGCCTTCCGGCGCCAGTTGCCGGTAGACGGCCAGGGCAGCCCGCAGCGCTTGCGTGTTTGCGCTATCTATGCACAGCGGCACCTCCACCGTTTCCATCACCAGGCGCACCGCCTGGGGCAAGAGCGCCACCTCGTCCACCCCGGCCGCTCCCACGTTGACGTCCAGCACGTCAGCGCCCGCCTCCACCTGGGCCAGGGCTTCCTGGCGGATGATTTCCATGTCCCCTGCGGCCAGCGCCGCGGCCAGCCGCTTCTTGCCCGTAGGGTTGATGCGCTCACCGATGAGCACCGTTGGCCTGTGGGGGCCGATCGTCACGGTTTTCTGCGCACTCTTGAGAATTGTCTCCATCAATATCCTCCATGCATCAATGAATTGTACTGAGAACTAATCCAGCCGGGCGCTGTTCCATGTTCACCTGCACAAATGCTTGACTTGACAGATACTTTGCTGTATACTGCTGACAAGGTCAAGGATAACTGGCATACGAAGGCAGGACATCGCACCCCGGATGGCAGCATCGCTGTTCTTCCCCGAAGTTGCATTATACTGCGGAATATACGCTGTGTAAAACCATCAAATCTGATGTTGTTCATCTATCCCAAGAGTGAGCAGGAAGACTTGACGGCGCAACAGCTCAGGACTTTGAGGCAGATAGTGGAAGAGGAATACCCATGAAAGAAGACATGTTCAACGAGTTGGTAGCGAGTGTGCGAGAGGGGGGAGCCATTCTGCGGGGGGAGGTAGCCCCATCGCGGAAGTTCGTGATCGCCGGGCCAGATGTCAAGCGCATTCGTGCTAACTATCAATTGTCGCAGAGTGAATTTGCTGCTTTGTTAGGGATAAGCGTGGCGACGTTACGGAATTGGGAACAAGGGCGGCGTACACCAGACGGACCAGCACGGGTGTTGTTGCAAGTGGCGGCCAAGCACCCTGATGCAGTATGGGATGTAGTTGCGCCTGGTATTCAACGGCATCGAGATGGCGTCAAAGAGCAGGTATCTAGTGATGGCCGGGCCGCCTGACCTCCGCATCAGCCAACGGCCGGGCCGCAGGCGCACGGCCCAGTAGCACACTTGCCACACACGTCGGCCAACCCCACCTCGCGGAAGCGCTCAGCCACTTGTAGCAACCAGGCGTAGCAGCGACGCTTGTCCAGCCCGCCCTCGGTCAGCGCGCCCGCCGGACAGCGCTCCACGCACACCCGGCAACTCCCGTCGCGCAAGTAGCGGCAGCGCTCGCCGGCGGAAACACCGGCCTCTGCCGTCGGCTCCAGGTTCGCATCCACCACCAGGCTGCCGCAGCGCCCGGCGCAGCCGGCGTCGGTGATCAGCATGTGGTGTAGTCCGAAACTGCCCAGCCCGGCGATGGCCGCCACGCTCTTGTGCGACCAGCGGCTGGCGAGCGTGACCGGGTCCCAGTTGTGCGTGGCCGGTTGGGCCGCGGCGCGTACCCCCTGCTGGCCCAGTGCGAGGATGAGGCGCTGGTTGATGTCGTTGATGAGCGCGTTCGTCTCGACGTAAGCCACTGCCCACTCACGCGCCACGTCGTGTGGGTGGGCCCGATTGGCCTGCACGATCTCTGCGGCGAAAGGCAAGAAAAAAGCGACGACGGAGCGCGCCCCTGGCAGCAGGTCAGAGGGTAGCCAGTGTGCAGGCTCAACGATTTCCCGCAACTGGGCAAAGCGGGGATCGGCCGCATCCGCAAAACTTACGAGGGGCAGCCGGTAGCGGGTCTCTGTACCTGCCTCGGCCACCTGTTGCTGCACGAAGGCCGTGATGAACGTTTCCAGGTGCGCTACAGTGCTACCTCGGTGCCCAGGTTCAGCCGCCGGGCTGCCTCCAGCACCGCGCTCGCTGCCGCTACGTCCTGCACGGCCACACCCACCGACTTGAAGAGCGTGATCTCCTCCAGCGTTGCGCGCCCCGGCTTGCGCCCGGCCGCAAGCTCCCCCAGTTCCGCGTAGATGTGAGCCTGGGTCATCAACCCTCGCTGTAGCGGGATCAGCAGGTCCCCGGCCTCGGCCAGGCTGGCCTCGCGCTGGTCAATCACGACCCTGGCCCGCAGGACTGTCTCGACCGGCACTTCCTGCATCTGGGGCGTGTAGGCTCCTACAGCGTTGATGTGCGTCCCCGGCCGGACGTCGGCGTCGTCGAACACAGGGGTGGAGGAGGTCGTCGCCGTGCAGATAACGTCTGCCTGGCGCACCGCCTCGGCCGGCGTCCCGGCGACTCTCACCGGGAGCGACAGGGAGCGGCTCATCTCGTCGGCATAGGTGGCGGCTTGCTTGGGTGCTACGTCGTAGACCCACGCTTCGCGTATGGAGCGCACGGCGCAGACGGCCTCCAGTTGCGTGCGTGCCTGGGCGCCCGCGCCGAAGATAGCGGTCGTGTGCGCGTCCGGGCGAGCCAGCAGGTCGGTGGCAGCGCCGGAGGCGGCACCCGTGCGCAGTGCGGTGAGATATGTCCCGTCCATCACGGCTGCCGGCGCCCCCGTCGTGGCGTCCACGACGACGACCAGCGCGTGGATGAGCGGCAACCCTTGGGCCGGGTTGTCGTTGAAGACCGAGACGATCTTGATTGCCATCTGGTCGTCGGCGGCCAGGTAGGCCGGCATGAACAGCGTGACGCCGTTGTGGCGGTTCACCTGAAGCGGGACCCTTAGCGGTACGTTGGCTTGGCCGGTGGAAAGCTGGGCGAACGCCCGCTTCATCGCCTCGATCGCCTGGCGCATCGGCAGTAAGCGGCGCACGTCTGCGCGCGATAAGATGAGTATTGTCACAATTCACTCCTTATGTCGAACGGAGGACACTGCCCCTGGCGCTCTACTTCAACAGACTCGCGAATTCATCCACGCTCAGACCTGCCTGCCGCACAATGGCTCTCAGCGTGCCTCGGTCCAACACCCTGTGATCTGGCACGACGACTTGGGCAAAGGGCTCATCGCGCCGTAGAACCAGGTGGCTCCCTGTCTGCCGCTTCAGATAGAAGCCTGCCCGCTCAAGCGCCTGAACGCACTGTCGCCCTGAAATCACAGGCAGCTTGCTCATACGGCCACCGTCAGGAGTGCAAACTGCTCTTCAGGAACGGGCAAGCCATCCTCCTCAAGGGCAGCGATGTACGCGTCAATCGCCTCACGGATGTTCTGGACGGCCTCTTCCCGGGTCTTGCCCTGGCTGATGCACCCAGGCAGCGTGGGACATTCAGCCACCCAATAGCCATCTTCTCCTGGATAGATGATCACCTGTCGCATCGTATGATCTCCTACTCGGCCCAAAGCGCCGTCTGAATCCTTACTGCTCCCCCAAGTACGCCTTGCGCACCCGCTCGTCGCGCAGCAATTCGCCGGCCGGGCCGGAGAGAACCACCTTTCCCGTCTCCAGCACGTACCCGCGGTGGGCGATCTTGAGCGCCGCCCGCGCGTTCTGCTCGACCAGCAGCACCGTCACACCGCGCGCGTTGATCTCACGCACGGTGTCAAAGATCGCCTTGACCAGCAGTGGGGCCAGGCCCAGCGAGGGCTCGTCCAGCATCAGCAACCGGGGGCGCGCCATCAACGCCCGCCCGATGCTCAGCATCTGCTGCTCGCCGCCCGAGAGCGTGCCGCCCAGTTGGTGCTTGCGTTCCTCGAGCCGGGGGAACAGGCTGAAGACGCGGCGACGATTGTCCTCGATGGCCTCCTTGTCCCCGCCCAGGCTATAGGCCCCCATGTTCAGATTTTCTGTCACCGTCAGCGTGCTGAACACCTGGCGGCCCTCCGGGGCGTGCGAAATGCCCGCTCCCACGATACGATGGGCCGGCAGGCTGCTAATATCCTGGCCGCCGAACGTGATCTTGCCCTCGCGGGGACGGATCAAGCCGGAGATCGTGCGCAGCGTCGTCGTCTTACCGGCCCCGTTGGCGCCAATGAGCGTGGCGATCTCCCCCTCCTCCACTTCCAGGTGGATGCCCTTCAAGGCCTGGACGCGACCGTAGTAGGTGTGCAAGTTCTCGATCTGCAACAGGGCCACGGTCACACCTCCTCCTCGCCCAGATAGGCCTCGATCACGCGCGAGTTGTGCTGCATCTCGGTTGGCGTGCCTTCGGCGATTTTCTTGCCATAGTCGAGCACCACGATGCGCTCGCAGATGCCCATCACCACTTTCATGTCGTGCTCGATGAGCAGGATGGTGATCCCAGAGTCGCGGATCTGGCGGATCAACGCCATCAGTTCCAGCGTCTCCTGTTCGTTCAGGCCAGCGGCAGGTTCGTCCAGGATCAGCAGCGACGGCTCCGCAGCCAGTGCCCGGGCGATCTCTAGCCGTCGCTGGTGGCCATACGGCAGGTTCTTGGCCAGTTCGTCCCGATATTCCTGCAACCCCATGAACGCCAGGCGCTGCTCCGCTTCGGCCACGATGCGGGCTTCTTCCTGGCGCTGGGAAGCGGGCCGCAAGAGCGCTCCCAGCACACCGGCCCTGGTGAGGTGGTGCCGGCCCGCCATCACGTTCTCCAGCGCGGTCAGGTTGTTGAACAGCCGGATCGTCTGGAAGGTACGCGCAATGCCCTGTTCCGTGATCTCGTGGGGGCGCAGGCTACGCAGGCAATCCCATTTCTGCTTCACCGCCCGGACCGGTAGCCAACTCAACCACCACACGGGGGTAGACAGCCGCTTGCGCCAGGTGAGCGCAGGATGGGCGACGCACTGGTTGCGGAAGAAAACTTCACCCGCCGTAGGCGGGTAGATCCCAGTGATCATGTTAAAGATCGTCGTTTTCCCGGCGCCGTTGGGGCCGATCAGCCCCAGGATCTCCCGCTCGTTCAGATGCAAGTCCACACTGTCAACGGCCACCAGGCCGCCGAACTGCTTGGTTAGTTTGTGGATCTCTGCAAGTGCCATATTGTCCCCTCCGCCGGATCAACTGCCTGCCGCGGGAGCAGGCAGGGGTTCTTCTTCCTTCTCCGCGCGGATTTCCAGCTGCACACGGCGGCTCGGCCACAGTCCCTCCGGGCGCAGGATCATCATCGCCACCATCGCAAAGCCCAGCCAGGCGTCTCGCCAGGCCTTCAGGGGACGTGATAGCTCGGGCAGGGTGACCATCCCCAGCGTGCCGACGAACACCCCCGGGATGGAGCCCGTGCCACCCAGGACGACGATGCAGAACATGACCACTGATTCCATGAACTTGGACAGGTCGGGCGAGATGACGGTAATCCGGCCCGCGTACAGCGCGCCCGCCAGCCCGGCCCAGCCGGAACCTATGACGAAGGCCAGCGCTTTCACGCGCGTCGTGTCAATCCCCATCGCCTCGGCCGCCACCTCGTCCTCGCGCACGTACATCCAGGCCCGCCCCAGGCGGGAATGCTCCAGCCGCTGCACGGCCAGCAGGCTGACCACCAGGAAGATGAGCATCAGGTAGTAGTGATAGATGGGCTGGCGCAAAACCAGGCCGAACAGCGCCGGGCGTTCGATGCCGCTCAGCCCGTTGGCCCCTCCGGTGATGCCAAAGATGTTATTGACCAGCGCCAGCCGCACCACCTCGCCGAAGGCGATCGTCACGATGCACAAATAGTCACCGCGCAGGTGCAGGATCGGCCGGGTGATGAGGTAACCAAAGATGGCGGACACCAGCACGCTCATCGGCAACGTCAGAAGCAACGGGACGTGCAAGTAGAGGTTGAGCAGGGCCGCGGTGTAGGCTCCCAGCGCGTAGAACGCCGCGTGGCCCAGTTGGAACAGGCCGGCGTACCCGACGATGATATTCAGGCTAAGGCCCAACATGACGTACAGTCCCGTGCGCCATAACACGGACCGCAGGTAGTCGTTCATCGGCAGCGGCAACAGGATCGCTACGGCGAGCAGGCCCACCTGCCACCACAGCGGATTGATCCTTTGGAGGCGGCTCAGCAAGGTTCTCATCGGGGCCTCCTCACAGTTTCTCCGCCACCCGCTCACCCAGTATCCCGGTGGGGCGGAAGATCAGGATCAGGATCAAGATCAGGTAGGCGATGACGTCCTTCCACTGGGGTGACACGTAGCCCGAGCCGAGCGTCTCGATGGTGCCCAGCAGCATCCCGCCGAGCATGGCGCCGGGGATATTGCCGATGCCCCCCATGATGGCGGCGATGAACGCTTTCAACCCAAAGGCCCAGCCCAGTGTAAAGTCGAATGAGCCGTAGTAGAGGGCCACGATCATCCCTGCTACTCCACCTAAGCCTGGGCCGATGAGAAAGACGATGGCGATGATACGGTTGACGTCTATGCCCATCAGCCGCGAGACGTCGTGGTTGAGCGAAACGGCGCGCATGGCGGTGCCGATGCGCGTACGTTGGACGAACAGATACAGCGCACTCATCAGCACGAATGAGACCACCAGCACGACGATCTGCATCACACCGACGCGCGCTCCTCCCAAGTTGATGCTGCCAACGAGCGCGACCCCGCTCGGATAGGTCTTGTAACTGGCCCCGTACACGTTGCGGGCCAGGCTTTCCAGAATAAAGGCCGCCCCCAGCGCCGAGATCACCGGGGCCAGCCGGCCTGCCGTCCGCAGCGGGCGGTAGGCGATGCGCTCTACCAGGACGCCCATCAGGGCCACCGTAACCATCACGACGATGATGGTCGGCGGGATGGCCCACGGGCTCGTCCGAGCCAGCAGCGCCACCGCCACGTTCAGCCCGGTCAGGCCCAGGTAGGCTCCCCACATAAACATGTCGCCGTGGGCAAAGTTGATCAACTTGAGCACCCCGTAGACCATCGTGTAGCCCAGGGCGACCAGCGAGTAAAACGCGCCAATGGTAATGCCATTGATCATTTGCTGGAGGAGTTGCATGGGGTTGGGCCTCCTTCCCGTGGACCCACAGAGATGACCGTGATGAAGGGGGGAGTTCGAGAGGCCCCTCCAACTCCCCCCTTCGGCCGGCCAGCCTACTTGGACGGCTGTTGTGAGTTGACGATAAACTCACCCTGGTCGTTGATGATGTAGGCCAGGTGGATGGTGCCCAGCCGGTCACCCTTCTCATCCCAGCCCAGGATCGGGCCGGTGAGGCCGGGGAAGTCCTTCATCGTGTTGTGCAGATAATCGGCCAGCACCGCCGAGTCGGTGGACTTGGTCTGCTCGATGGCGTAGCGGATGACGTTGAATGCCTCGGCCGCCATCATCCACCATACGCTGTCGGGCGACTGGCCATACTTGGCCTCAAAGTCAGTCACGAACTTTTTCGCCTCGGGATAGTCCACGTCCTTGGGCAGCGGCTCGGTCGTGATGTACGTACCCACGGCGTTCTCCAGCCCGGCGATCTGGACCAGTTCGGGGTTGTTGCAGGCGTTCCCCATCATCCAGGTCAGGTCCAGCCCCAGTTCCCCGCTCTGCTTCAAGAGCAGGCCGCCCTGGGCATGGTAACCCGTGAAGTAGATCGCGTCCAGCCCGACCGCCCCGATGTTGGTCAGGATGGGCGTAAAGTCGGTGTCGTCAGGATTGATGGCGTCGTAGAAGGCGACGTTGATCCCCAACTGCTCCGCGTAGCGCTTGGCGTGCTCGGCCAGCCCCTGGGCGTAAGTGGAGTTGTCGTGCAGGATGCCGAAATTCTGTACGCCCAGCACTTCCTTGGCGAACTGAGCGGCGAACAAGCCCTGGCGGTCGTCCAGGAAGCACACGCGGAAGAAGCGCTGGTAGCCCTTCTCGGTCAGCCGCGTGGCGGTCGAGGAGGGGGTGATGTGGAGAATGCCGGCCTCGTTGTAGATGGCAGAGGCAGGCTCGGTGGCGGTGGAGTTGTAGGCGCCGATGACGGCGACGACCTTGGCATCTACCAACCGCTGCGCCACCAGCGCGGCCTGGGTCGGGTCGCCAGCGTCGTCCTCGACCACCAGTTCGATCTGGCGGCCCAGCAAACCACCGGCCGCATTGGTCTGGTCAACCAGCAGCCGCACGGCTTTCTCGAAGCCCTGGCCCTCGTAGGCATAGTCGCCCGTCATGGGGCCCTCGAGGCCGATCTTGAGCGTCCCGGTCTCCTTCTTGCAGCCCGTGAACATGGACACAGCCACGACGAGCACGAGCAGCAGCAGAGCACACTTTTTGTACATGGTTCTCCTCCGTTTGTGGAAATTTGTGATCAGCAATCCGGCCCAAGGCCGGCTCAGGTATACCCGACGTCTTTCTGCACTGAGCCACTCTGTCCGATACACCCTCCTTTCTGGCCTGCGCCTGCGTCTGAATTACTTTCCCGAAGGCTTCTGCAGCGGTGCCCGGCTTGTTGTAATGTCGAGCCTTCGGGAAGGTCATGCAGAAGCACCAGCCGAAGTGTGGAGAACACGGTGGGTGTCCAGGCCCGCTAGAACCCGTAGAGAACCAACCCAAACCCGACGGAGCACTAGTATATTACGTGCAATCCTTCCATCTGTCAAGTTCGGACCTTCCCGAAGGCTTTCACAGCGGTACCCGGCCTGTTGTAATGTCGTTCGGACCTTCCCGAAGGCTTCTACAGCGGTGCCCGGCTTGTTGTAATGTCGAGCCTTCGGGAAGGTCATTACTTTAGTTTTTCCTCCCCCCCGAACTCCCGGTACGGCCCCAACTCTTCCAGGGCCTGCTCGTCCTCGGGTGTCAGGTTGTCTTGCACCAGGTGAGTCAGCAGCACCCCCACGCCCGGCCCCAGCATGTACCCCTGCCCACACATCCCGACGGCGTAGATGTACCCTTCCGGTTCCCGCACCCGTCCCACGATCGGGGACCCATCGGGCGTCATAGGATACAGGCCGCGCCAGGTGCGCCGCACTTTGACGTTGGCCAGTTTGGGCATCAGGTCCACCATGCGCCGGGCGATCATCGGCAAAAACACCGACGTCTCCCGCCGGTCGGTGCCGACGATGGGCGGCTCCGGCGTGATGCAGAAGACGATGGCGCCGGGCCTGTGCTGATAAAAGTAATAGTTCTTGGAGCCATCGGCGGGACGGACGTCTACCACCATCGGCCCCAGAAAATGGGCCACCGGCTCGGTGATCCCCGCCTCGTGGCTGTCTGGCGCCACGGGCGCATCCAGCCCCGCCATCTGGGCTACCCCCCGTGCCCAGGGGCCGGCCGCGTTGATGACCGTCCCCGTCGCATAGCCTCCCTGGTCGGTACGCACGCCCACCACCCGCCCCCTGCGCCGGATGATGCCGGTGACCCGCTCACGCAAGTGGAACTCTACCCCCCGTGCCCGCGCCTGGCTGTAAAAGGCGTGGGCGCTGAGCAGAGGCGAGGCCGAGCCATCCTGCGGGGAAAACGTCCCTCCCATCAGGCCCTCCCGCTTCAGGTCCGGGATCACCTCCAGCAGGTCGTCCCGCTCCAGCCAGCGGATGTTCAACCCATAAGTCTGCTGGACCTTCAGCAAGTCCTTCAAGGCACGCTCCTCCTGCTCCCGATAAGCGACGAAACAGTAGCCTCCCGGGTACCACTCGATGTTGTCTCCGTAGGTCTCCTGCCAGGTGGAAAAGACCTCGATGGACTTGAGGCACAGGTTGATCTTGGAAGGAGCGGAGTGGGTCGCGCGGATGCCGCCGATGGCCGCCTTGTTGGAGCCCTGGCCCGGGCTGGCGAACTGATCAATCACCAGCGGCTTGAACCCGGCCTGGGCCAGGAAAAAGGCCGTCGGCAGCCCGACGCTCCCTGCGCCGACGATGATGACGTCGTATACTTTGGTGGTCAACTTACCTCCTTCAGTTCAGACTTCGGAAGTCTCGAAGACTTCTCAAGTCCAGACTTTATCGGGCTTTCCCTCTCGCCAGCGAGGCGAAAATGCCACCGCAACACAGCACAGCGAAAATGATGAACGCCGTCTTCAGGCTGGTCAAGAAAGCGGGATAATGCTCGGGCGTAATCTGCACCTTGCCGATATAGATGACGAATATCAGCGTAGCGATGGCCATGCTGAGCATCTGGCCGATCAGGCGCATGGTGCCGACCATGGCGGAAGCGATGCCATAGTACCGGTTTTCGACGGAACTCATGATGGCATTCATGTTGGGAGACGAGAAGAGAGCGAAGCCAAACCCCAGCAGCATGAGACTGAATACGACGAACCCCACCGTCGTTTGCCCACTCAGGGATATGAGCAGCAGCAGCCCGACCACCGTCACCGCCATGCCAGCCGAGGCGAGCACTCTCGACGCGATCCTGTCCGAAAGCCTGCCTGCAAACGGGGAGAGAATGGCCATCACGGCCGGTTGAGCCACCAACACCAGCCCGGCGTTTTGAGGGCTGAGCGCCTTGATGTGCTGCAAGTAGAGGCTCAACAGGAACGTCACGGCAGAGGTAGCGCTGTAGTGAATCAAGGCCGCCAGGCTCGAGAACGTTAAGGCCGCGCTATTTCTGAACAGGTCCATGTTCAAAACGGGGTGGGCCACCCTGACTTCCCACCACACGAACAGCCCCAGGCCGAGGACACCTGCCAGGATCAAGCCGGCCCCCCACAGCGCTGGCAACCGCGAAATGCCGTACATCAAGGCCACCAGGGCCAGGCCGTACACGAGGGAACCCACGAAATCGAACTTTTCCCCCCCGGCCCCGACCCATTCCCCCTTCAATTTCCAAAAGACGAGGGCCAGGACGAGCAGGCCGATGGGCACGTTCACCAGGAAGATGCTTCTCCAGCCGAGTTGCTGGGTGAGGATTCCTCCCAGGACCGGGCCCAGCGATAGCCCCAGGTACGTCGCCGCGACGTTGATGCCCAGCACCTTGCCCCGCTCCTGGATGGGAGACACCGACGTGAGAATCGCCACCCCTGTGCCCGCGATCATAGCCGCCCCGAGCCCTTGCAGGACGCGAAACCCGATCAGCAGCGGGATGGACGTCGAGATGGCACACAAGAGGGAGGCGATCGTATACGTCAGGATGCCGTACGTGAATACCTTCTTCCTTCCATAAATGTCCGCCACTTTGCCGAACGGGAGCAGAAACATGGCGGCGGCCAGCAGGTAGCCGGTCGCCACCCAACTCAGCAGCACCGTATCCGCCGAGAACTTTTTCCCGATGATGGGCAGCGCAACGTTGATGGCGTTGAACATGAAGGGGGTCAGGAAAGAACTCAGCGTGGCGACGAGCAGCGCCACTCTCTTCAGGGTGGTGCTTTCTGTCTGATTCATGATTGTCCTCTCTCTCGCTCCCCGTAGTCGCGGGTGTGACTGTCTGCTTGCTCCTGATTGTTACCGCTTACCCGCCGGCGTAGAAAATGCGGTAGATGCTCCCACCGCTGTCGTCGGAGACGAACAGGCTGCCGTCAGCGCCGGTGAGCACGTCCACCGGCCGGCCCCACTGCGACCCGTTCACACGCAGCCAGCCGGTGGCGAAATCCTGCGCCTGGCCGGCCTGCCCGTCCTGGATCGGAATACGCACCACCTTGTACCCGGTGGGCGCCGCGCGGTTCCACGAGCCGTGGAAGGCCACGAACAGGTCGCCCCGGTATTCCTCGGGGAACTGCGTGCCGGTGTAAAAGGTCAGCCCCAGCGGCGCCGAGTGGGCCTGCATCTCGACGGCCGGGGCCACGACCCCCTCGCAGGCGGTGGGACTGCCATAGTCGGGATCCACGATCCGCCCGCTGTGACAGTACGGCCAGCCGGCATTGTCCCCTTCTTGCACGTGGTACACCGTCTCGGGCGGTTGGTCGTCGCCGAGCCAATCGCGCCCGTTGTTGGTGGCCCACAACTCCATAGTGCCGGGACGAAACGTGATGCCGGCCGCGTTGCGCAGCCCCTGCGCGTAGACCTGCCCGCCGCTCCCGTCAGGGTTGTAACGCATAATCGTGGCCCGCCGCGGGTCCTCCTCGACGCACACGTTGCACGAGGAGCCAATCGAGACGAACAGCGCGGACCAATCGGGGCTGAAGAGGACCGTGCGCGTGGCATGGCCACCGCTGGGCAGCCCATCTACGACGACCTCCCGTTCCTGAAAAGCGCCCTGGATGTAAGGGATGTACTCATCCCCCTCATCCGCTGTGTCAGGCGCGCTCAGGCGCAGCACGCGCTTCGTCTCACCGATGTAGAGGGAGCCATCCTGGTAGAACGCCATGCTGCTCGGCGCGTCCAGGTTCTCGGCCACCACCTCGACGCCGTCCGCCACCCCGTCGTGGTTCCGGTCGGGCAGGCGCACAATGCGCCCGGCGCCCCGCTCTGCCACGTAGAGATGGCCGTCCGGTCCCAGCGCCATCATGCGCGGGTCACGCAGCCCCTGGGCGAAGGTGGAGATGCCGAAGCCGGGCGGCAGGCTGACCGTATCTGCCGGTGGGATGACGCGCGTGGGCTCAACCTGCGCGGCAGGGGTAGTGGGCAAGCCCTGCGCGGCAGGGGTAGTGGGCAAGCCCTGCGCGGCAGGGGTGGTGGGCAAGCCCCCCACGCCAGTGGGGGGTGACGTGACGGCTGGCCCAGGCCTCGAAGGCTGTGCAGGCTGAGCCTCGGATGCTGCCGTCGAACTGGGCAGCGGTACCGTGGTGGGCGCAGGCGATCCCGTGACCTCCTCGTGGAACGCTCCCATCAGGCCGCGGCAGCCACCCACCATCAGCGCGGCAAATAGGACAAGCGTAAGCGGCAAGTGTCTTCCGGTCATCTCCCTCACCCTTCCTGCCCCTCCGGCCTTCACCTGCGGACTACATGCCTCCCTCGTGCGCGTCGGTCGCGTGGGCGGCCGGGACTTCTGCGGCCGGCCCCGCGCCGGTGACGGCGCCGGCGAGTGCCCCCAGCGGCACTTCCACGAACAGCGGCCGGCGGGTATTCTCGACCACCCGCGCCAGCGGCACCCCCTCCTCGCGGAACAGCCGCTTGATCAGGTTGGTGCAGGTCTTGCCACCGCAGGCCCCCATGCCGGCCCGCGTCACCGCCTTGATGTGGTTCAAGTCCTGCACGCCGGCGCGGATCAGGGCACGCATCTCGCCCGCCGTCACCCGCTCGCAGCGGCACACAATTTCGTCCTCGGCCGTGCGTTCTACGAATTGCTCCAGCGGCTCCGTCACCCACGGCTCTTGCACGCGCATGCCGGCGATGCGCCTGGCGATCTCCTGCGGGGCGCGCACCTGCACCAGCGCCGCCCGGTTGGCGAACCTGGGCGCTCGCACCTTCACCACCTCCACGTTGCCCAGGAACGTCCCCTCCGTGTCCAGCACGGTCACGCTGTCTCCTTCGTGGATGGACTCGGGCGTGAATTCGTAAGGAATCGTCACTTGCGGGTGCTCGGGGTCCTCTCGATAGTCCACCAGCGTGATCGCCAGCCCCGGGCAGATGGCCACGCATTGGGCGCAGCCAGAGCACTCTTCTCCCACGTATTCCGGCAGCGCCCGCATGTCGTCCCCCTCGATCACGATGCAGCCCTTGGGGCACACGGAGGTGCAGGGATTGCAGGGAATCTCCTGCGCGCAATGGAGGATCGGGAAGACGCCGGCCCGGCCCTCTGGAATATCTTCGGTGACCACCGCCCCGGGGCGGGATTTGAGGATCTCCGCTGTGCGGTGCCACTCCGGCGGCACCTCCCCCACGTCCCGCCCCAGGCTGCGAGCGATCTCCAGCCCCCGGATGCGGCCGGTGAACATCGCCGCCGAGGCCTCGGCGATCTCCTCCGCATCTCCGGCGGCATAGACCGGCAGGCCGAACTCCCGCGCCTTGTGCACGAACTCGTCTACCGGGTCCAACCCCACCGCCACCAGGATCGTGTCGCAGGCGAACGTCTTCTCCGTGCCGGAAACGGGCCGCCAGTTCTCGTCGGTCCGCGCGATGGTGACCGACTCCACCTCTTGCTCCCCGTTGGCGCTGACGACGGTGTGCGAGGTATAAATAGGGACCCCCAGCCGGGCCAGTTTGTCCTTGTGCACCTTGTAGCCGGAGCACTCCGGCAACGCCTCGCACAGGCCCACCACCTGGATGCCGGCCTGCAGCGCGTGGTACCCTGCAATCAGGCCGACGTTCCCCCCGCCGACGATGAACAGCCGCTCTGTCGGGCGCACCAGGTCCCGGTTGACCAGCGTCTGGAATGCGCCCGCGCCGTAGACCCCGGGCAGCGTGTTCCCCTTAAAGGCCAGCGATTTCTCGCGCGCCCCGGCCGCCACCAGCAGCACGTGGGGCTGGACGATGACGTACCTCCCATCCCGCAGCACGCTGGCCTTGCGGTCGGAAAAGACGGCCAGCGCCGTCGTGTTGGGCCACACCTGCACGTTCTCGAACTGGTGTACCTCCTGCTCCAATTTCGTAGCGATGTCGGTTCCCCGCGTCCCGGCGTAGCAGGCGTCAATCGAGCCGAAGAACTTGTGCGTCTGGAGCACCAGTTTGCCGCCCAGCCGGTGCTTGTCGTCCACGATCAGCGTACGCACGCCCGCCTTGCCCAGTTCGATCGCCGCCGAGAGCCCCGCCGGCCCGCCGCCAATGACCAGGCATTCCACCTCGACCGTCTCGATCTTGCGCATCTCAGGCACTGCGTGAACCTCGGGCAGCGTGGGTTTCCCGTCCAATGGTTCCACCCGCATGCCCGGCTGTACACACGACATGCAGGCTTTCACCGGCAGGCCATCGGCCATCACCAGGCACTGCGAGCACTGGCCGTTGGCGCAAAAGAGGCCCTGAGGGGCGCCATCCTTGTGGTGGTGGCCGAAAGTGCGCACCCCATTCGCAAACAGGGCCGAGGCAATGACCTCGCCCGCGTGGGCCCGCATCGCCCGGGCAGCCCAGGTGAACTCAAACTCCGCTCGCTCCTCGATCGGGAGGATGGGATGCTCACGAATGCGATAGTCCGCCACTCGATGCCTCCTTGAAGAATCTATCAGGATGCAACATTACTGGCAAGGTAGCGCGACAGTAAGGCCGCGAAAACTGGCGGGTCATAGCCAGCAAGCGAATCTGTAATTCTGCCTGGTGGACCCGGAAATGGTTGAGGAGTGGCTTGTCCAGCGTGATAAGCGCATCTACGCCGAGTATATCGCCTGTGGAATCTGTACCGTAGGTGGCCAAAGCAAGCACCAGCGCATCCTCGCGAGTAAAACCGTGCTGGCGCAAACGCCGTGCCCAGCGTTTCACGTAACGGCCCAAGCGAAATGGTTCTACTGTACTCAGAAAAACGCCAATCTCGACAAGATGCGCGAACCGCTGTAAGATATGCACTGCCTCGGTTGGGACAAACAGGCGTGCACCCTCGACCTGAAGGTGATGCCACAGATTGAGCACTGTCATTTCTTCAGAAGACAGCTTGTCGAGGTGGTACAGGGCTTCGACAATTCTGCGGGCAACGCTCTTATCGAGCAGGTACGACGGCATCTGGCTTGACCTCGTGTTCCTGGGAAGTCTCGATGGCGCCAGCGTAAAGCTCGTCCCAGATGCGTTCCCGCTCGGCTTCAGGCAGTGCAAAGTATGCCTCTACGGTCATCCCGCCCAGAAAAGCATCTTCGTTCTGCATCGGACGGGCCGGGGTTGTGTACTGCGCCATCCGGTCACGAACCCACCGCACGAGGTCTTCTCGGTGTCGGATCTCCTGCGCAGAATCGCCCGGTTGCCCGGTCGCAATTTCCGATCCCGCTTGCAGTTGAGGCACCAGCCGGATCAACTGTTGGATTTCATCCCAATCGAGCCGCCGCACCAGTTCGGCCACCTGTTGAACGTGGCGACTGGACGCGCTCCCCACAATGGTCATAAGCACTCTGCTCCTTGGAGTCTGGTCCGATTATACACCCGGCCACATCGCGCGCCAAGTGCCCTTTCCTTTCTATAAGGCTCGCAGCCCCCGTCTCGGGGGCGTCCATTGCCAGACGACGCTCACAAGCCCCCCCCAGGCCTGTTCCATCCGTGTTCATCCGTCCCGTCCGTGTTTGTCCGCGTTCCAGCCCCCCCCTAACGCTCGCAGCCCCCGTCTCGGGGGCGTCCCATGCAAGGCGGCGTTCGACATGGGTACTTGCTACCTCTTTCAGGCTGAGGGGAACCTGAGGACTCAAACGAAGCGCAGCGTGTCGGCCAACGACCTGGCATCTCGCTCAGGCCTGGGCTGCATCGCCAGCGAGTTTCGCATAAGCCGTGTCGCCCATTCGCTGGCGTAACCGTTCCTGCCAGGCCTCCGTGCTGTTAGCCTCCAGCAGGGCGTCTATTTCGTCAGCGTGGTCGTGATAATAGGCCAACGCATCATAGACTTGCGCTAGCGTGAGGTGAGGAAGTAACTCAGTGACAATCTGCTCCGGCGTGTAACCGGCACGGTGATAGCCTACGATTACGTCTACTCCCACACGGGTGGCCTTGATCACGGCACGGGAACCACTACGGCTTTCGACGATTTCGACGTGCGGGTGCTGTGGCAACAGATGGTATGTCAGCCACTCCTCAACGAACTGGTCCGGCGATTGGTGGCGAGCCGTTGCCTCTCTCACCACTGCCTGGTACACTCTCTTTGAGACGTAGATGGTTTCTGGCATCTTGCCTCCCACCTGAATGATACCCTCAAATCAGATGGGCGTCAAGTGTCTCAATCGCGTGACGTCCCTGCTTCCCCTCTGTTTCAACCTGACGACACTCGCAAGTCGCCCCCAGGACCGTCCCATCCGCGTTTGTCCGCGTTCCAGCCTCCCTACCCGGGGGCGTCCCATGCCAGACGACGCTTTCGGAATGTTCCATGGCGGGCTGATGTGGTGTATAATCTCACCGCATAGAAGACAGATTCGACCCCGGCAGAGGCGGTTGGAGGGAGCGATGTTCACATGCCAACTTCTCCACCGAGACGCACGCCTACGTGGTGTTTGCCGGCAGGTTCTTCAAGGTTCTCAAGGGCGATGGGCCGGCGCGGGTAGATGCACAGCAGTACGCGCTTTCCGTAGAGGTTCCGGAGAGCCAACTCGATGGGGGAGAGTAGGTGCGTCCTGTGGGCGAGTTCGCGCTGTCAGCAAGTCTCCATTCTCCATTCTCCATTCTCCATTCATCAGGCTGTAGCCTGACAGGGAACACGGGGGATTGATGGCCATCCGAGAGATCCAGGCCAAGGTGCTGCTGGCGCACGTCAGGCAACCCGATCCCTGGTTCGGCCTCCGCTACAACGTGAACCTGTACCGGGGCTGCCAGCATCGCTGCATCTACTGCGACTCGCGCAGCGAGTGCTACCAGATCGAGCACTTTGACC